>Ga0184612_10001469_pt1 | contig 11351 bp, 11 predicted proteins | sample PLM3_60_coex_FD_133163 | JGI IMG/M metagenome (GOLD analysis project Ga0184612, IMG submission 133163) | Groundwater sediment microbial communities from an aquifer in East River, Colorado, USA - PLM3_60_coex | ecosystem: Environmental > Terrestrial > Soil > Riparian zone | place: USA: East...
CGGACATTGCCGATGAGCCGCTCCCACCAGAAGGCCGCACCATGGTGGCACGGGGCGGAGGGACCTGTCGAGGTCGCGGCCGGGGACCGGGTATCGGCGCCGCTCCTCGCCCGGATTTTCGATAGATCTACGCCGCTTCATCTACCGCCGCAGTACTTACCGCCTGTCCGCCTGTCCGCCTGAACTCCGACTGGCTAGGTTGGAGTCAAGAGGAGACTCGAAGATGACAACAGAGGATCTAGAGGATCTGACGGAGGAACCGGCCGGCGAGGCTTCCCAACGTGGCCCCATGCGAAGCAGCGCAGGCGTTGTGGCGGGAGTTCTCTTTGGTGCTGTTCTAGGCGCCGGGCTCGCATTGCTCCTGGCCCCGGAGCGCGGCGGAAAGACCCGGGATCGGTTCCGCCGGCGAATGCATTCCTTGCGAGAGGATGCGCGAGAGGGAATCGATCGAGCCGGCAGCCGCACTCGGGAGGAGCTGCGCCGTCGGGAGCGCCGGTTCCGAGCCGAGCTCGCACGCGCCAGGGAACGAGCCGAGCGGGCCCGGGACTAGACTACGGTCCTAATGTTTCGCCAGCCGCCGGCGAAGCTCTGCGCCTTGTCGCTTGTACATCGAGTCCATCACCTCGCGCGCCGGCAGCGATTCCACCGCGTGCAGTTGGATCTCCGCGTCAGCCGGACGTTTGCGGTCGGCATAGATCCGGGCGAGCTCGAGATGGTGATAGATTCGTCCGGGATCCAGCTCCACTGCTTTTTGCATGTCGGCGATCGCATTGTTCCACGACGCCTCCTTGAAGACTCCGGCGCCCAGAAAGTTTCGGGCAAAGAAGCGGTTGAAGCCGGAGAGTCGCATGACCTCGGCATTCCAGCGGCCCAGGATGTGGTAGGCCCCATCGTGCTTGGGATTGAGCTCGATGGTCCGCAGTGCCTCCTTGCGGATGATCCCGGCCCTGCGGATTCGCTCCTGCGTACCCATGGTCAGTGAGGCCAGGCCGATGGCGGCAGCGAGGGCAAAGTGACCATCGGCGCCCCGGGGGCTGGCCGCGACCGCTCGGGTGGCGTAGCGCTCGGCCAGCGAGTACAGCGAGTCCCGCTGGCTGCCCTTCGAAGAGTCGGGGATCTGCTCGCCAAGGTCGACCAGGGTTAGCGCCCCGCGCCAGTTGGCCTCATAGCTCGAGGAGTCCTGAGCCAGCGCCGCCTGAAAGTGCTGCAGGGCCGTCCTCAGATTGTGCGCCTTGTCCGCGACGACGCCCAGGGCCACGTGATCGGTCACTCCCTGGGCGCCGAGTGTCGTGACGGGGCAGGCCGAGGCGCCGCAAATCAGGGCGATTTTCAAGATTCGGTTGAGCACCTGATCATTCGCTCCAGGAAAGGTTCAGAATGGTTATCCCGTCACTGATTGGGCACAAGCGGGACGGCCACGCTCTTCAGCCGGCGGAATGGAGCGAGTTGATCCGCGAGTACACCGCCGGCCGAGTCCCGGATTACCAGATGTCCGCTCTGCTCATGGCGGTTGTCTGGCGCGGCCTCGCACCGGAGGAGCTCGCAGCTCTGACCGACGCCATGATCGACTCGGGCGACCGGCTCCGGTTCGACGGTTTCTCGCAGCCCCGGGTGGACAAGCACTCGACCGGCGGGGTAGGCGACAAGGTCTCCCTGCTGCTCGCCCCCATGGTGGCAAGCTGCGGAGTAGCAGTTCCCATGATGTCTGGCCGGGGTCTCGGCCATACCGGCGGGACCCTGGACAAGCTGGAGTCCATTGCAGGGTTCCGAACCTCCCTCACTTTAGCGGAAACCCGAGCGCAGATCGAGCGGCTGGGCTGCGCCATGCTGGGGCAGACACCCGAAATCGCTCCGGCCGACAAGCGACTCTACGCGCTGCGGGACGTGACCGGGACGGTGGAATCGATCCCACTGATTGCCGCGAGCATCATGTCGAAGAAGCTGGCCGAAGGCCTCAACGGCCTGGTACTCGACGTGAAGACCGGAAGCGGAGCATTTCTCCCGGAGCCTGCCCGCGCCCTCGAGCTGGCTCGGACGATGATAGGGCTCGGCCAGGTACGCGGCTGCCCCACTGTGGCTCTGCTCACAGCCATGGATCGTCCTCTGGGGCGAGCTTGTGGCAACGCGCTGGAGGTCGAGGAGGCCATCGAAGGGCTCCGGGGCGAAGGCCCGGACGACCTGATGGAGGTCACCTATGCACTCGGTGTCGAAATGCTTCTGCTGGTCGGTGCGGCGTCGAATCCGGCCGCGGCGAGGCACCGGCTGGAGGAGAGCATTTCGTCCGGCCGCGCGCTCGAGAAGCTGGCCCGGGTGATCGAAGCGCAGGGGGGAAATCCAGCCGTGCTCGACGATCCGTCGGTGCTGCCTCAAGCAGCGGAGGTGGAGGTGTTCCGCGCTTCGCGCGACGGGGTCATCGCCAGGGTCGAGCCCCGTCGAATCGGCCGCGCTATCCTCGAGCTGGGCGGCGGCCGTCGGACCATCGAGGACGAGATCGACCCGTCGGTCGGCTTCGTCATTCCCGCCAAGCCGGGTGATCGGGTGCGGACCGGCGAGCCGCTGGCCTCCGTTTTCGCCCGGGATCGGGCGGGGGCAGCGATCGGCTTGGAGGCCCTGGGAGAAGCGATCGTGATTGGCGATGAAGGGAGACTCACCCCACTGATCAGCCACCGCGTCACCGCGGACGGCGTCGCCCCGCTGGCCTAGGGCCTCCGATGCCGATGGTCAGCGGGCCGATTGGAACACTGCTCGTCGCGCTGGCGGCGCTGATCGCTCTCGTGCTCTGGCTCAGGCGGGACCGCAGCTATCCGGGACCGCGGCTGGACAACGATGATGGAATCGACCGAGAGGAGCTGGAGGCAGCCGAGCGGGAGGTCCGGGACCTCGACTCACAGAAGCGGCCGGAGGATGGGTTCGAGGGGGACGACTGGGGGCCCGGCACGGCACGGCCACGGCCTCCTATTCGGCTTTAAGTATGACGCTGAATGACCGAGCCAGGTGCGATCACTTCCAGTCAAACTCCTGACCCAACCACCGAAAAAGCTCGTCGTTGGAGGGTTCGAAGTAGCTGGCCAGTCTCCTTCTCAGCTCCTCTGGCATTGCCCGCTCGTAGTTTCCCTGATAGAAGGGCGGATACCGCTCCAGCCGGTGGGGTCGCAATCCCAGAAAGCGATGCACGGCAGCACTGGCCGCGGCGGGGTCGCGGAACAGCCATTCGCTCTCGAGCACCAGCAGCTGCGAGCGCGGGAAGTGCTGGAGCCAACGGCTGAGCTGCTCGATGTATACACCCCGACGGAGGTAAGAGAAACGATGGTGGTTATAGCTGTAGTAGGCAGGGTCGGTCTGGAGGCGCTCCTCCTCGTGGGCCAGGCGCTCCGATTCCATGGCAATCGCTTCGGGGAAGCCGAGCGTTTCCCGGCCCTCCCGGACTTCATGTTGGTAATGCGATAGGGCTCGGTCGACTGGATTCCGGAGCAGGGCGATGAGCTTGACGCCGGGCAAGAGCTGAGCGACGCGCTGAGGTGCGAGCGGGTGTGGCAGGTAATACGGGGAAGCATCGAGCGTCAGCGCGCCCCTGCGTAATTGATGGATGAACGGGAAACGCCCGCGGTACCATTTGATGCCGCGGGCGTAGTGAATGTCGAAGTAGTGGATTTCCTTGCTGAGCGGGGGCAGGACGTCCGGATGCTGGATCAGATAGTTGAAGAGCGAGGTGGTGCCGCTGCGCTGGGCGCCGATGATTAAAGCTGACGGAAATCCTCTCAACCCCGCAGTCAACTGACGGTAGTCGGCGCGAAGGCGGCGCAAGGGCCGCTTGACGCTTTCCATGATAGTCGGCCTGAGACTCAGGGCAGCGCCGGCCATATCTCAACCCCTTCGGACAACGTCTTCCTAATCATGAGAACGACACCCTCCCGTCCCGCGGCAGGTTCATCGTCAAGTCCTCGATGCCGCGGCTCACCTCGCCGGCGGTGGCTGGACCAGGGAGGCCCGGATGCGGTGGCGGTGCCGCAGGTTATTGCGCAACCGCAGAACGATCGCGCCGATCTTCATCCGAATCACTTCAGGGGCGCGCGCTGGTCGGGCACGGATGCCGTACTGCGGCTCATAGCCCAACATTTCCAAGAACTCGCCCGCGACAGACTCGAAGATCTCAATCTGGCGCGGTGTGAGACTGTGATGCCAGCTGTTCGCTCGAGACTGATCCGGGGGCTGGCCCACTAGCCGGTGCTGTCGTTCGTTGTAACGACTCGGCGAATAACCTGTGCCCTGGGCCATCGCAGGTTGGTAGTCCAAACCAGCGAAGCTCGCGATCCGGAGCAGAGCCGTCTCGGGATGAGTGAGCAAATCCTCGTACCGTACCCGCAGAACCCGGTCGGGGCCGAGCTGCGACTCAGCTGCCAGCCCGACGGCGCAGCGGGCCATCCAGAACTCAGCGGCGCGGAGGATGTCGTTCGGACCCCAATCGAGCGGAAGAACGGATGCCGCGACGCCACGGCCATCCCGGACGATGTGGATGAAGCGCGCCTCCGGAAACATGCGCAGCATCGTCAGCCCGCGCTTGAAGTTGCTAGGCGTCTGATCGACCCACACCGGGGCGTCTGGTTTTCCCAAACTCCGGGCATAGGCCCGCACCAGCCAAGCCAGCACTTCCGCGTAGGTGGATCCGAGCTCAGTGGAATCGACGGCCCTCGGATCGATAGGGAGCTTCCAGAGTACCCGATATCGCTCATGAGCGACGATGCTCGCGAGCACGGCCTGCGGCTCGACGGCGTCAGGGTCGAAGTCGCCGCCGGCGAGAAGCTGTTCGATGAAATGGCTCTCGGGCACGCAGACGCAGAGCGAGTGGGCGCCCAGCATCGCCCCCAGCATCGTTGTACCGCTGCGCTCGCAGCCTCCGACGAACACCGGCCTCAGCCGGCTCGGAGTGGCGCCGGCCACACCTGGCGCGTCCGCTGGGTTCGGAGCCTGCTTGCCCCGTTCATGAATGATCATGGTCACCCACCCAGCGGTACCAGGTGACGGCAATCACTTCGGATCAGCCTCTCCCACGACCAGGCTGTCTGCATTGGCCGCCCGGCGCTTGGTGAAGCGGAAAGAACCCTGTCGAAGATACTCCACCGCCCGTTTGGACGCCCAGGCACCGTGGGGACCCAGGAAGAGATTGGGTCCAAGCCACAGAGCTAGAAGAGTTATCGCGGCCGCGGCTAGAGCGGCTGCGATCAGTGTGGGGACGTTGCCGAGATGGGCAGCCCGGGCTGGCTGGACGACAGCGGCGGCGACGCCACCTATCAGCGCGGCGAGAAGTGCCCCTGGCGCGTGCGCGCGGGCGAAACGCGACCAGGAAAGCCCGGTCACGATCCGGCTCAGGTTTGCCATGCTCATAAAGTTGATCCCCATTGCGATCGACACTGCGACGGCGACCCCACCCACACCCCAGCGCTGTCCGATGATCGCTCCCACCACGACCAACACCGCGAACACACCCTGCCTGATAGCGCGAGCGTACACCACCCCGGCCGCCTTCGTCAGCGTGTCGCTGATCTTGCTGCTCATGCGGAACAGGAGACTGAAGGTAAACAGCTGAAACGGCACGACGACTTCGGTCCAGCCGGGTCCCAGAAGTATGGGAACGAACTCCGGCGCTACGACAAGGAGAAACGAGGCGATCGGCAGCGACACCAGGGCAACAACGGCGAGCGCGCGCTCGTACGCCGCGGCGAGACGCCCCCTTTCATCCTGGATGTGTGCCATGACAGGAAACAGGACCCGATTGACGATTTTGCCGAAGGCCGTCGCTGGCATCACCATGAAGGTGTACGCCCGCCCGTAGATGCCCAGCGCCGTCGGGCCCAGCCACCGCCCCACGACGAAGTTGTCGCCTTGCTGCGAAAGGAAATGGCCGAACTGCGCGAGGGAGTGACCCACGCCGAACCCAAGCACATCCCGGGTGGCGCGCAGGTCGAAGCTCAGCCGAAGGGGATGCCGCGCGGCACGATACATCGCTGCCGTACGCAAGACGGCCTGCGCCAGGTTGGCCCCCACCAGCGCCCATACGCCGTACCCCAGCCATGCCAGCAACACGCCCAGGCAGGCATAGCCCACGAGGTAGCTTCCGACGTCGAGGGCGACGAACTGGCGGAAGCGCAGTTCTCGTGCGAGGAGCGACTTGGAAACCGTGTTCAAGCCTTCCATCGGAAACATCAGCGCCACGCCTCGAAGCACCGGCTCGAGGGCAGGTATGCGGTAGAAGGCCGCTATGTCTCTGGCACCGAACCAAACGCCGAGTCCGAGAAGCAGACCCAGCCCGGTAGAGAGGGTGAACGCCACTTTAATGTGAGCGGGCTCCAAATCTCTCCGCTGGATGATGGCCGGTCCGACCCCGACCTGGGAGACGATCTGTGAAAAGGCGATCACGACCGCGGCGGCGCCCATGAGGCCGAAGTCGGCGGGAGTAATCAACCGCCCCAGCGCCATCAGGACCAACAGATGGACGCCCCCCTGAACGCCGGTTCCGGAGAAGGTCCAGAACAGCCCACTGAACGCGCGCTTGGTCAGGCGCCGAGGGGCTCCCGAGTGTGCGCCGGGGTCGCCGTGCGAGGTCAAAGGCTTCCTCCTGACCCGGCTGTGGTGGCAAACGGCGCGCATGTTGGCGCGCTAAGGCTCGGCCATGCCGGTATGTCGCGGGTGGGGATGACTGATGGGGCCTGCACCGAGTCTTTGGCCGATCCCTGAAGCTGGCGGTTGCCGGTGAACACTTCGTTGTCTACTGCCCGCCGGTGCTGTCGGATGGATGCGCGGACCCGCAGTGCAGTACAGAGCCGAGGACGGGATCACGCAAAAGGTGCGCCACCTCAAGGCAAATCCGGACAAGGGGCCACGCCTCAGCAGGGGGGCCGGTACCGCTCCCGCTGGCGATCCCTCCAGACTACTCAAGTACTTGGGATTTGGCTAAGCGAGCCGGCGGTTGAGCTCGATCTCACGCGGCGGTGCCCACTCCGACCCAGACCTCGCGACAGAGTGGCCGTAGAGCCGGGAATCGCTCGAGCAGGACCCGATCACACCGTTGCAGGAATCCAACAATTGCTTGAGTCTTGGTTACCCGCCTGCGGATCATGGACAGAAGGCTGAACTCCTGATAGCGGGCGTCCGCGAAGTGTTTGATGAACGACTCGATGTCACGGTAGGTCAGGGGCTGCTCATCCTCCGTGCGGCCCTTGCCTCGGTACGGGAGGTGCCGCCGGGCAAATTGTAAGAGCGGATTCATCCCGAGAGGTTCGATGAACGTGGCTCTGCCACCGGGCTTCAGCACACGATTGAGCTCCGCCGCGCCCTGTGCCAGGTCGATGTGATGGAGAATGGCATGACCGAAAACCACATCGAAGTAGGAGTCCGGGTACTTCAAATCCTCGAACGGCATCGCCGAGACTTTTATCCGGTCCTCCAGCTTCAGGCGCCGGGCAAGGGCTTCTACCGCCAGGATCTGTGTCTCCGAGATGTCGAAGCCGTACACCTCGGCGCCGGCCCGGGCGAAGATCGCGGCCTCTGCTCCGACGCCGCACATCAGAATCTTCTTGCCGGCGATGGGGCCGAGCCAGTCTAACGCAGTCTGACGGACAGGTCGAACCGATTTCCACCTCTCATAGGGCTTCTCCTCCCAGTCGGCATGCATATCCACCGCGGCCTGCTTATCCCAGAACTCCTTCTCGCGGCGCTGACGATCATTCAGGTCCATACGATGTCCTCAGATGTTGGGCCGCAGCGAGCGGGTCTGAAAGGGCGGAACAACACTCTGTGCGCTAAACGTCCAGGTTGCTCACGTACTTCGCGTTCCGCTCGATGAACTGGCGTCGGGGCTCGACCTCATCTCCCATGAGCTCGTCGAACAGCTTCGAAGCCTCGACGGCATCCTCCATGGTAACCCGGAGAATGGTCCGCGTGGCAGGGTCCATTGTGGTGCGCCAGAGCTGGTCCGGGTTCATCTCCCCCAGACCCTTGTAGCGCTGGATGCTGACCGAGCCCTTCACCTCACCGTTGGTGAGCCGTTTGGTGTACTCGTCGCGCTCCGGCTCGCTGTAGGCGTAGAACTCGTCCTTGCCCTTCGCCACCCGATAGAGTGGCGGCTGGGCGATGTAGACATAGCCCGCCTCGACCAGCTCCTGCATCTGCCGGAAGAAGAAGGTGAGGAGCAACGTACGGATATGGGCGCCGTCCACGTCGGCGTCGGTCATCAGGATGATCTTGTGGTAGCGCGCGTCTGCCAGGTTGAAATCGTCCTTCACGCCGGTCCCGATGGCGGTGATCATCGAGCGGATCTCCTCGTTTCCCAGGATCTTGTCGATGCGGGCCCGCTCGACGTTCAGGATCTTGCCCCGGAGCGGCAGGATGGCCTGGAAGGAGCGATCGCGGCCCTGCTTGGCGCTGCCGCCGGCCGAGTCGCCCTCGACCAGGTAGATCTCGGAATGAGCCGGATCGTCGATCGAGCAGTCGGCCAGCTTTCCGGGCAGGACGGCGTTCTCCAGGCCCGACTTCTTGCGGACCAGATCGCGGGCTTTCCGCGCGGCCTCGCGTGCCCGGGCGGCGCTGACCGCTTTCTCGATGATGTTCCGCGCCACCGGCGGATGCTCGTCGAGATAGTTGCCGAGGTGCTCGTTCACCACCGCCTTCACGATGCCTTCGACCTCGGAGTTGCCCAGCTTCGTCTTGGTCTGACCCTCGAACTGCGGCTCCCGGACCTTGATGTGAAGCACACAGGTGAGCCCCTCTCGAATGTCCTCGCCCGAGAGGGTGAAGTCCTCTTTCTTGAGGAACTCACGCCGCTTGGCCACATCGTTGATGGTGCGGGTGAGCGCCGACTTGAATCCGGTCAGGTGGGTGCCGCCTTCGTGGGTATTGATGTTGTTCACGAAGGTGAAGGTGTTCTCGTTGTAGCCATCCTCGTACTGCAGGGCCAGGTCCACTTCGACGTCGTCCTTGGTGGCGGTAAAGGCGATGGGCTTGGGATGGAGTGGCTTCTTGTTGCGGTTCAGCCATTCGACGAACTGTACGAGGCCGCCCTTGGCGAAGAAGGTCTCGGTCTTTCCCCCCTCCCGCTCATCCTTGATCGTGATCGTTACGCCCTTGTTCAGGAACGCGAGCTGGCGCAGCCGGTCGGCCAGGGTGCTGTAGTGGTACTCCAGAACGGTGAAGATCTCGGGGTCCGGCTTGAACCGCACTATGGTTCCGCGTCCCTTGGCCTTGCCCAGCACCGTGAGTTTCTTGACCGTCTTACCCCGGACGAACCCCATATGGTGCCGCTGCCCGTCACGATCGACGATGACCTCCAGCCGCTCGCTGAGCGCGTTCACTACCGAGACCCCGACACCGTGAAGCCCGCCGGACACCTTGTAGCTGTCCTTGTCGAACTTCCCACCGGCGTGGAGCATCGTGAGCGCCACCTCGACCGCCGGCATCTTCTCTGTCGGGTGCATGTCCACCGGGATCCCCCGGCCGTTGTCGGCCACGGTGATCGAGTTGTCGGCGTGGATCGTCACCGTGATGGTATCGCAGTGCCCGGCGAGAGCCTCGTCGATCGAGTTGTCGACGACCTCATACACCAGGTGGTGCAGACCGTTCTCACTGGTGGACCCGATGTACATGCCGGGACGCTTCCGCACTGCTTCCAGGCCCTTGAGGACCTGGATCGATTCGGCCTTGTAGTCTGGTTTGCCGCCGGAGGCGGAGCTCGATTCTTTGGCCATGTGCCCTTTTGGTGGCTGTTAGCTATTAGCTATTGGCTATTTAGCTATCGGCTATTGGTCTCTGGCTGATGGGCTATCGGCTGTCAATTCTGCATCGTTCACGGCGTAGCCCATAGCTAACAGCTAATAGCTAATCGCTAATAGCCTCTTCACTTGTTCAGCGGACCGGGGATCCAGCGGATCTCCTTGACCCGCCCGGATCGTCCGGCATTGAGCCGGGCCAGGATCCTGGGTGCCATCAAACTCAACTCGTTGGCCCACGGCGCCGTCGCGACGCGGACCCGAAGCATTCCATCAGGAGTGATCGATTCCGGGGCGGTGACCGCGGCGATCTGGGGCCCGACCAGTTTCGCCCATTCTTCGATGATACCGGCCTGCTGCACGCGCTTGGTGATCCCAGCCTGCTTGAAGTAGCTGGTCAGGACCTCAGAGAGCGGGGTAGGTACGGTCTTTTTTGTCATTCGCTGTTGGCTATTGGCTATTGATCATGGGCAATGGGCTATGGGAAAATGGGCTAGGCACGTTCTACCATCAGCCAATGACCAATAGCCAATAGCCCCTACCGTGGGCATTGGCACCGAGCAGCACAAGACCGGGGGAGGGCGCCTCGCGGTCCAGGTCGGCAAGGTTCCGATACCCGCGAGCCGCCAGGCGTCGGAGCCACACTATCGAATGTGGATCTGCCGAGTCGAGGTACCGCCTCGATTGCCCAGCACATCAACCCCATAGACCTGGATCTCGAACGTTTCCCCCGAGTGCCCGAAGGTCGTCAGAGGTATCCCGAAGCGGACCGTCGTCTGTGTCGGGTTGGGGCTGAGCGGCGAAAAATTCTGATTTCCGCCGAGGACAAAGAAATAGACGGTATCAACACCGTCCGGATCCACGGTGGTTCCATTTACGAAGAAATCGGAGCCGGGAAAGACTGTCGTGTCTGCCCCGTTCGGCTGATCGATCGTGGTAACCGGCCCCACACCATCGCTCGGCGAGGGAAATGTGAGGCGGTCCCGCTCGTTGCACCCGATTGCCAGCAGCATTACGGACCACGCGGCCAGCGCCCTCCACGAGACCCAGTACGCGCGGATCCGGGGGCAACTCCTGATCTTCGGCATCGCCGAAAAATAGTCGGCAGAGGGAGAAAATTGCAGGTGCTCAGACCCCCTTGAAGAGCGGCTTTCGCTTCTCCAGGAAGGCCTTTGTCCCCTCTCGCATGTCCTCGGTTGCGGAGAGCAAGCCGAAGTGGTTGGCCTCGAGCAACAGGGCCTGGTCCAGGCTGGTCTCCAACCCGGCATCCACCGCCTCCAGGCAGGCACGGATCGCGAGTGGGCCGTTCTCGAGGATCGCCCGGAGCAGTGTCTCCGCTTCCGCAAGCAGCTTGTCGGCCGATACGACACGATTTACCAGCCCGATCCGGTACGCTTCCGCGGCATCGATCATCCCGCCGGTAAGAAGAAGCTCGAGGGCCCGCCCCTTGCCTACCAGGCGAGGCAGCCTGGCTGTGCCACCGTAGCCGGGACCGATGCCGAGCTTGACTTCAGGTTGGCCGAACCTGGCGTGCTCCGCCGCAATCCTGATGTGGCAGGCCATCGCCCGCTCGCATCCGCCACCCAGGGCAAA
>Ga0184612_10001470_pt1 | contig 11341 bp, 11 predicted proteins | sample PLM3_60_coex_FD_133163 | JGI IMG/M metagenome (GOLD analysis project Ga0184612, IMG submission 133163) | Groundwater sediment microbial communities from an aquifer in East River, Colorado, USA - PLM3_60_coex | ecosystem: Environmental > Terrestrial > Soil > Riparian zone | place: USA: East...
CGACTACCAGTTCAAGAAGAAGCACATCGAGCGCTTCCTCGCCGAGGGCGACAAGGTCAAGGCGACGATCTTCTTCCGCGGTCGTGAAATGGCGCATCCCGAGATCGGGCGCCGCATCCTCGAGCGACTGATCGATGACCTTGGAGAGGTGGCGGTCGCCGAGAACGCGCCGCGGCAGGAAGGCAACCAGATGCACACGATTCTCGCGCAGCGCGCGGGGGCGAAGCGTCCGGCGCCGAAACGGGAACCGGAGAAAGCACCAGAGTAGCGCCGCGGCCAACACGGACAACCCGGACCGTGTTTGAAGAACATGGCTTTGAGTACTAGAAACGTATGCCGAAACTGAAAACACATCGAGGCGCGGCCAAACGGTTCAAGAGAACGGGAACCGGCAAGATTGTCCGCAGCAAGGCGTTCAAGCAGCACATCCTGACGAGCAAGTCGCGCAGCCGCAAGCGCAAGCTGCGCGGGACGGTCGAAGTCTCCGACGGCGACTACAAGAAGCTCGACCGGATGATCCCGAGAAAGTAACCATCGCGAACGCGGTGGCCGAGCCGGGCTGGCGTCGGGAATTGGATAGGCGCCGTATCGGCAGCGCCTGCGGCCGCGGCGAGCGAGCGAAGCGAGTCGAGCCGCAGCGAGTGGGGGTGGGGCCCCACGAGCCTTAAGAAAAGAAGACAAGAGATGCCTAGAGTCAAACGTGGAAATGTCCGGCGCGCCAAGCGCAAGAAGCTGCTCGCGCGCGCGAAGGGCTTTTATCAGACCAAGAGCAAGCTGTATCGATCCGCGAAAGAGTCAGTCGACACGGCGCTCAAGTACGCCTTCGTCGGCCGTCGCCGGAAGAAGCGTGACTTCCGCCGGCTGTGGGTCGTGCGGATCAACGCCGCGGCGCGCGAGAACGGTTTGACCTACGGTCAGCTCATCGCCGGCCTGAAGGCCGCTGGCAACCCGATCGATCGCAAGGCGCTCGCGGATCTCGCGGTGACAAGCCCGACGGCGTTCGCCGTGCTGGCCAAGGCTGCCGCCGCTGCCAAGCCGACTGCCCGTGCCTGATTGCGGTGTCTGCAGACCCAGGTCTCGAAGTTGATGCCCTGCGGGCCCGGTTCGATCGCGATCTCGCCGACGCCCGGAGCGAAACGGATCTGCGAGGGGTTCGCGACCGCTACCTCGCGCGCAAGGGCGGGCTGGTCTCCGGCCTGCTCAAGGCGCTCGGCCAGGCGCCGCCCGCCGATCGGCCGCGGCTGGGACAGCTCGCCAATCAGCTGAAGGAAGAGTTCGAGGCGCGGCTCTCCGCCCGGCTGGCGTCCGAGAGCGCCACGCGGCCACCTGCGGATGCGGTCGACATCACGCTGCCGGGCCGCAGACCGCGGATCGGCCACCGGCATCCCCTGACCATCCTCCGCGAGCGGATCGAAGCCATCTTCACGCGATTCGGCTTCCTCGTCATCGAGGGCGCCGAGCTCGAAGACGACTACCACAACTTCGAAGCGCTCAACATGCCGCCCGAGCATCCCGCGCGCGACATGCAGGATACGTTGTACCTGGCGACCGAGGTGCGCTCGGCGTCCGGGACACCGGCGACCCTGCTGCGGACGCACACCTCGGGGATGCAGATCCGCTACATGGAGAAGCATCAGCCCCCGGTCCGGCTGATCGCACCGGGCCGCGTCTATCGCCGCGACAATTTCGACCTCTCGCACACGCCAATGTTCACGCAGGTCGAGGGGCTCGTCGTCGGCGAGGCGGTCTCGCTCGCGGACCTGAAAGGTACGCTGGCTGCGTTCGTGCACGAGCTGTTCGGACCCGAACGCCGCGTCCGCTTCCGCCCGAGCTTCTTTCCGTACACCGAGCCGAGCGCCGAGCTGGACATCAGTTGCGCATCGTGCAATGGCGCAGGTTGTGCCATGTGCAAACGATCGGGCTGGTTGGAGATCCTTGGCAGCGGGATGGTGCACCCGGCGGTGTTCGAAGCCGTCGGCTACGACCCCGAGCGGTACACCGGATTCGCCTTCGGCATGGGAATCGAGCGCGTCGCGCTCCTCAAATGGGGCGTCGAAGACATCCGCCTGTTCTACGAAAACGACCTGCGCTTCCTGGAGCAGTTCCCGCTGTGAGGCTCGTCTACCCCTGGCTGTGCGAGCTCGTCCATGTGCCGGGCGCACCCGAGGAGGTCGCGCACGAGATCAGCCTGCGCGGGTTCGAAGTCGCCTCGATCGAGCCGGGCCCGCTACCGGTGATCGACTTCGAGATCACGGCGAACCGCCCCGACTGTCTCAGTCACGTAGGCCTCGCCCGCGAAGCGTCGGCGATCTGGCAACTCCCGCTGCAGATGCCGGACATGGCCGTTCCGGCGACCGGGCCAGCAGAGTCGCTGGACGTCCGCCTCGAGGCGCCGGACCTCTGCCCGCGCTACTGCGCGCAGGTGTTCGAGATCGCGGTGCGTCCCTCACCTCAATGGCTCGCCGACCGGCTCACGGCCGCCGGCGTCCGCCCGATCAGCAACATCGTCGACGTCACCAACTACGTGATGCTGGAGATCGGGCAGCCGATGCACGCGTTCGACCTCGAACGACTGGCGGCGAGAGCGCTGGTCATTCGCCGGGCGCGCGCCGGCGAGCGCATCCGCACGCTCGACGGTGTCGATCGCGCGCTCGAACCGGACATGCTCGTCATTGCCGACGGTGAGCGTGCGAGCGCGATCGGCGGCGTGATGGGCAGCCATGACTCGGAAATCGGCTCCGCGACACGACTGATCGCGCTCGAGAGCGCGTATTTCCATCCGCCGTCGACCCGCCGCACGAGCAAGCAGCTCGGGCTCAAGACCGAAGCGTCGATTCGCTTCGAACGGGGCGGCGACATCGCGGCCCCGCCGCTCGGGATCGCCCGCGCCGCCGCGCTTTTCGCGAAGATTGGCGCCGGCACGCCCCGGGGCCCTCTGATGGATCGCTTCCCCGCACCGCGACCGCTGGTGCAGGTGCGGCTGCGAGCGTCGCGAATCTCCCGGCTGCTCGGTCAGGACGTGCCCGAGGGGGATGTCGTGCGGATTTTGACGGCGCTCGGCTTCGATGTCGCCGCCGGGTCGGGCGAGGACGGGCCAAGCTGGCAGGTGACGGTGCCCTCATTCCGCGTCGACGTGACGCGCGAAGCGGATCTCATCGAGGAAGTCGGACGTCACTACGCGTTCGATCGACTGCCGAGCACCTTCCCGGCGCTCGCGGCGCCTCAGGCGGCGCCATCCCCGCAGATCGCCTTGGACCGGCTCATCCGGCAGGTCCTCACGGCGGCGGGATTCTCGGAGTCGGCGACGTTCGCCTTTCTCGAGCGGGACGCGAGCGCGCCATTCTGCGAACCTGGCGTGGAAGCCGCCGCTATAGCGAACCCGCTCTCGGAAAAATTCGCTGTGCTCCGGCCATCGCTGCTCCCTGGACTTGTTGACGCGTGCGCCCACAACCGCCGGCGCGAGCGGAAGGACATCCGCCTGTTCGAGGCAGGCAGCCGCTTCACGCGCGACGGCGAAGGGCGCGCGGTCGCCTTCGTCTGGTCCGGCGCGGCGGAGGGACCGCACTGGTCGGCGCCGTCGCGGAACGTCGACTTCTTCGACGCCAAAGGCATCGTCGAGGGAATCTGCGACGCCGTCGGGATCGAGGCCGAGTTCGTACCGGCGCGCGACGGATTCCTCGTCCCGGGCCGCGCCGCCGAACTGCAGGCGCGCGGCATACCCCTCAGGCTGGGCGTCGTCGGAAAGCTGGTCCCGGCGATCGCCGAGGCGCGCGGCTTCCCCGCTGCCGAGGACGTCTTCGTGGCTGAGATTGATCTGCACGCGCTCACGAACGCGAGTGCGGATATCGATCGGCTCGTCGATCCGCTGCCGCGGTACCCGTCCATCGTGCGCGACATCTCGATGCTCGTCGACGATACCTTGCCTGCCGCCACCGTTCGTGGCACTATCCGTTCGTCGGCACCGTCCACGCTGGTCGCAATTGCCGAGTTCGATCGCTATCAGGGGAAGGGCGTGCCGGATGGTCGCGTCAGCCTCTCGCTGCGGCTCACCTTCCGCGCGCCGGATCGCACGTTGACCGACGACGAGGTGCACGTCGCGACCGGCAGGATCGTCGGAGCGCTGCGCACGGCGCATGCGGCCGAGCAACGATAGGTGAACATCGGCTCAAGGCTCAGGGCTCAAGGCTCAGGCAGAACCTGAACGCCTTGAGCCTTGAGCCCTGAGCCCTGAGCCTCATTCAAGGAGACATCAGTGGCTAAAGCGGTGGCAACCCGGCTCGATCTCGAATCCATCGACCGGCTCGAAGAAAAGGTCAAGCTGCTCGTCGGTCTCGTCGAGCGGTTGCGGGCAAGCGAAGGACGGCTCTCGGACGAGAACGGACGGCTCGTGCGCGAGCTCGATACGGCGCTCGCCCGGCTGACGGCGTCCGAAGGGTCGGGCGCGGAGATCACGGCGCTGCGCGAGGAGCGCGAGCTCATCAAGTCGCGCGTCGAAGACATGCTCGCGCAGATCGAATCCCTCAACCTTTAGTCGGTGAAGGCGCTCGCGCTGAAGAAGGTGGTTCGCTCATGGAACAGACCAGCCAAATCGTGACCGTCGACATCCACGGCCAGCGGTATCCGATCAAGAGCTCGCTCGATGCGGCCTACGTCGCGAAGTTGGCTGCCTATGTGGACGAGAAGATGCGGCTGGCGCTGAAGGAATGTCCGTCGGGCGACACGTTGAAGGTCGCGGTGCTCGCGGCACTCAACATCGCCGACGAGTACTTCCGCTCCGGCGACGAGGTCCAGGACCGCCAGGCCGGATTCGCGCATCGGGCCAGAGAGCTCGAACGCATGCTCGACATGGCGCTCGCCTCGGGACAGGAACGGCTCGCCGCGGGCTGACCACGGACAACGGAGATTACAGGGAATATCTCTCTCCTCGACCTGCGGTACGCGAGTGCAGTACAATGGCCGTAGGAAGTTTCAGTTCCCTGCTTTGCGCGTGATGGTTCGGAGGCTCGTTTGAGCCGATGTTTTAACACAAGTGAATCGCGACGCTGCGCGGTGTGCATGCCTCTGCGAGAGGAAGCCTGAAGCGCGGCTTATGCAGCGGTTCCACCTGCTCTAGCAGGTTCATCCGACCTCCCCACACGGCAAAGCGGGGGCCATTCCTCTTCGATCGCCCTCGCGAAGGACTCCCGGCACCCTCTGGCTGAGACCCGACGCAAGGGCTTCACATACAGGACGGTGACGCGTATGGGTCTACCGGCCGGTTCGTTCCTCGCGTTCATTCCTTTTCTCAGCGTCATCTTCGTTTTCCTCGCGGCAGTCGGCGTCGTCGCCTGGTGGGTTGCCAGCCGCCGGCGGATTGCCGCCGAAACCATCGGCCGCGCGCAGGCGGAGGCCGAGCGCCTGGTACGTCAGGCCGAGCGAGATGCGGAGACCCTCCGCAAGGAGGCGGCGCTCGAAGCTCGCGAGAAGGCGCACGCGGCCGCGGCCGAGTCGGACAAGCAGGTGCGGGCGCAGCGCGACGAGATCCTGAGCCTCGAGCACGCGCTGACGGACAAGACCCGTGCTCTGACCGATCGGCTTGCCACCTGCGACCGCGTCGAGCAGGAACTGCGCGCGAAGGCACAGATGCTCGCCCAGCATGAAGCGGCCGCCGCCACCGCGCGGAACCATGCCGACCAGCTGGTCGCCGAACGGCACCGCGAGCTGCAGCGCGTGGCCGGCCTCACCGCCGACGAAGCGCGCGAGCTGCTCCTGAAGCAGATCGAAACGGAGGCGCGCCGCGACGCCGCCAACCTCGTCAAGCGTCTCGAGACCGAGGCGCGCGAAACCGCCGCCGTGCGCGCGCAGCACATCATCGCCGACGCCATTCAGCGCAGCGCCGCCGACCACGCCATCGAGACAACGGTGTCAGTGGTCGATCTGCCGAGCGACGACCTCAAGGGACGCATCATCGGCCGCGAAGGCCGGAACATCCGCGCACTCGAAACCGCGACCGGCGTCGAGCTCATCGTGGACGACACGCCCGGCGCGATCATCCTCTCGAGCTTCGACCCGTTTCGACGCGAAGTGGCACGACAGGCGATCGAGCGGCTGATCGCCGACGGCCGCATCCACCCCGCCCGAATCGAGGAGGTCGTCGAGAAGGTGAAAGTCGAGATGGAGGACTCGGTCCGCAAGGAGGGCGAGGCGGCCGCCTTCGAGCTCGGGCTCTTCGACCTGCATCCCGAGATCCTGCGGCTGATGGGCCGCCTGAAGTTCCGGACCAGCTACGGGCAGAACGTGCTCAACCACTCGAAGGAAGTCGCGTTTCTCGCGGGAATCATGGCCAAGGAGCTGGGGCTGAACGGCCACGTCGCCGCCCGCGCGGCCTTCGTCCACGACATCGGCAAAGCGATCGATCGCGACCTCCAGGGCACGCACCTGGAGCTCGGCCTCGACTTCCTGCGAAAGCACGGCGAGAGCGAACCGGTCCTCCAGGCCGTCGCCGCCCATCACATGGATATCGACTGGCCGTCGCTCGAAGCGATGATCGTGCAGGCGGCCGACGCCATCTCGGCGGCACGCCCCGGCGCCCGGCGCGACATCCTCGAGTCGTACGTCAAACGGCTCGAAAAGCTCGAAGGCATTGCCGACTCGTTCCAGGGCGTCTCGAAGGCATTCGCCCTTCAGGCCGGGCGTGAAATCCGCATCATGGTGGAAAGCGATCATGTCTCGGACGAGGAAACCGTCTGGCTGTCGAAAGACATCGCCAGGCGCATCGAGAACGAGCTCGAATACCCCGGTCAGATCAAGGTGACCGTCATCCGCGAGACCCGGGCCGTTGACTACGCCCGGTAAAGGGGAGCTTCAGCTCCCCCACCTTCTCCCCCACCTTCTCAATGCCGAGGTCGCTGCAGTGGGGGAACGCGGGCTCATCGAGCACATCCGCCGCCGGCTTCCTCCGCCGCCGCCCTCGCTTGTGGTCGGCATCGGCGACGATGCGGCCGTGGCGGTGGCCGAGCGGGGCGCGCTGCAGGTGTTGACCACCGACGCGCTGGTCGAGGGCGTGCACTTCGATCGGCGCTTCTCGACCCCCGCCGACATCGGCTACAAAGCGCTCGCTGTCAACGTCAGCGACATCGCCGCCATGGGCGCAGAGCCACGGCTCGCGTTGCTGTCGCTGATCCTCCCGCCGGCCCTCCCGCTTGCCGACATCGACCGGCTCCTGGACGGACTGCTGGACGTCGCGGCCAGGACGGGCGTTACGCTGGCCGGCGGCAACGTCACCCGGTCCCCTGGCCCACTCGTCGTGGATATGACCGTCGTCGGATCGGTAAGACCACGCCGCATCCTGCCGCGACGCGGCGGACGTCCTGGCGACAGCTTGTACGTAAGCGGCACCATCGGCGCCGCTGCGGCCGGTCTGGGCTGGCTGACGGAACACGGGACGCTGGGCTCGGAACTGCCGGAGGACCCTGAGATGGCGGATTGCGTGGCGCGTCACCGGCGTCCCGAGCCCCGAGCGCGCCTTGGCGCCCTTCTGGGCCGGACCAGAACGGCCAGCGCCTGCATGGACCTGAGCGACGGCCTGGCCGACGCCGTCCGTCAAATCGCTGAATCGAGCGGCGTCGGCGCCCGCGTGGCGGCTGAAGCGCTGCCGATTCACCGGGGCGCGGCCGGCTGGTTTGGCCAGCGCGGCGTCGATGCGGTCCTGGCCAGCCTTTCAGGGGGCGATGACTACGAATTACTGTTTGCACTCCCGAACCGCGCGCGCGGCCGGCTCCGTCTGGTTGAACGGCAGGCCCGCGGCGTGCAGCTGACCCGTATCGGCGAGCTCACCAAAGACAAGGGGCTCGTAGTCGAGCGCGACGGGGCCGGCGAACCGCTGCCCCCCGGATTCGTCCACTTCTAAGCGGCGTCCGATGACTGCTCCCTCCCGTATCCGCTCGTGGCTCGAGCAGCTCCTTCACACCCACGACACGCCCCATCGAACGGCGGCGGCGTACGCGCTGGGAGTGTTTCTGGCGTTTTCTCCCATGCTTGGGCTCCATACGGTGCTCGGCCTCGCGCTGGCATTCGTCCTCAGGCTCAACCGGGTGGCCGTCGTCCTCGGGGTCTACACGAACCTGCCCTGGCTGGTCCCGGCGTACTACACCGTGGCGACGATTGCCGGCGCCGCGGTCCTGGGCGTCGATGTCCAGCCGCGGGCGATCGAAGAGGCTATGCGGGCGGTTTCGGCTGCCTCGTGGGGAAACTTCGGCGGGCTCGCACGGAGCCTGGCTCCTCTGATGTGGGCATACGTCCTCGGTTCGACCGTCGGCGCTCTCCTCTTATCAGCGGCAGCGTACCGTGTGTCGCTGGCGATGATCCTGGCCCATCGCAAGCACGCGGCTCAGAGAAGCGGCGAAATCGGCTGATTCTCCTCGATTTCGTCAGACACCCCCTGCCAGTATCGAGCCGGAACCCTTTGACCCGAAAGGCCCAGCCCGGTATAGTGGACTTCGCCCCCCAGCGCCAGATCGAGCCAAATGTTTCTGACGCGATCGACCGGCCGCAAGATCGTGGCGACCACCACGGCCGCCGTCACCTTTGCCCTTCTGTATGAGGTGACCACGCTGGATTCCCGTTATGCGGGCCGGCAGGCGGAGATCCGCGAGGCGACGGCCTCCCCCGCCCCGGGCGCCAGGCTACGCTTCACGGCGACCGCTTACTGCAAAGGGACGACGACTGCCTCCGGGGTGAACGTCCGGACGGGCATCGCAGCGGCCGACCCGGACCTTCTCCCCGTTGGGTCGGTCATCCAGGTCGACCGGCTTGGCGAGAAGTACAACGGCATCTATACGATCATGGACACCGGTCCCAGGGTGCAGGGCCGTCACGTCGACATTTACATGTGGAGCTGCAACGAGGCGCTGGAACTGGGGCGCCGGACGATGCAGATCGTCGTCCTCCGGCTCGGATGGAACCCCCGCGCCAGCACCCCCCGTCTGATCGACCGGCTCTTCCGGCAGCGGGAACAGGCCCAGGAACCCCCGCCCGCGCCACCCGCGGCCGACCAGGGCCCGAAGTAGGTCAGTCCTCCGTTACTTCCTCTGCCTCGAAAGGGCGTACCTCCGGGCTCGATTCCTGATCCTTGTATTGCAGCTGGTACAGCTTGAAGTAGAGGCCGCGCTCGGCGAGGAGCTCCTGATGCGACCCCGACTCGCGAAGCTCGCCGCGGTGCAGGACGAGGATCTTGTCCATGTCCTGGATCGTCGACAGACGGTGGGCGATGGCGATCGTCGTTCGCCCGGCCATCAGTACGTGCAGCGCGTCGCGGATCAGGATCTCGGTTTCGGTGTCGACGCTGGACGTAGCCTCGTCGAGGACGAGAATCCTGGGGTCGAAGGCGAGCGCCCTCGCAAACGACAGGAGCTGTTTCTGTCCGACCGACAACGTCGCGCCGCGTTCCGCGACCGGGCCGTCGTAGCGGAGTGGCGTGTGCTCAATGAAACGGTCGGCGTGGACCGTCGCCGCCGCCCGGCGGACGGCCTCGTCCGTGATGCTGGCGTTGCCGAGCCGGATGTTCTCCGCGATCGTGCCTGAGAACAGATAGACATCCTGCAGCACGAGACTGAACAGCCGCCGGAGCGCGTCGAGGGGCAGCTCGCGCACGTCGATGCCATCGATCCGGATGCGCCCGCGGGTCACGTCGTAGAAGCGCAACAGCAGATTGATGAGCGTCGACTTTCCTGCGCCCGTCGCTCCCACGACCCCCACACGCTCGCCCGGCCGCACCTCGAACGAGACATCCTTGAGCACGTAGTCGGTCCCGTTGTACGCGAACCACACATGGTCGAACACGATGTGGCCTGTCCCTCGGGGATCAGGGGTCAGGGATCGGGGATCAGCGCTTGGCAACCGTGAAGTCCCGGCAGCCTGCCGGCCTGACGACGAACCCGAGGCCCCTGATCTCTGATCCCTGATCCCTGACGTGATCCCCACTGGCGTGTCGAGCAGCTTGAAGATCCGCTCCGACGAGGCCATCGCGGCCTGGAGGACGTTGAACTTCTCCGACATGTCGCTGATCGGCCGGAAGAACCGCTGCGAATAGAGCAGGAACGCCACCAGCGACCCCAGCGTGAGCGTGCCTTGCATCGTCCAGCCGCCGCCGAACCAGATGAGCAGGGCGGCGGCGAGCGCCCCGATGACTTCGATCGCGGGGTAGAACACGGCGTAGTAGAAGATCGAGGCGACGTTGGCGTCGCGGTGCTGGCGGTTGATCTCGTCGAAGCGGGCGTAGCTCCGGCGCTCGCGCCGGAACAGCTGGACCGTCGCCATGCCCGTGATGTGCTCCTGCAGAAACGCGTTGATGCGCGCAATCCAGATCCGCACCGTCCGATAGGAATCGCGCACACGCGTCCTGAACCACTGCGTGACGAGCACGATGAGCGGCAGAACCGAGAATGCGAGCAGCGCGAGCCGCCAGTCCATCACGACGAGCACGATCATGATGCCGACGAGCGTGAAGATGTCGCCGAAGATCGAAACGACGCCCGCTGTGAAGAGGTCGTTCAGCACGTCGACGTCGGTCGTCACACGCGTCATCAGACGGCCGACGGGGTTGCGGTCATAGAACTGCAGATCGATGCGCTGGAGGTGTCCGTAGATCTGCATGCGCATGTCGAACATGATGCGCTGTCCCGTCATCTGGAGCACCCAGGTCTGGAGGTACTCGAGCGCGAACGAGCCGAGCAGGATCGCCAGGAAGGCGAGCGCGATGCGGTCGAGGCCGTCCAGATCGCCGGTCGCAATGTGGCGATCGATGGCCACCTTCATGAGGTACGGCTGCGCCAGCTGCAGGACCGACGCGCAGATGATCGACGCGAGCGCCACGACCACCTGCAGCCGGTATGGCCACAGGTAACCGAGCAGGCGCCGCATCAGCGCCGCGTCGTACGCCTTGCCGAGGACCTCTTCGTCGTGGATGGACACAGCTCTCAGCTCTCAGCTTCCAGCTTCCAGCGCTCAGACTTCCCTTGCGCATTTCGCACTTCTTCACCCTTCAGCCTTCGAATTTCACTTCAGCACTCAGCATTCAGCATTCAGCATTGCTCTATCAGCTAGCCGCGAGCTCCTCCTCGAGCAGTTGCCGGCGATGCAGTGTCGCGTAGAGGCCGCCGCTCGCAACGAGTGCATCGTGACGGCCCTGCTCGACGATGCGGCCGCGATCGAGAACGAAGATCCGGTCGGCGTCGCGAACCGTTGACACGCGGTGTGACACGATGAGCGATGTCCGCTGGCGCATCACGCCGCGGAGGCGCGTCAGAATCTCTTCCTCCGTGTACGTGTCCACCGCCGACAGGGCATCATCGAGAATCAGCAG
>Ga0184612_10001471_pt1 | contig 11337 bp, 13 predicted proteins | sample PLM3_60_coex_FD_133163 | JGI IMG/M metagenome (GOLD analysis project Ga0184612, IMG submission 133163) | Groundwater sediment microbial communities from an aquifer in East River, Colorado, USA - PLM3_60_coex | ecosystem: Environmental > Terrestrial > Soil > Riparian zone | place: USA: East...
CGGCCCGAGGGCGGAGGCGGCGTGCGCGGGCTGGTCACCTGAGCGACCGGGATGCGTGGGCGCGGTGTGGCGCCAGCCCTCGCCGACCGAGGCGACCGGGTGACGGTGTTGCAGCGACATCCGGCCGGACTGGGACTGCCCGAAGTGTTGGCCGACATCAGCGACACCGATGCCGTACGCGCCGCGGTCAGTGACCAGGACGCGGTCATTCATCTGGCTGCCAAGGTGAACGTGATCGGGCCGGAGGCGGAATACCGGCGGGTCAACGTCGAGGGCACTCGTACGGTCGTCAATTCCTGTATGACGGCGGGAATACCACGGTTGGTTTACGTCTCATCCCCCTCGGTCGCTCATGCCGGCACCTCGCTGATCGGCCGCGGTGCAGATCCGGCCGACCCGGTCGCCGCTCGCGGTCCGTACGCCAGAACCAAGGCCGCCGCAGAGCGGATCGCACTCGGTGCCAATCACGGCCCACTCGCCGTGGTCGCTGTCCGTCCACACCTGGTGTGGGGCCCAGGTGATACCCAGTTTGTGGCCCGAGTGGTCGATCGGGCGCGCGACGGTCGGCTGCCTCTGATCGGGTCAGGTGCCGCCCTGGTCGACAGCACCTACGTGATCAACGCTGTAGAGGCCCTGCTGGCGGCCTTGGACCGCTGCGTTGAAGCGCGTGGCCAGGCGCTTGTGGTGACCAACGGCGAGCCGAGGCCGATCGCCGAGATGCTGGCCGCCTTGTGCCGCGCGGCCGGAGCGCCGGAACCGACCCGGCACGTGCCCGTGCGACTGGCGCGCGCGGGCGCGACCTTGGTGGAGTCGCTCTGGACGGTGGCTGAGAGCGTGCGTCCAAGCCGCCCGGTCGAGGATCCGCCGCTGACGCGGTTCCTGGTCGATCAGATGTCCACCGCGCACTGGTTCGACCAGCGCCTGACTCGTGAGGTCCTGCACTGGGAACCTCGGGTCAGTCTCGACGAGGGGTTCGCCGAGCTCCAGCGCTGGTACTCCGGTCTGCCGCACAGCAAGGGCACGAGCGCCGCACGCTGAAGGCCATGCGAGGTCGTTTAGGTCCCAGTCACTATTGGCCACTGCGCAGGTAGCGACGCGCGTTTTCCTGAGCAGTCTCCCGCTCAATTCTCTGTTCGGCCCTGGTCGACGACGCGAGGAGAAATGGCACAGAGGTCACCATGACGCCTGGAGTGAACAGCAGCCGTCCTTTGAGTCGCAGGGCGCTCTGGTTGTGCAGGATCTGCTCCCACCAATGGCCCACGACATACTCCGGGATGTAGACCGTCACTACGTCGCGCGGGCTTTCGCGGCGCAAGTTCTTGACGTAGTCGATGATCGGATTGGTTACCTCACGGTATGGCGAAGCGAGCACCTTGAGCGGCACTCCGGTGTCTGCCTCCTCCCAGAGCTGCACCAGCCGTTCGGTTTCCTCCGGGTCGACCGAGACGGTGAGCGCCTCCAGGCTGCTGGGCCGAGCGGCCTTGGCAAAAGCGAGCGCCCGCAGCGTTGGTTTGTGCAGCTTGCTGACCAACACCACGGCCCGTACCCGGCTCGGCAATATCCGATCCTCGCCCTCGACCAGCGCAGTCTCCCGGGCCACTGCATCGTAGTGCCGCCTGATCAGTTTCATCATCACGAAGAGCACGGCCATCGCGATGATCGCGATGTAGGCGCCATTGGTGAACTTTGAGAGGAGCACGATAACCAGCACTGTGGCAGTCATGGTCAATCCAATGGCGTTGATCACGCGGGAACGCATCATCCGCACACGTGTCGCGGGGTCCTTCTCGATTCTCAGGTGCCGCGTCCAATGCCGCAGCATGCCCAGCTGGCTGACGGTGAACGACACAAAGACCCCGACGACATAGAGCTGGATCAAGGCGGTGACGTCGGCGTCGAACGCGACGATCAATACGATGGCCAGGAAGGCCAGCACGATGATTCCATTGCTGTACGCCAGGCGGTCGCCGCGGGTGTGCAGTTGCCGCGGTAGGTAGCCGTCCCTGGCAAGGATGGAGCCCAACACCGGAAACCCATTGAATGCGGTGTTAGCCGCCAAGAACAAGATCAGCATCGTGGCAGCCACGACGAAGTAGAAAGCGGGTTGGAAGTCGGCGAAAACGACCGCGGACAGCTGCCCGATCGCAGTCTCTTCGATCACGTCGACCCGCTCACCGTTCAGGGTGTAGTACGAGTGACCGGCATCGATCAGCTTGAGTCCGGTGAGGTTGGCCAGAACGACGACGCCGATGAGCATCGACACTGCGATGGTGCCGAGCAGCAACAAGGTGGTTGCCGCGTTCTTACTCTTCGGCTTCTGGAATGCCGGCACCCCATTGGAGATCGCCTCCACCCCGGTGAGCGCCGCGCACCCAGAGGAGAAGGTGCGGGCCAGCAAGGCGACCATGGCGAAGCCGGTGAAAGCTGCGTACCTCGGATCCGGCTCGATTCCGTACTGGGCGCTGTGCGCCTGGATCTGGTCGCCCATCACCAGGATCCGAAACAGTCCGATGATCACCATGCTCAAGATCGCGAACATGAAGCAGTAGGTGGGAATCGCGAACAGGGTGCCGGACTCCCGAACGCCGCGCAGGTTGAGCGCCATAAGAACGACGACGACGCCGGCGGCTACCCACGCCTCATTGCCGTCGAGTATCGGAAAGGCGGACTTGGCGTTTTGCACCCCAGACGAAACGGAGACCGCGACCGTCAAAACGTAGTCAACGAGGAGTGCCGCCGCCACGGTAAGACCAGCATTGTGCCCGATATTGACCGTGGCCACCTCGTAGTCGCCGCCGCCCGACGGATAGGCATGCACGTTCTGGCGATAGGACGCCACCACGACAAGCATCACGATGGCAACCAGGATGGCGATCTTCCAGGAGTAGGAGTACGCGGCGAGTCCGGCCAGAGACAGTGTCAGGAAGATCTCATCCGGGGCGTACGCAACCGAGGACAGAGCGTCCGATGCGAATACCGGCAGAGCAATCCGCTTGGGGAGCAGTGTCTCTCCGAGTTGCGTGCTGCGGAGCTTCCGGCCCAGCAGCAGTCGCTTGCCGATGTCGGACACATTCACCACACCCAAACCCTAATGTCGTAGTGCCTGGCGCGACACTGGCAGAGCAGCGTGATCCCCGGGGCGGCTAGCCCACGTCGGAGGTGATCGGTGTCACAGAGTCGCCACAGCGAGGTTCACTAGACTCAGGGCGTGCACATCGTGATCATGGGCTGCGGCCGGGTGGGGTCCACACTCGCCAGGAGTCTGGAGAAGCGTGGCCATACCGTCGCGGTGATCGATCTTGAGCCCGAGTCCTTCCGCCGGCTCGGTCCTAACTTTGCGGGCAAGACCGTGCGGGGCGTCGGTTTTGATCGCGAGGTGCTGCTCGAGGCCGGTATCGAGGACGCCGACGGTTTCGCTGCGGTCTCAAGTGGTGACAACTCCAACATCTTGTCCGCTCGCGTCGTACGCGAGACCTTTGGCGTCGACAATGTGGTGGCTCGGATCTACGATCCCGGCCGCGCCGAGGTGTACGAGCGGCTCGGCATCCCGACCGTCGCCACCGTGCGCTGGACCGCAGATCAGGTTTTGCGGCGGCTGCTCCCGAGCGGTTCGGAGCCGCAGTGGCGGGACCCGTCGGGCTCGGTGCGCCTCATGGAAGTGCATGTCGATCGAGCGTGGGTGGGTCGGACCATCGAGCAGATGGAGGAGGCCACGGGCGCGCGGATTCCGTTCCTGTTCCGGATGGGCTCCGGCATCGTGCCAAAGCCGAGCTCGGTCTTTCAGGACGGCGATCTGGCTTACGCCGCTGTGGTCGATGCGAAGTTGGCTGTTGTCGAGGCAATTCTCGGCGCTCCGCCCAGAGGAGTATGACGATGCGAGTGGCGATTGCCGGAGCCGGCAATGTCGGACGGTCCATTGCGGCTGAGCTCGTGGAGAATGAGCATGAGGTCTTGTTGATCGACAAGGACCCGCACGCGATCAAATCCGAAACACTCGCCGATGTGGAGTGGCTTCTAGCTGACGCCTGCGAGTTGTCCTCACTGGAAGAGGCTGGTCTCGACACCTGTGATGTGGCCATCGCGGCCACCGGTGACGACAAGGTGAACCTCGTAGTGTCGCTGCTGGCCAAAACCGAGTTCGGGGTGCCACGTACAGTCGCTCGGGTCAACCACCCGAAGAATGAGTGGCTGTTCAACGAGGTCTGGGGGGTCGATGTCTCGGTCTCCACACCGCGTCTGATGTCGGCGCTGGTGGAAGAGGCTGTCACAGTCGGTGACCTGGTCAGACTACTGACGTTCCACGAGGGTGCGACGAACCTCGTCGAGATGACTCTGCCTTCCACCAGCCCTACGGTCGGTGCACGCATCGGCGATCTGAACTGGCCCGGCGACGTCGTTCTGGTGGCGATCATCCGGGATGGGCATGCGCGACCACCCGACAAGGACGGCTCACTCGAGGCTGGCGATGAACTGCTGTTCGTGACTGCGCAAGACTTCGAGCATGAGCTGGCTGAGATGCTGGCCCCGCGCGACGGCTCGATCAATGTCTCCAAGACACCGACGCCGCGCGTTCAGGCGGTTTGAACCGAAGCACCTTTCCACCTGGTGCGATACTTACCGATCCTCGCTGCGTGCGACGTGGGACTCAGCTGAAGCCGCCTGACGCTTTCCCAGCGGTGAACCCTCCATCGGCGTCCTCCCCTTGGAGAGCATCAGGCCGATGACGGTCAAGGCGCCGATCAACAGCGGCCAGCCGAGGACGACCTTCGCCACTCCGAGCCAGACAACCTCCCCGGCAAGAAACAGCGGCAGCTGGATGCAAAATCGGGTGACGTACGGCACAGCAAGTACCAGAGTCAACTTCGACGTCATCCTCACCAGCCCTCCGTCCTTCACCCAGCCGGTGGGATCGCCGACGGCGGCGCCGATGATGAAGCCGACCAGCGGTCTACGGATGATGACGGTCACGAGGGAGATCACGGCGAGGGCGCCATTGTAGAGGATGCCGGGCAAGAAAACGTCCTGCGCTCGGCCGGTGCGCGTGGCAATAAGAACCGCGATGGCCGTCGGGATGATTGCTTGGCCGACGTACTTGATCGATTGCCGCTGAAGGAGACGGATCGCCGCCAGCACCAGCGCAGTACCGACGGCGGCGGCAATGGCCGGGTAGAGCTGCCGGCCGACGACCCAGGCAATGGTAAAGGCGACGAACGGGACCGCTGACTCGATCATGCCGCGCGCGCCACCCAGAGACTTTCCGAGCTGGTAGCGGACGAACTCCTCGACGTAGCGGAACTGGGGCTCTGCAGCCGCGACCCATCCTGTGTCCTCCGAACCCGTCTTCGGCTCAGCCGGCAGCTCGGTCATACGCCAGGCACCGCGGCGGGCACTACGCCGCCGGTGTCTGCATCAGTTCGTAGCGCGGGTTGTATACCAACCGCCTTCCCTCGTGGCAGCTGATCCGACCCCATACTTTGAGGGTCCGCCCGCAGTCGATTCCGGGAATCTGCCGTCGCCCAAGCCACACCAGGGTCACCGCTCCAGACCCGTCACGCAGCTCGACCTCGAGGGCGGGGTGTCCCGCTCTGGGGTTGATCGTCACCGTTGAAACCGTACCGGTGAGCTGTACCCGCTGACGGTCCTCGCAGGATTGAATCGGTACTGCGCCTTCTTCTCGGACGTTGCGTTGCAAGTCCTCGGACTCAAGTTCGGCATTCGAGGATGTGAAGCGGCGCAGTGCTCGTTGCAGCATGTTTTCTCTGGCCATCCCGTGTCACCTCCGCTCTTCAAGCATCCCACCGTCGTCAATGATTACGCACTAGGAACACCGGCTCCGGCGTCAAGATTCCCCAGGCTCCTGACTCACATTGGGTGGCATGGTCAAAGGGAGCAGATCGCCAGGCGCCATCGCCTCGTCACCGCGCCGCACAATCACCTGACGGAAGGCAGCGAGCACATCAGCGACAACCGGGGAGTCGGTGTCGTCTTCAATCGCCGCTTGACCGTAGACAATGCCGCGCAGCAGCCAGCGGGGACCCTCAGCAACCCACATGCGCGAGGGCTGATACCCCTCCTCGCCGTCAGGCGTGGTGACCGGGATCAGCCGCCGCAGCTCCACGCCGAACGGTCCCTCGCCGAGCGAGGCGGTCCCGCCGGCCTCGGTGGCATTGCGGGAGATCTCATCTCGCAACTCTGCCCAGAGCCCGCCGCTGCGGGGAGCTGCATACGCCCCCAGCTCAAGTGCGGATGAGTAGGCCTGCGATTGTTGATTGGCACTCGCAGGCGGCTCGACGATGGTCTCGATCACGAGCATCGCCGAGACGATCTCGCCGGTCTCCTCGGCCACCTGGAGGCGCAGCTCGGACCCGGGCAGCGGGCTAAGAATCAGGCTGCCGAGGTCGATCCGCGGGCTTGCTTCCGTACTCTCGATGCTGTCGACTTCGCTGATGTCGTAAGGTCCTGAGCTCCGCCAGTCCAGGTCTTCCAGGGCGTCGAGGTCTGTGACTTCCTCAGGCTCTTCGGTGGCCTCGTCGATCGCCGTCAGCCCGTCGTCCGCAGCATCCGCAGGCTCGCCTACCTCATCGAGGCCAGCATCCTCGGTAAGCTCCTCAGTTCGCGACTCGCTATCGCGCTTCCGGCCCCTCTTGAAGATCACGCGGGTTCCCTCGGCACACTCATGCTCTCGTCCCCTCGCCGGCTGGCCCCCAGCCGGGTGGCACCGCCTAGTATTCCGCCGGTTGACCCGTAGCCACTATTGCCGCGCGCCGAGCTAGGCAGCTCAGCGACCGCCACGAAGACCGCCATGCTGACCGGTTGGATCACCAGCTGAGCGATTCTGTCGCCTCGGGCAATGCTCACCGGTTCGCTGTGGTCAGTGTTGATCAAACACACCTTGATCTCCCCGCGATAGCCGGCGTCTACGGTGCCGGGCGCGTTCACGATGCTGATCCCGTGCCGGGCCGCCAGCCCGGAACGCGGGTGCACAAAGGCCGCATAGCCTGCCGGCAGCGAGATGGCCACGCCGGTCCCGACCAGCCGGCGTTCTCCCGGCTGAAGCTCGAAGCTCTCGGTGCTACGGAGATCCGCTCCGGCGTCACCGGGATGCGCGTAGGACGGCGGTTCCAGGCCAACATCGAGCTGAAGGAGCAGCACCTCGACGGTGGCAGTCATAGCCTTGGACTCGCTCACTCGGTCAGCGTAGACGAGGCGGCGTCCTGCAGTGCGGCTGCCAGCCGGTGCGGGTGTCGGGTCGAGACCAACCAGTACGGCACCGGATCGTCCGGGTCGTCGAGGGTGATCTCAACCGCTGTCTTGATGTATGGCCGAAGCACCAGGTGAGCTCGGGCATCGGCCTCGACGCCAGCGCGGCGACGTGTCTGGTCAGCATCGAGTGCTCGGCAGCCAGCGACGTAAGCGTGTTCGATGCTGGCCCGGCCCACGTGTGTTTCCTGGCCGTCGACGCTGATCAGGAGTGCGGCAGACGTGAAGATCGCGGCGGCGACGAGCAAGGTGGCGACGGAGGCTCCGATGCCCCAGACCGGGCCGAGATAAGCCCCCACAGCAAGCAGTACTGACAGGGCAAACAGTCCCGCGAGCACCCACCAGATGATGGGAACGGTGAGCCGCTCACGAAACAGCATGGAGGTAACCTACGCGCCCAGGTCAGGAGACCACCGCTGCGCCGTCGACGTGTCAGTCCGGCACTAAGATGCGATAACGCAGCTTGATTCAGCACCGTAGACCGCCGGAGATGGAAGGGTTGACCCGATGGGACCGACGCAGAAACTGCTCTGGAAGCTCTACGTGGGAGCGATCGGAGCGGTTACCACCATCGCCGCACAGCGGTTGCTGAAGGCGGGCTGGAAGCTCGTGACGGGTAACGAACCACCGTCCCCGACCGATCCCGACACTCCCGTCCTCGAAGCGATGACGTGGGCCCTGGCCAGTGGCATCGGCGTAGGTGTCACGCAGCTGCTCACCCAGCGCATGGCCGCGCGGCACTGGGAAAAAGAGATAGGCAACGAAACACCGAGAGCGGGCAAAATGTCGTTCAGAATCTGAAGACGTCCGAACTACCACCTCGCGACCCATTTCAGGAGCGCGAGGTGGTGTTCTGTCCGGACTGACTGCCCCCAACCAGCCCGGTACATCGAGTGCACCTGCGGTCACGCCCCCCGACACACAGCTGCGGCCGGACAAGCACGGCAACACTGAGTGCGTGTTCCGTACCAGCCTAGATGATCATGCGGGGCCCAGCCCAGTCCATTCGCGCTTGCATTCGCTCTCGCGCAATTGTCAAGATCAGCCCGCGCAGTCGAAGCAGTAGGCATCCCCATTGGGACGCAGCTCCGCGATCTGACTTCGATGTCGCACCAGGAAGCAGCCGGCGCACGTGAATTCATCGGACTGGCGAGGCAGCACCCGAACGGTCAGCTCTTCATGGGAGAGGTCTGCGCCAGGAAGCTCGAATGCTTCCGCGGCCTCGGCTTCGTCTTCGTCAACCTTGCCAGAGTTCTTATCGTTACGGCGAGTCTTGAGCTCTTCGATGCTGTCTTCGTTCAGTTCTTCATCGGTCTTGCGAGGGGCGTCGTAATCGGTCGCCATCTTTGCCTTCCCGGGCTCGAAAAGCCCAGATCTTCATCTGACTCGTGCGCAGTCATACCACACGAATCAACCGATATGCGTGCTATGTGTGCTCGCGCCCGCTATAACGCGGTTACGCGCCCAAAATTCCCGCTTAAGAGAGGTTCTCTGCGCCGTCCCCCAGTAGCTCTAGCCGCCACCGTGAATGGCTGCAAACGAGGCACTCGAGGGACTTTAACTGGGCGTTTGGCACAGGGCCGGACGGCCCGGCTCCCGCGGGTTCGGGCAGCAGTCCACCCGACACTCATACCAACCGACAGGTGCCGATCCCACGATTGGGCGCTCGGGTTCCTCCCCGCGGGCTGCCGCGGCACGCTCCAGCATCAGGTCAACAAGCCCGCTCGCGAAGGCCGGATGATTGCCGGCGGTGCTGGCGCGCGCGAAGGCCATGGCGCATTCATCGGCAGTGGCGGCTGCCTCGGTATCCAAGTCGAAGACCACTTCCATGTGATCGGAGACGAAACCGATCGGCACAACCACCACTGCCTTTACGCCATGCCGAGCGAGCTGACGCAGATGATCGTTGATGTCTGGCTCCAACCATGGCTGGCTCGCGGGACCCGAGCGCGAGCAATAGACGAGGTCACTGTCGAAGCTCCGGCCGCGCCGCTGGCCGACGCGGTGGGCAACTTCGGATGCCACGGCTGCGTGCCAGTCAACATAGGCACCGCGGCTCCTACGTGGTACAGGCCCGGCGGTCTCCGCCATGGCGATCGGGATCGAATGGGTCACAAAGACCAGGCGGGCCTCGTCTGCTCGTTTCCCGAGCGTCTCGAGCGCCCTAAGTGAGGCGTCTACCGAGGCCTGAACGAAACCAGGGTGGTTGGCATAGTGACGGATCCGGTCGATCTGGATCTGAGTGCCCCGTGCAGCGTCAAAGAGGTTTTCCCGATACTGCCGACATGAGGAGTACGACGGGTATGCGCTGGTGACCACGGCAAGCACCCGCCGATGACCATCCCGCTCGATCGCGCGCACTTCGTCATGAAGATACGGGTGCCAGTTCCGGTTTCCCCAATAGAGCGGAAGCCGCAAGCCGCGGCTGCGTAATTCGTTCGTCAATGCCGCCAGCAGGCTGCGACACTGATCGTTGATCGGGCTTCTGCCGCCGAACAACAAGTAATGCCGGCCGACCTCCGCCAATCGTTCGGTAGGAATGCCCCGACCGCGGGTGACGTTCTCCAGGAAGGGCATCACCTCCTCCGGACGCTCAGGGCCGCCGAAGGACACGAGCAGGATCGCCTCGTACGGCGCAAGTGCGTGGCGCAGCTGGTCGGTCGGTGCTTCGTGAAAGCCTGCGGAGTGATCACCCACAGGCGTGATCTTTGCGTACGAGGAGGAGAGTCATGGCCGCGGGGCTTCGCCCGTATCAGCAAGTGCTCTCGGACCGTCGCGCGGTCGCCTTCAGCCTCGCCGGCTTTGTGGCAAGGCTGCCGATGTCTATGACGGGCATCGGGATAGTACTGCTGGTGTCGCTGACCACGGGCTCCTTCGGCCTGGCCGGATTGCTCATCGCCACCACGACACTGACTGCCGCTGTCGTGGCTCCGTTCTGGGGACGCGCAACTGACCGCGTGGGGCAGGCTCGGGTCCTGCTGGTCACGGTCCTGATCAACGTGCTCGGCGTCGCACTCCTGGTCACGGCGTTAGAGCTAGCTTGGCCGCTGGCCGTGAGTCTCGTCGCAGCCATCGGCGTGGGGATCGGTTTCAGCCTGGCTGGATCCGCCGTACGGGCGCGTTGGACGCTTCGGCTGAACGGTTCCCCCTTGCTGCACACCGCGTTCGCACTTGAGGCCATGCTGGACGAAGTGGTCTTCATCATCGGTCCTGTGCTGGTCACTTTCCTCGCCACGGCTGTCCATCCGGCGCTCGGAGTCAGCGTCAGCGCCGTCATCGGGCTCATTGGTGCAGTTGCCCTTGCTGCTCAGCGCAGCAGCCAGCCGCCGATCCGGTCGACGCCACACGGGCATAAGGGATCGCTTCGGCTGCCTTGGCGTGTCCTGGTGCCGGTGGCCATCGCGTCAGGTGCCCTCGGCATGGTGTTTGGGGGCATGGAGGTAAACGTCGTCGCGTTTGCGAAGGAGGCGGGCGTGCTTCCCTACGCCGGCCTGATCTTGATCGCGTGGTCGTTCGGATCGCTGGTCGCCGGTGCTGTTACCGGGGCGATCGTCTGGCGGGCGTCTCCCGCTCGGCGCTTCCGAGTGGGAGCGACCATGCTCGCGCTGTCCCTGCTGCCGCTTCCGTTCGTCGACCACCCGCTCGGCGTCGCCCTGCTGCTCATCCTCAGTGGAATGGCTATTGCGCCAACCCTGATCGCATCGGTTGGGGTAATCCAGTCGGCGGTCGACCAGAGCCGACTGACCGGGGCACTTGCGTGGAACTCGACTGGCATGGTCGCGGGTGTAGCCGTCGGTGCAGCCGCTGTCGGCTATGTGATCGATAGCTCAGGTGCACAGGCCGGCTTCGTAGCTGTGGCAATCGCGGGGCTGCTGCTGACGCTCAGCGCACTCTTTGTTCGTGGGCCGCAGCCGAGCGTCATTCGCCCGGGCTCGACAGGTACGCCTGCAGCTGAGTCATCGCGTCCGCCGGTCGGAACCCGGAGCTGATGATCTTATCCAGACTGAGCACACTGTGCTGGGGGCGGGGAGCGAGCGATTTGCCTGCCGCGTACTCAACGGTCCTCACGTTCTTCAC
>Ga0184612_10001473_pt1 | contig 11321 bp, 13 predicted proteins | sample PLM3_60_coex_FD_133163 | JGI IMG/M metagenome (GOLD analysis project Ga0184612, IMG submission 133163) | Groundwater sediment microbial communities from an aquifer in East River, Colorado, USA - PLM3_60_coex | ecosystem: Environmental > Terrestrial > Soil > Riparian zone | place: USA: East...
GCCGCGTTGTCGAGCCCGCAGGCGGTAATCCAGTCGGTGAAGGGCGCGGGGTCCAGGGCGACGTTCAGGGCGTAGCCGTGTGTCGTCACCCAGCGTGAGATGTGAACGCCGATCGACGCGATCTTGCGCGGCGGCCGCTGGAGCCACACCCCGGTCAGCCCGTCCAGGCGAGTCGCCTCGAGCCCAAGCGGCGCAAGGGTTCGGATGAGCGCCTCTTCGAGGTCGCGGACGTACTTCTTGACGTCCTTGCCGTGGCGTCGCAGGTCGAGGATGGGGTAGCAGACGAGCTGGCCCGGGCCGTGGAACGTGGACTTGCCACCGCGGTTGGTCTCGACCACGTCGACCTCTGCATCCTCCGGCACGTGCAGTTCGCCCTCGTCGGCACGGCGGCCGAGCGTCACGACAGGCGGATGCTCGAGGAAGACCACCGTGTCCGGAATCGCGCCCTGCGAGACCGCCCCGGCGAGCGCGCGCTGGAGGTCCCACGCCTCCTGGTAGGGCACGAGCCCCAGGTCGAGCACGTAGGCCCCCGTCGACATGACACCAAGCCTATCCACGCCTACCATGTCTGTATGTGGCGTCTTGCCTGCATTGCGGCAGCCGTCGCTCTGAGCGTGGCGGGCGCTGGCGCTGCGACGGCGGCCAAGAGCAGCGGGCTTCGAGGAGTCGTCATGCGCGGCCCTGTGATGCCGGTCTGCATAATCGGAAAGCCGTGCGACGAGCCCGCGGCGAACGTCAAGCTGGTGTTCCTGCGCAACGGCAAGGCCGTGGCGAGCGTCCGGACCGCCCGTGACGGACGCTACAGAGTGGCGCTCGCTCCAGGCGTGTACCGCATCCGGACTGCTGCGCAACCTGCGATCGGACGCGGTATCGAGCCGCAAACGGTGCGGGTTCCGCGTGGGCGCTGCGCCCGCGTCAACTTTTCGATCGACACCGGCATCCGTTAGCTGCAAGGCTCCGGCGCGATGAAGGTGACCCTGCTCATCGCCGATTTCGCCCGGGTCGCCAACGGCAAGCTCGATGTCATCGGCGGCGGCTGGTCGATGATGAACGCGCAAGGTCCGTTCGGATTCTTCGTCGCCGCGCTGTTCCAGATCCCGTGGGACCAGACGAACAGGAAGCACAAGTTCAGGCTCGAGCTGCTTGACGCCGACGGCCACGGCGTGCCGACACCGAACAACGAGACCATCCGCGCCGAAGGCGAGTTCGAAGCCGGCCGCCCTGCCGGCCTGAGGCCAGGGACGCCCGTCGATGCTCCGCTAGTCGTCCCCTTCGGCCCGCTCGTGCTGGACGAGGGCCGCTACGAGATCCGTTTGACGATCGACGACGAGACCAAGGAAGACTGGTTCGTCGCGTTCACGGTGCGCCAGGGCGCACCGGCTCAGGCCTAGTAAGTCGATTCGTCCCAGGTCTCGAGCTTCTCGCGGAGGTCGCGCAGGAAGCGGCCGGCGAGCGCGCCGTCGACGAGTCGGTGGTCGTACGTGAGCGTCAGGTTCATGATCGGGCGAATCGCGATCACGTCCTCGCCCATGTCGTCCTGGATCACCCACGGGCGCTTCACGACGGCGTACGTGCCGAGGATCGCGGCCTGCGGCTGGCTGATCACGGGCGTGCCGTGGAAGGTCCCGTATCCGCCCGGGTTCGTGATCGTGAACGTTCCGCCCTGAACCTCGTCCGGGAGCAGCTTCTTGTCGCGGGCGCGTTGGGCGATGTCGGTGACCGCTTTCGCCAGACCGAGGAGGTTGAGCGTCTCCGCGTTCTTAACGACCGGAACGATCAGTCCCTTGCCGTCCTGTAGCTCGACGGCGAAACCGAGGTTGACGTAGCCGCGCGTGACGATCTGATCGCCGCGGATCTCGCCGTTGACCCACGGGTACTCGCGTAGCGTCTCGGCTGCGGCGCGCGCAACGAAGATGAGGTACGTCGGGTTGACGCCGTAGCTCTGCTGGTACTCCTTCTTGAGCTTCGCGCGGATCGCGCTCACCTTCGACATGTCGACCTCGATCGCACTGGTCACGTGTGCCGAGGTGTCGAGCGAGCGGCGCATGTGCTCCGCGATGCCCTTGCGCATCGCGGTCATCGGCTCGAAGCTTTCGCCAACCGCCGCCTGCGGCAGTGGCTGCGCTGCTGCTGGCGCTGCGGGTTGAGCGGGCGCCCGTGGCGCAGCGGCCGGAGTCTCGGGCTGCGCGGGTGCGGCAGGAGCGGCAGGTGTTGCAGGCGCGGCCTGCGCGCCTGACTCGATGAAGTCGAGGATGTCCTTCTTCGTCACGCGGCCGCCGCGCCCGGTGCCTTGCACCTGGCTCGGGTCGACGCCGTGCTCCGAAGCGATCTTCGCGACGACGGGTGACACGAACGTCTTTCCGTTCGTGGCCGCCTGCGCCGCCTGTGCGGCCTCTGCCGGCTCGACCGGTTCCTGCGCCGACGGCGCCACGTCTCCAACTCCTTCGCTCTCCGCAGCCTGCGCCGCTTGTGCGGCCTCTGCCGGCTCCACCGGTTCCTGCGTCGAGGGCGCCACGTCGCCCACGCCCTCGCTCGCCGCCGCCATGGACGCATCCGCGGCCGCCTGCGTTGCCGGCTCGGGCGGAGGCGGCGCCTCCTGACTTTGTGGCTCTGAGCCACTTGCTGCGCCGGCGTCGTCGCCGCCGATCACGGCGAGCTTCGTGCCGACGTCGACGGTCTGGCCCTCCTGGACGAGGATCTCTGTCAGGACGCCGCTTCCCGGGCTCGGGACCTCGGTGTCGACCTTGTCGGTCGAGATCTCGAGTAGCGGCTCGTCGGCCTCGACCTGGTCGCCTTGTTGTTTGAGCCACTTGGTGATCGTGCCCTCGGAAACGGACACGCCCATCTGCGGCATGACGACGTCGATTGCTTCCGTGGTGGCCATGGCTCTCTCCTTAGTATTCCGCGAGTTCGCGCAGGCCTGCGACGACGTCGTCGACTTGCGGAATGAACGCCTTCTCCAGCGGCGGCGAGAACGGCACGGGCGTGTCGGGCGCCGCAATGCGCTTGACCGGCGCGTCGAGATCCTCGAAAGCCTCCTCGGCGATCGTCGCCGCGATCTCGGCGCCGAAGCCTCCCGTGCGCGTGTCCTCGTGAAGCACGAGCACCTTGGACGTCTTGCGTGCGGACTCGAGCACCGCGCTCTTGTCCCAGGGCATCACCGTGCGCAGGTCGACGACCTCGACCGAGACGCCGTCGGCGTCGAGCTGCTCCGCTGCTTCCTCCGCCGTGTACACCATGGCGCCCCACGTGATCACGGAGACGTCGTCGCCCTCGCGGTGCGTGCGCGCCTTGCCGAGCGGAATCGTGTAGCGCTCCTCGGGCACTTCGCCCTTGATGCGCCGGTAGAGATGCTTGTGCTCGAAGTAGAGGACGGGGTTCGGATCCTCGATCGCGCTGATCAGGAGTCCCTTGGCGTCCTCGGGCGTCGCCGGCGTGACGCACTTGAGTCCCGGGATGTGCGCGAACGACGACTCCGGGTTCTGCGAGTGGAACGGCCCGCCGGAGAAGCCGCCGCCGGAAGGCAAGCGCACCGTGATCGGCACGGGGGTGCCCGCGCGGTAGCGCTGTTTGGCGGCCACCGTGACGAGCTGGTCCCACGCACACGATATGAAGTCCGCGAACTGCATCTCGGCGACAGGCCGCATTCCCATGATCGCCGCGCCGCTGCAGGCTCCGACGATGGCCGTCTCCGCGAGCGGCGCGTCGATCACCCGCCAGTGACCGAACTCTTCCTGGAAGCCGAGTGTGACCTTGAAGGCTCCGCCGTACACGCCCACGTCCTCGCCGATCACGAAGACCCGCTTGTCGCGCCGCATCTCGGTGCGGAGGCCGTCCGAGATCGCCTGGAGGTAAGTGAGCTCGGCCACTATTTGTGGTGTGGGGTGTCTAGGTCCTCGGGCGTTGCGTACACGCCCTCCGTGACCGTCGACGGGTCGGGCAGGGGAGATTCCTCCGCGCGCTTGAGCGCGTCGTTAAGGGTCTTCTTGACACCCCCGGAGATCTCTTCCTCTTCCTCGTCCGTCAGGTCAGCGTGGTCGCGGAGCCAAGTGCGGAAACGCTCGATCGGGTCGTTCTCCGCCCACTTCTCGAACATCTCCTTCGGGACGTAGAACGCGTCGTCGTGGACGGCGTGGCCCTCCATGCGCAGCGTCAGAGACTCGATCAGCGTCGGCCCGCCCCCGGCGCGCGCCTTCTCGATCGCGCGCTTGGCTTCGCGATAGACCGCGAGCACGTCGGTGCCGTCGACGACGACGCCTTCGAAGCCGTACGCCTCCGCGCGATCGGCGACGTTCTCCGTCGCGAAGCCGAGATACGTGGGCGTGGAGTAGGCCCACTGGTTGTTGTCGCAGATGAACACGACCGGCAGCCTGCGCACTCCCGCGAGCGTCATCGACTCGTGCGCGTCTCCGCGCGCCGAGGCGCCCTCGCCGAACCAGCCGACCGCGACGCGCTTCTCCTCCCGGATCCGGAAGGCAAGGGCGGCGCCGACTGCGACCGGGAGCATCGCCGGCAAGTGCGAGACCATCGCGATCAGGCCGAGGTTCGAGTCGGCCATGTGGACGTTGCCGTCCCTGCCCTTGGTCGGTCCGTCCACGCGTCCCATGTACTGCGCGAAGATCCGCCACGGCGCGACGCCGCGGACGACATGAACCCCCATGTCGCGATGGAGCGGGGTGCCGACGTCGTCCGGGCCCATCGCGGTCGCCACGCCGACGGCGCCGGCCTCGTTCCCGCGTCCCGTGTAGAACGAGCCGGGAATCTTGCCCTGGCGATAGAGGATGTGGCCGCGCTCCTCGATGCCCCTGGTGAGGATCATGCTGCGGTACATGCCGAGCAGGTCTTCGCGGTCGAGACCCGCCTCGCGCACTTCCCTCAGCGAGTTGACTGGCTCGGCTTCGCGGGCGATGGCCATGGCCCGCGAACTCTAACGGCTGGGTTACCATCCCCGGCCCGATGAGTCAGGACCGCTTCGCCCACGATCGCTTCGTCATCGAGCAGCTCATCCGCCCGATGGTCAACCTGTACCAGGTGACGCCGCTTGCGGCCGGCGAGATGCCCGTGGGCGGACCGATCGCTTTCGTCCGGCAGAAGCGGATGGCGATCAAGGAGGACATCCGCTTCTACGCCGACGAACAGGAGACGGAGGAGCTCTTCCGGATCAAGGCGCGCTCGATCTTCGACATCGGCAGCGCGCGCTACGACGTGGCGGACGCTCAGGGAACGCCGATCGGGGTGCTGGAGCACGTCTTCGGCAAGTCGTTGCTTCGCTCTACCTGGCGCGTGACCGACGCCGACGGTGGCGAGGTCATGATGGCGCAGGAGCGCAGCGTGCCGATGGCTATCGCCCGCCGCATCGTGGACTTCGTGCCGTACGGCGAGCTGGTTCCGATCCCGTACAACTTCGATCTGGTCATGGACGGCAAGGTGATCGGTCACATGAACCGGAAGTTCCAGATTCGAGACCGCTACGTGCTCGACCTGTCTGGCGACCATGACCGCCGGCTCGACCGGCGGATGGCGATCGCGCTGGCCGTCGGGCTGGACGCCCTCCAGAACCGCTGATGGGCAAAGCGTCCGAATGGCTCCGCGAGGAGCGCCGCAAGGTGCTCGGCGACTGGGTTGCGTTCTGCGTCGCCTGCGGCCACTCGCAGCGCTGGTTCGAGCAGTTCGAGGCGGAGGTGACGGAGGAATGCCCGCAATGCAGCGGACAGATGCTCCGGCGCTGCCCATCCTGCTCGGCGGCGTTCAGCTCGATGTTCGTGGTCGACTGCGAGTCCTGCGGCGAGCCGCTGCGCGCAGCCCAGCTGTTCGGCACGAACATCCGCCGCCGCTGACCCGTACCGGTGCCAGGCACGGCGACGGAAGCGCGACGTCACTGTGACTCGACTCCCCGCCGAAGCCCGGATTCGGCTTGGCTCTGCGGTTGCGCAGCGCCCGGCACTCGCCTTTTCGCCGGTGCCAGGCACGGGGACGAGATTGCTACGGCTCTGTGACCGAACTCAGCCCTTGATCTGAGAGAAGCGGATCACGGTGACGGTGTCGTCCGGCGTGACCTCGCGGTTGTACAGCTGGCTGAGGAAGGACGCCATGTCCTCCGTCCGCCGGATCTCCGGATTGTCGTGCTCGATCTCCCGTGGTGAGAGATCCGACAGCGCCTTCACCTCGACCTTGTCGATCACCGCGTTGAACACGCGCTCGCGCGCGCTGAAGCGTGCGCCCGCGAGGACCTGGACGATCATCCCCTTCCGGTATTTCGCCGCCTTGTCGCCGAGCCGGATGGTCGCAGTCTTGCGGCCGCTTCGGAGCTGTTCGGCCACGATCGGCGAGTAGAAGTTGAGCGCATACATCGCCTCCGTCACCTCGGGCCCCGGGTCCGGCGGCGGACGAGGAAGGCCGTCACGATTCCCAGGACCCAGCCCGCGATCGCACTGATGATGATCAGCCAGATCAGTCGCGCCTGCGTGCTGCTCACGACGTAGTCCAGCTTCACCGTTCGAGTGTTCCTCGCCACCAGCAGGACTAGGAAGACGAGCGCGCCGATCGCCACGATGAGCGAGGCATAGAGGCCCGTCCGGTGCCCGTAGCGAAGACCCTTGCGAAACCGTGTTTCCTCGCCCGGCGCGGTGGTCTCCGGCTCCCGTTCCGGCCCCCTTTCGGCCTCCCGCTCGCTCACGCGCAGGAGCCTAACGTGAGAACCGCTCGAGCGCCTTTGCCGCCATCTCCCGCTCGCCCTTGTACGCGAGGAGGCTTGGGGCCTCCTCGAGGGGAAGCCAGCGCGCCTCTGCCACCTCGTGGGCATGCTCGGGCGGGATGTCGCCGAGCCGGCCGGCGCGGTAGCGGAACAGGAAGAAGCTGACCACCTTGAAGACCCGCTCGCCCGCCCAGGTGTAGACGTAGCGAACGTCGCCGAGCTTCTCGACCGGCGTCGCCTCGACACCGGTCTCTTCGGCGACCTCCCGCAGCGCCGTCAGCTCCGGTCGCTCGCCGGGCCCGATCAGGCCCTTTGGCAGCGCCCAGGTTCCCTCCGGCTTCCCCGCCGGGCGGATGGCGGCCACGACCGCACGCCCACGCAGGTTTCGGACGACGACTCCTCCGGCGGAGAACTCCCGGCGCACATGAACTTTGTAACACACCCCACCTGCGATCTTGCAGGGCCGGGCTGCGACCCGCTAGGATGCCCTGGCACTCTCATGGTGAGAGTGCCAAGAGATGTCACAAAGTTGTCTGGACAGGAGGAGTGTGGATGAACCTGCAGCCGCTTGGTGACCGTCTGATCGTCGAGGTTCTCGATGAGGAGGAGCAAACGATCAGCGGCATCGTGCTGCCCGACACGGCGAAGGAGAAGCCGCAGCGCGGCCGAGTCCTCGCCGTAGGTCCCGGCGGTCGGGACGAGGACGGGAAGCACATCCCAATGGACGTCGCAGTAGATGACGAGATCATCTTCAGCAAGTACGGCGGGACGGAGATCAAGGTCGGTACCGACGAGGTCCTGATCCTCCGTGAGTCGGACGTCCTCGCAAAAGTTGTCGGCGACCGCGAACTCGCGGGCGCGAAGTCGTAGTAGAGCTAACGGAGGTATCGAAAACACATGGCTCACAAGGAGCTGAAGTTCAACGAGGATGCACGCCGTGCGCTCGAACGAGGCGTGAACATCCTCGCCGACGCGGTCAAGGTCACTCTTGGCCCGAAGGGGCGCTACGTCGTGCTCGACAAGAAGTTCGGCGCTCCGACGATTACGAACGACGGCGTCACGATCGCACGTGAGATCGAGGTCGAGGACGTCTTCGAGAACCAGGGCGCGCAGCTCGTCCGTGAGGTCGCCACGTCGACGAACGACGTCGCAGGCGACGGCACGACGACCGCGACCGTCCTGGCGCAGGCGATCGTCAAGGACGGACTGCGCAACGTCGCCGCCGGGGCGAACCCGATGGCGATCAAGCGTGGTATCGAGCGGTCCGTCGAAGCGGTCGTGGAAAACCTGAAGTCGCAGTCCAAGGAGATCTCGGGCAAGGAGGACATCGCCCGCGTGGCGACCGTTTCTTCTCGCGACCGTGAGATCGGCGAGGTCCTCTCCGACGCAATCGAGAAGGTCGGCAAGGACGGTGTCGTGAACGTCGAAGAAGGCCAGACCTTCGGCCTCGAGCTCGAGTTCACGGAAGGCATGCAGTTCGACAAGGGCTACCTGTCGCCGTACATGATCACCGACCCCGAGCGGATGGAAGCAGTTCTCGAGGACCCCTACATCCTGGTCGCGAACCAGAAGATCGGGGCCGTCAAGGACCTTCTGCCCGTTCTGGAGCAGGTCATTCAGGCCGGCAAGCCGCTGCTGATCGTGGCTGAAGATGTCGAAGGCGAGTCCCTGGCGACGATCGTCGTCAACAAGCTGCGCGGCACCTTCACGGCCGTCGCGGTCAAGGCGCCGGGCTTCGGTGACCGCCGCAAGCGCATGCTCGAGGACATCGCGATCCTCACGGGCGCGGAGGTGATCACCGAGGAGATGGGCCTCAAGCTCGAGAACACGAAGATCTCGCAGCTGGGCCATGCTCGCCGCGTTGTCGTCGACAAGGACACGACGACGATCATCGACGGTGCCGGTGACCCCGAGGGGATCAAGGGCCGGATCAAGCAGCTGAAGTCCGAGATCGAGAACACCGACTCCGATTTCGACCGCGAGAAGCTCCAGGAGCGCCTCGCGAAGCTGGCCGGCGGCGTTGCAGTCGTCAAGGTCGGCGCTGCAACCGAGACCGAGATGAAGGAGAAGAAGCACCGCGTCGAGGACGCGCTCCAGGCGGCACGCGCCGCACTGGAGGAAGGAGTCGTCCCCGGTGGTGGAGTTGCTCTCGTCAACAGCATCGACGGGATCAACCTCGATGAGTACGAGGGAGATGAGCGCACGGGCGCGACGATCGTCGTCCGCGCGCTCGAAGAGCCGGTTCGCCAGCTCGCAAACAACGCGGGCATGGAAGGCTCCATCGTCGTCGACAAGATCAAGAACTCGCCGAAGGGCCACGGGCTCAACGTGGAGAGCGGTGAGTACGAGGATCTCGTCAAGGCCGGGATCACGGACCCGACGATGGTCGTTCGCTCGGCGCTCCAGAACGCTGCGTCGATCGCCAAGAACATCCTGACCACGGAGGCGATCGTCGCCGAGGCGCCCGAGAAGAATCCGGTGGGCGCCGGCATGCCTGGCGGCATGGGCGGCATGGACATGATGTAAGACCCGCTCGGGTCTTGCTTCACACGAGAAGAGGCCGGCTCATGCCGGCCTCTTCTCTTTTTGATTCGGCCCGCGGAGCTAGCCGCTGGTTACGAAGCCGAAGATGTTCTGATCGAGCCCGCCGGCGTTGGGGCATGAGTCTGCGCCGAACGGGTTGCCGGCTGGGCGGCATTGCATTACGTCGAAGCCGTCGGTTCCGTCCCCGTTCGTGTAGCGGGGGTCGGTTCCCGGGACGGTCTCACGCTGGTCGGTCCAGTCCATGAGGACCTTGCCCGCTGCCGCGTCGATGTAGTTGTAGTCCCCGAAGAACGGGACGTCGCGAGCTCCGAATTGCTCGTACTGCGGCATCGTCATGACAGACGAGACGATCTGCTTTGTCCAGCTCGAACCGCCGTCCGACGACGTCGCGTACACCGCGACCAGGCCCGAGTTGGGCGACGGCGCGCAGACGACCCCGCCGGGCGGGTTGGACGACACCCACTTGTTCGCGAACGGGACCGTTCGGTAGTCCCCAGTGGTCGCGGGCGGCCCGCTCGAGCAGTCGTTGCGGCTGTCCTGCCAGAACGCATGGAGCTTGCCGCTCTCGGCGTCGATGTCGGGGAAGAACTGGTGGCCCTTCGGCTGGGCGTCGATTGGCGCCGGGCCGGACCAGCTCGAGCCGCCATTTGTCGTCTTGATGAAGTAGATCGCCGCCTGGCTACCGGTCCCCGATCCGACCGTGCCGTAGGTCGTGCCGGTTGGCGTGAGGGAGGTGGGCACCGAAGCGTCGTAGACGACATACGCGTCGTCTGCCGTGGCCGCCGCTCCGCTCGGATCAGCCGTGATCCGCACCTGCGTGTTGGAGCGGTGGAACACATAGCCGGACTGGCATGCGAGCGGGCCGTCGCCGCAGTCGCGCGCCGACTGGCGTGGCTCCGGACCGGCAAGGCATGCGCCGATGGTGTAGTCGCCTGCCATGCACGCGCCGAACAGCGCTTGGCCCGCAGCTGCCCCGGACCCGAAGTGGTCGCTTGGATCCCACCCGATGAACTCCGTTGCAACGGCCGGACTGGTGAATGACCCTCCTCCGTCCGTCGACTTGACCCAGGCGACCGCATCTCTCTGCCGCTGCCCCTGGTTCGCCTTGAACTCGAACTGCCGCCAGGCGACGAAGACCGTCCCGTTGCGGGTCACGGCGATGTCGCAGAACTGATTGCCGTGAATGCTCGGGGAGACCTTCTGCGTCGCCCACGTTCGTCCGCCGTCGGTTGAGCGGGCGAACTCGACGAAGTTGTTCGAGCCGCTGCCCGTGAAGCGGGCCCAGCACATATAGACATTGTCTCGGTGTGGGCTGGCGGAGCCTCGATCGACCTCGAGCTGGACCTTGTCCTCGAACTGGCCGTTGCCGGGCGTGCCTCGCGAGACGATCGTGGTGAACTCGTAGTCCGGTGCGAGAGCGGGCTGGGGCCAGTCGTAGCGAGCGACCCAGATCGAACCGTTGTTGGGTTTTGCACGGTTGAAACCGATGCCACCGTAGAAGACGCGCCCTTGCGTGTCCCAGGCCTGCACCGGGTCGCCGGCCGCGAGCACGAAACGGTAGAGCGGCGAGGCCTGACCCTCCGGGGAGACGTCTGTCGAATAGCCCGGCAGCAAGCTGTTCACCCAGCTCGAGCCTCCGTTGTTCGAGTAGTAGAAGCCCGCCCAGGCGTCGCCGGCGGTCGGCGTGGCGCAATAGTCGTTTGCCCCGGCGGTCATGTGCATCGACGTGTTCGGCGCGACCGTTGCGGTCGGCTCGTTCGCCTGACGCTCGCCGGCGGCTGTCACGACGTTCGGCGCATCGTTCGAGCAGCTGGCGAGTGTCACGTCGGCCGCCGGTCCCGGGACGCCGTCATGCCGGACGTACCCCTGGTCGGTGATCTTCACGTCCGCCGAGGCGGTGAGCACAAGTACCGAAGCCACCGTCCAGCCGCACGCGAGTGCAAGCGTGAGTCTCTTCATCTCTCCCCTCCCTTGCCCCTGGTTAGCCGGGAGACCCTAACTGACGAGGCGTTGCGCGTCCGCACAAAGCAAAACGGCCCCGAAGGGCCGCTTTGCGAGGGGGATTAGGGGGAGGTGGTTCGCA
>Ga0184612_10001474_pt1 | contig 11318 bp, 5 predicted proteins | sample PLM3_60_coex_FD_133163 | JGI IMG/M metagenome (GOLD analysis project Ga0184612, IMG submission 133163) | Groundwater sediment microbial communities from an aquifer in East River, Colorado, USA - PLM3_60_coex | ecosystem: Environmental > Terrestrial > Soil > Riparian zone | place: USA: East...
ATGAGTCGTCCGGAGACCCAACGGCGGTCAACACCTGGGACTACAACGCCGCGGCGGGCACCCCCTCCATCGGCCTCATGCAGACAATCCAGCCGACGTTCAGTGCGTACGCGCTGCCGGGCCACTGCGAGATCACCAACCCGGTCGACAACATCATCGCTGGCACGCGCTATGCCCTGGCCCGTTACGGTTCCCTCGACAACGTGCCCGGCATCGACGCGCTCCGCAGGGGCCAGCCGTACGTCGGCTATTAGCGACACCACCTGGTCGACAACCGAGCCCCATGGTGAACTGGCGCGCGGGTTGCCGCGTCATAGTGGCAGGCACTCGGAGGGGAGCGGCTGGCCATGGTCGACCACAACCGGCTCACAGCCTGTCACTGGCTACTGTTGCGATTGGCCGGATGGATGCCGGACGGCCTGGTGGCTCAGTGCCGCACGTGGCTGGCCAACGGTCGCGAGTTGGATGTGGGCCGTGCGATCGCTTTTGCGCTTCTCTTGCACCGTACGTCATTGTCCGAAGTGGATCTTGACCTGCTTGGTGAACTGTTGGTCGAGGCGGGCGCGGACTCGTCCATGCTGGACCTGGTGCAGGTGGCCGACGACGATGTGATGCCGATGTACGGCTTCGTGGCAGACCGCGAGGACGCCATGGCGGCAATCCTCGCTGGCTCCGACCTCGCTGGCTCCGATCCGGACGACGGGTCGCCCGAGGCCCACCCGGGTTGGCGCTCGACGGAGACTGAGGTAGTGGCAGGGGACGACGTGGACGCGCAAGCTGTTGCTGTAGCTGAGGGTTCGCCGGCTGTGATCGCACTCTGGCGGGCCTGGCGCTTTCCCTGCGATGGCGCTCCCTGGCCGCCGCCGCGCCGCGTGTTCGTCGCCGAGACTGCCGCCGCCGACCTGGTGGCCGTTACCGAGCTGCTGCAGCAGGCGCTGCTCAGCGCGGGGGAGACCGATCCGCAGGTCGAGGTCTACCCCACCGGTGCGGTACTGCCCGCCTATCAACGTCTTGCGAGGGCTTACGGCGCGCTGCTGTGGGCTCGCAGGCCAGACCCGGGGGTACGCGTCGCCGCTCTCTCTGGACCGGGCTATCTGGCGACCGAGGCGATGCAGCGTCCGCACGTCCCCCACATTGACGACGATGAACGGGACCAACTCCTCGGCTACTTGCGTCGTGGGGAGGCAATGCTCGAGACCGAGGCGCGCACCGACGACGTGATGGACCAACAGCGCGGTGCCGTGGTACCGATGAGCTTTCGCACCGACGGCTACTTCATCTGGACTGACGCCGCGACCTACTATCTTGCCGAATACGGCATGGGACCGGATCCTGAACTCGTGGCGCACATACAGAAACGCGGCTACCATTGCCCTGACGTCGACGGAGCCGGTCTGTATCGAGCGCTGGCGGCGCTGCAGGAGTGGAGCGGGGTGTAACCCGGCGCAGCGGAACGGTCAGGTGTGCGCCAAATCGTCGTAGGATGGTCACCGTGCCGTCTCGGCGCTGATCGGAAGATCGTTCGGAAGCAGCTCACTCAGCTCCTCTTTGGTCGGTGTCTGAAGCTCCGCGACGCGGTGAGCGTGACGTTCGGTCATCTCCTGGAAGACCTTGCGAGCGAACCGGCCGTTGCCGAAGCTGCCCGAACGGTCGACCGTCGTGAAGAAGGCGGTCAGGGCTGCGCAGGTTTCATCTTTGAGGCGATATTCGTGGGTGGCGGCCTGATGTGCGACGATCTGAACCAACTCCTCAGGGGTGTAGTCCTCGAACGTCAGGGTGCGACTAAAACGGGATGCGAGCCCGGGGTTGGCCTCGATGAACCGGCTCATCTGGTCCGGATACCCAGCCACGATGACCACGACCTCGTCGCGGTGGTCTTCCATCAGTTTGACCAGCGTCGCGATAGCTTCCTGGCCGAAGTCATTGCCTTGCCCGTTGGGGACGAGGGCGTATGCCTCGTCGATGAATAGGACGCCACCGAGGGCACGGCGAAACGCGGACTGGGTCTTCGGCGCCGTGTGTCCCACATATTCGCCGACGAGCATGCCGCGGTCGACCTCAACGAGATGGCCCGTCGTCAACATGCCCAAGGCCGCCAGAATCTGCCCATACAGCCGCGCGACCGTCGTCTTGCCAGTGCCTGGATTTCCCGCGAACACGAGGTGCCGCGAGAGCGGAGGCGGCAGGAGACCCGCGTCATGCCGCCGTTTCACCAGTTGCATCAGTTTGATCATGGTGTTCACGTCCTGCTTTGCTCGTGCCAACCCGATGAGCTCGTCCACCTGCCGCAGCAGTTCCGGCAGATGTGTCTCGGGATCGTTCTCCGCGGCTACTCCTCGGGCGTCCTTGCGTCCGGCGGCGCCAGTGGCGGTGGTGGCTCGGGCGCTGCCATGTGACGGCATCATCGCCGTGACGACGTTCGTCACGCGGCAATCCTCGAATGTCGGCGTAGCGCCGTCGGCAAGCCGCACGTCTTCGTCGACGTCGTGGATCCAGCAGCGTCTGACCATGGGTGTCGCATCGGCGCCCATGACAAGCGCGGGGAACTCGGTGAACGACAGCGTGACATCTTCGAGCGTGCCGGCGGCTGCGGGCGCGAAGTACACACCATTCTTCTTGCATCGAGTCACGGTCACGGATCGGATCAACGGGCGGGCCGCGTTCCATATGACGATGCCGCTACCGCCCGCGTCCTCGATATCGCACTCCTCCACGAACGCCTTGCTGTCGTGCTCGATGAAGAGCCCCGCTGAGCCACTTGCGAAGATCCGGCAGCCGCGCACGGTCGGGCTGCTGTGCGGCCCTACCTCCACACCGGACTGCGATGTCATGGAGATTGTGCATTCCTCGATGAGCGGCCGGTGCGGCGTCTCGACTCGAATGCCGACGGCCGCGTCCGTAACGGACACGCCGCGTATGGTCGCGTCGCTACCGTCGTCCAACTGGATGCCATTCATCTGGGTCTTGCTTACCGTGCCGCCCGTCAGCTGCAGGATCGCCCTGTTGGCGACGCGGACGCCATGTTCCTGTGTGCCGTTTACCACACAATCGAGCAGCTCCGCGGTCGCGTTGCCGCCCAGATGGATCGATGTGAAGGCCGCGTCGGTGACGGTGCATCGCGACATAGATGCCTGAGCCTCGTCACCGACGAAGAAGCCGTTGCCCGCAGGCTGCGTCACGTGACAGCCGGTGCCGACAAACCGCGCGTGGTCGCGGACAACCAGACCGGTGCTGGCGGTATCGACGACAGTGCAATCAATCATCTCCATGCGGCTGTGGTCCGTGCAGTCAACCCCCGCTTTTCCCGTATCCGAGAGCCGGCATAGCCGCATGAGCACATCGGCGTGGTTTGCGGCGCCGATTCCGTGCGCTCCGGTTCTCGAGACCGTGGAGTCGAGAAGCCGCACCGTCCCGGCCTCTTCTGGTTGGGCGCCGAGTTCCCCCAGCGCTGGTCCGGATGGGCCGGCGAGTCGGATCCCATCCGCAGCCACGTCGGACAGCCTGGACGCCCGTACCTCAAGGCGCCCGCGATTTGTGCTGAACACGCCGGAGTCCCCGGCCCGCGTGATTTCATAGTCGTCGATTGCTGCTGAGGCATTGCCCTGCAGGAATATTGCGTTTCCGGAGACCCGGGTGACAATGCCTCCCGTGAGCGTGGTCGATGTCGCCTGGTCGAGTACGATTCCATCGCCCTCGATGTCTTCGATGGTGCAGCCGGTGAGTGAGGCTTGTGCGTCTCCGGTCACGTGCAGGCCCGCACCGGGCGCTCGATGGATGCGGCACCGGCGCATCGTTGACGTCGCCCAGCCGGCAACCTGCACCCAACCGGCCGAGACGTCGCAGTCCTCGAGCTGCAGGGTGCCCGCGGGCACCGAGACGGCCACGCCGCCAGGGTCGCATCCACGGATGAGGAACCCTCTTAGCAACGCCGTCTTTGACTTGGACACAACGGCCGGTCCGTATGTCGCCACGATCTCGACCGGCCCGTCCGCCACGTCCGCGACAATGCTGACGTCCCGGTCAATCAACACGCTCTCCTGATAGACGCCGGCGGCCACGGTGACGACCGCTCCATCAGTGGCGGCACGGACGGCCGCGCCTATCGTGCGGTGGCTGCCCCAGCCTTTCGGGGCAACCCGCTGCGGTGGCGGTGTCACGGAACGCCGGTCACGCGGCGGCGTTGTGACGGTCATCGTTCAGGTAGCCTAGCTCAATCGCCATCCGGGTCAGTTCGGCCTTGTTGTTGACCTTGAGTTTGTTTCGAATGCGTTTCGCGTATGTGTTGACCGTCGCCTGCGACAGGCCCATCCTTGTCGCGATCTGCGACTGTGTGTAGCCGAGTGCGATCCACCGCACCGTCTCGATCTCTCGCGGCGCGAGTCCGCACGCCTCCTCCCGGGGCGGCCGCAGAAGCTCGGCGTGGAACCTATCGACCAAACGATCACACAGGTAGAAGCCACCACCGACGACGACCCGCAAGGCGGTGAGGACGACGTCGCGATCGGAATGGCGGGTGACGCAACCCCGCGCACCCGCCCGAACCGCGTCCAGGACCATGCCCTGACGTTCCCAGGTGGAGGTGACGAGCGTATGTGCAACGGAGGCGATGGAGGTGATCGCTGACCGGGACGAGCCGCCGTCGACGCCCAACGGGAAGGAGATAATAGCCGCGCTGTAGTGAGCATTTGTGCCGCTAACGGCGCGTAACTCCTCAACGGAGGCGACCGATGCCACGACGATCAGACGCGGATCCTCAGACACTACCTTTTCCATGCCGGCTCGCGTGACGGGCTGATCGTCGACGATAGCAATGGAGAACACCTGGTCTTCCGCGGGCCACGCCAACCCTGGGGCCGTGGTCGGTTCCGGGGTGAAGCCGGCGCGTCGGCTATCCAGACCGCTGAGTGTCACAGTCGTCCCCTTTTTGAACTCCGCTTGACTCACTGGGTACACGTACGACGGGCGGTCGGGCTCTCCGGTTCAGCGTGAACGGACCACTGTGTCGGGACGTTAACGGGTCGAAGGTTGGGGTCACGAACGTGAGGAGGTCGAGTGTGCCGACCAACCAGCGGAGGCGAACAAGAGCGGTGGTCGTCGCGGCGCTTGTGGTGGTGTGCGCGAGCGTGGCCGCGGTTCCCACCCTCGCCCGCGCTGCGGCCGCCGACAAAGTCAAGTTCTACGAGGTGGCGGCGTCCTACGCGAACCGACCGGAGAGCCTTTCGGCGATCGCCTTCCGCTTTCTAGGCAGCGCAAAACGGTCGACGGAGATCTTCGATCTCAACGTCGGCCGGACGCAGCCCGACGGTAAGAAGCTCACCGATGGCAACTCCCTCGAGAAGGGCTGGCTTCTGGTGCTGCCGTGGGATGCCGTTGGCGACGGGGTGCGATATGGCGAACTGCCCAAGTCACAACCGGTCAAGGCGGTCGCCACGCCCACTGGCGTCTCCGCCTCTAGCACACCGGCGGTGGCAGGACCGTGCGCGGGCTCGCCGAAGACGAGCAACGGTAGCGGGCCCTGGGCCCAGCTGCGGCTCGCTCCCCAGCAGGCATGGAGCCGCGGGCGCGGTGACGGAGTGACCGTGGCGGTCATCGACTCGGGAGTCGATGCAAGCCTGCCCCAGTTATCCGATCGTGTTGCTGTCGGTGCCGACATTGTCTCCGGGTCGGGCAGGGGTAACACCGACTGCCTCGGCTCCGGTACGGCGATGGCGGTACTCATCGCCGGGCAGAGCGACAGCACCATGGTCGGCATCGCACCTGGCGCGACAATCTTGCCGATCAGGGTGGTGACGGACCGGCCCTCGGCCAAGCCGGCGGACCAGGCGAGCGCGATCGACGTCGCCGTCTCGGCGGGCGCAGGCGTGATCGCCCTTGGATCCTTTGTGAACGTAAGGCAGCCGGAAGTGGACCAGGCTGTGACGAGGGCAGCCAGTCATGACGTCGTCGTCGTCGTGGGCGCCTCGGCCGTTACCCCGCTCCTACTTCCCAATACGGTGCTGCGGGTGGGAGCCATGGGCATCGATGGCAAGCTCGGTGCGGCATACGCGCCCGGCGGAGTCGACGTGATCGCGCCGGGCGTCAACGTGACAAGCCTCGGAATCAACGGCACGGGGGAGTTCCACGGCACTGGCACGCAGTACGCCGTCGCCTTCGTCGCGGGAGAGGCGGCTCTGCTTCGCAGCACCTACAAGAGCATGTCATCCGTAGAAGTGGTCCACCAGATCCGACGCAGCGCGAGCCCCCTGGGCGCGGGCGTGGCGCCCGATCCAGTGTTCGGCTGGGGCCTGATCGACCTGGCAAAGGCGACGAGCCTGCGACTGGAAACGCCGGCTCCCTCTGCCGCACCGACTCACGGCACCAAGATCTCCACCAGCGCTCTGGTGATCTCGGTCGTCGTCGCGCTCATCATCGCGGGTCTGCTCATCTTCCGACTGCGCCGGGCGGTCCGGTCCGGGACGAACGTCGGCGGCCAGCCGCCCACGACGTCGCCGCCGGACAACGACGCACCCCCGCACGACGGGCCACCAGGCCTGACGTCCACTCTGTCTACGGGCTCGTTGTCCGCCGGGCTGTCAAGAAGAACTTCGTCCGGGCCATCGCCGGCATCTGACGGCGCGACCAGTTCACGACCGATGGCCGGGCTATCTGGCGACACCGAACCGATTCTGGGGTCAGGAAGCAGCTATGGCGGGTCGAAAGAAACGGTGGCCGTGAAACACATTGATCGTCGGGGGGCAGCGCGGGGACTCGAGCGATGACGACCCCAACGCCGGCTGTTGACACGCCCCGGCAGGAGCGCCGGGACTTCGTCCGCGCTTTCGCCGAACATATGTGGGTTCGGCCCGGAACGGATCGGCCCACGGTCAAGCCGCAGACAGTTGTCACCTTGGCCGCATTGGCCGCATTTACCGCGCTGCTCATCGGCGTGGCGTGGGAGTTCCTCTCTCCCACGCCGACGGTTGCCGGGCCGGTGGCGCCGGCCCCGCCGCCGACCGCCTATGCCGTCGTCGCCGGTTGGGACTGCTCGGCCAACAATGACCACGGGTTCGACGTCAGCGGACGGACATCCGCATGGCACACCGTCGCGCGTGGAGGGTGGGACCAGGACGGCTGCCACGGATCCTTTCAGGCGATCCCGATGAGCGGCGACGCGTCGAAGGACGATGTCGGCCAGTTCGCGACGTGGTGGTTCCTGCCTGGCGCGGCGTACTCCCGATGCGACCTCAGTGTGTACGTGCCGCGCAGCGAGCGACCGCAGGACGTCGGCGCGAAAGCCGCCCAGTTCTTCGTTCTCGCGGGACGCGGGGGGGCCCCGTTGGCGCAGTTCGTCATCGACCAGACCGCGACGTCGGGGCGATGGGTGCCGGCCGGAACATACCCGTCGCGGGAGCCCGGCCTCGCCGTGAGGGTGGTCAACCGCGGCGTGCCACCCGGCGTTGATGCCAGGCTGGCGGTCGCTCAGGTGAAGATCGTCTGTACCCACTGACGGGAACGCCGTAGCAGAGACACCCTTCAGTCATCAGATGAAACGAGGAATTGTGTGAGTCGGCTCGCATTTCACCGCCCCGCGCGTTTCCTGCCGCCAGGGCTGCCGAAGGAGAAACTGACGCTGCCATCTCCGCCGGAGGCCCGGGACAGTGCCGCCGCAGGGTCGGTATTCAACCTACTCTTCGCGTTGTTGAGTAGCATCGGCATGGCCGCGTATATGATCACCTTCGGCCAGCCCATCATGATCATCATTGGGGTTATCTTCGTGGTGGTTGCGATCGGATCGACCGTGGGCATGCGAATGCAGATGAAAAACGCCAACCGTCGTGCCGGCCGACGACAGCGCAGGCGCTATCGTGCCCACCTCGCGGAGGCCCGCACCCGTGCTCGTGAAGTGGCCTTCGCCCAGCGGCACATCGCCGCCATACTTCACCCCGAACCCGAACGGCTGTGGGGCATCGCCACCTCGTACGACAGGGTCTGGGAGCGCAGGCAGGCAGATCCCGACTTCCTGCACCTTCGGGTGGGCGCGGGAAGGGCCGAGCTCGCCACGCCCATTGAGGTGGGTACGAAGATGGATCCGTTGGCCGATTACGACTGGGAGGCTCTCAGGGCAGCAAAACGTCTGGCGGCCCGCATGGGACGGGTCGACGGCCAGCCGTCGGTCGTCGATGTCGGTGCGTGCGGTGTGATCAGCATCCTCGGATCGGGCCCCGACGTTGTCGGAGTGGCCAGAGCGATGTTGTGCCAGATGGCGGTTCTGCACACACCCGACGACGTCGGCATCGCCATCGACATGTCAGACGCGGGAGACTGGGAGTGGGCGAAGTGGCTGCCGCACGTCTTCGAGCCGGAGACGAGCGGTGACGCGGGGGTGGTCCCACTCGTCGGCGCAAGCCCAGACGATCTGGCCGACTATCTTGACCAAGAACTGCAGGATCGCATCGAACGGCAGGCCTCGCGGCGTGCCCAGATCGCGGTCGACCGCGGCGCGGCGCCGTCGCAGCGACGGCTCGTCGTGCTGTTCACGAGATACGACCCGATGTCAGACTGGGGCCGCTCGGCTCTGCTGCGTTCCCTCCTCGAGGCGGCGGGGCCCCAGATCGGCCTCACGTTGATATTCCTGGCCAGCAAGGAGGCGGACGAGCCGGGCCGGGTCGATCTGAGGATCAGGCTTAGGGACGGCTATCTGGAGTTGGAAGGCAACCGTGGAGTAGCGGCGACGACGCAGTTCTGCCGACCCGACCGCATGCCCCCCAGCATGTGCGAGTTGATCGCTCGGAGCTTGTCGCCGTTGAGGTTGATCGATGACCAAGAGCAGGTACTCGCTCGTACGGTGTCACTGACCGAGATGCTGTTGGGCGTTGATCCCATGGACGTCGACTTCGCGGCCCGATGGGCCGACAGCCCCGACGACAACGTCCTGAAGGTGCCCATCGGAACCGACGGCGATGGACACGCCGTCATGCTTGACATCAAAGAATCCGCACGAGGTGGCTCCGGACCGCACGGGCTCATCGTCGGCGCGACGGGATCGGGCAAGAGCGAACTCCTGCGGACTCTGGTTACCGGTATGGCGATGACCCACTCGCCCGAACTGCTTAGCTTCGTTCTCGTGGACTTCAAGGGCGGGGCCGCCTTCGCTCCCCTGACCGGGCTGCCGCATGTCGCCGGACTCATCACCAATCTCGCCGACGACCTCGGCATGATCGACCGCGTGCAGTCGGCGCTGCAGGGGGAGCAACAACGACGCCAACAGATGCTTCGCGACGCGGGCAACGCCGACTCGCTCCACGAGTACCAGATCCGGCGGGCGGCGGGAGTGAAGGAGCCGAGCGGAGAACCTCTGGCACCACTGCCCTACCTGCTGATCATCGTCGACGAGTTCGGGGAGCTGCTGTCCGACCGGCCCGAGCTCGCCGACCTGTTCGTCCAAATCGGACGAGTCGGCCGAAGCCTCGGAATGCACCTGCTCATGGCCACGCAGCGCCTGGAGGAGGGCAAGTTACGTGGTTTGGATTCACACCTGTCCTACCGGATCTGTTTGCGGACGTTCAGTGCGGCCGAAAGCCGTGCGGTCATCGGAACCCCGGATGCATATCGACTGCCATCCATCCCTGGTTCGGCGTACCTGAAGGTCGACGAGTCCATATACCAGCGTTTCCGGGTAGCCCACGTGTCATCGGCCTACCTGACCAAGGACGAACGATCCTTGACAACAAGCGACATCGGACCTCCGATCGTCCCCTTTGGAGTACGCCGCAGGATGGCTCCGGCCGACGAGGTCACTGTCGCGGCCGTCTCACCCGTGACGCCGGCTCGTCCCACGGAGCTCGCAATCGTGGTTGACCGCATCAGGATGATCGGCCGGCCAGCGCACCAGGTCTGGCTTCCGCCGCTGCCCACGGCCATCCCGCTCGACTTCCTTGTCGGGTCGTTGGCTCGTACGCCCGGACGAGGCTTGATGGCCCGCAATTGGCCTCTGTCGGGGCAACTCAAGGTTCCGATCGGTGTCGTCGACTTGCCCGCGCAGCAGGAGCAACAGCCATTGCTGATGGACTTCAGTGGGCCACACGGGCACCTCGCCGTCGTCGGAGCGCCACGCATGGGGCGCAGTACGCTGCTGCGGACAATCATGCTGGCGGGCATGGTGACGCACACGCCGGAGGAGATGCAGTTCTATTGCATCGACTACGGCGGAGGCACGCTGCATCCCTTCGAAGCCGCCCCGCACGTTTCCTCCGTGGCGGGTCGGGTGGACAACGAGAGGATGTACCGAACCTTAGCGGAGGTCCAGTCTCTCATCGTGGAGCGGGAAGCGGTGTTCCGCCAACTCGGCGTCGACTCGATCGCGGAGTTTCGTGAGCGTCGTGCCGCCGGCATGCTGCCGACAAGCCTGCGCGCCGCCGATGTCTTCCTCTTCATCGACAACTGGGGTGCGGTACGCGAAGCTCACGACGAGGCAGGTGCTGCGGTGCAGGAGATCGCGACCCGTGGCCTGGGCACGGGGATCCACCTGGTTCTCACGGCGGGTCGATGGATGGACATTCGACCGGCGCTTCGAGACAGCATCGGCACGCGGCTGGAGCTTCGCCTCAACGATCCGACCGAGTCGGAGATCGGGCGCCGGGCAGCTGCCATGATGGCGGCGGTGGCAGGCCGGGGACTCACCGCACCCGGCATGTTCATCCAGTTCCTCCTTCCCCGAGTAGACGGACAGGAGACCGCGGATGGATTGCGGGAAGCGCAGGAAGACGTCCTGAACAAGGTGATCGCAGGCTGGTCCGGCCGGCCGGCGCCCACCCTGCGTCTGTTGCCAACACGACTCAGCCAGCGCGACCTCATGGCGCTGCCCATTGACGCCAACGCGGGAGTCCCGGTAGGGATTGGCGAATCGGACCTGGGGCCGATCACCATCGATCTTCTCGGCGGGCATCCGCACCTCTTGGTCTACGGCGACACGGGTTCGGGGAAGACCGAGTTCCTCCGTGTCTGGCTTCGAGGGCTGTCCGACCTGAAGTCGCCCTGGGACGTACGCGTGATGTTGATTGACTACCGGCGATCGCTTCTTGGCGCCGTACCGGACGACCACCTCGCGGCGTACGCGGCCGACAGCGAGGCGGCCGGCGTATACGTCGGTCAGATCGTGGAGAAGCTTCGCGAACGCATGCCGCCACCCGGGATCACGTCCCGGGAACTGCAGGCACGAGCGTGGTGGGAAGGGCCCGAACTGTACGTGGTCGTCGACGACTACGACCTGGTCGCAGGTATGCAGAGTCCACTGGCACCGTTGGCGGAGTTTATTCCGCACGCGCGCGATGTGGGCCTAC
>Ga0184612_10001476_pt1 | contig 11311 bp, 12 predicted proteins | sample PLM3_60_coex_FD_133163 | JGI IMG/M metagenome (GOLD analysis project Ga0184612, IMG submission 133163) | Groundwater sediment microbial communities from an aquifer in East River, Colorado, USA - PLM3_60_coex | ecosystem: Environmental > Terrestrial > Soil > Riparian zone | place: USA: East...
CTCGGCGGACCGGCCGGCCCCGGCAAGGGGCAGGCCGGCGTGGCCAGCGCCGGACGGGTGGGGGCGGAGATCATCTCGGTGGACGCCATGCTGGTCTACCGAGGGATGGACGTGGGGACGGCCAAGCCCACCTCGGCGGAGCGGGCGGGGGTGCCGCATCACCTGGTGGACGTGGCCGAGCCGTCGGAAGCGTTCTCGGTGGCCCGGTACCAGGCGCTCGCTCGGCTCGCCGTCGAGAACGTCGACTCGCGCGGCCGCCCGGTCCTGTTGGTCGGCGGCTCCGGCCTGTACTTCCGGGCCATCGTCGACGACCTCGAGTTCCCCGCGACCGACCCGGCGGCCCGCGACGAGCTCCAGGCCGAGGCCGAGGCGCTCGGGCCGGACCGCCTGTACGAGCGCCTGGCCGAGCTCGATCCGGCCGCCGCCGCCCGGATCGAGCCGTCCAACGTCCGGCGCACCGTGCGAGCCCTCGAGGTGGCCGCGGTCACCGGGCGTCCGTTCTCGAGCTACGCGGAGCGGTGGGAGCGCTACCCGGACGAACGGGTGCGAGCCGCCGGGATCGACATCCCGCGAGACGTGTTGGGCCGCCGCATCGAGGCCCGCGTCCGAGGGATGGTCCATGCCGGTCTCCTCGGCGAGGTGCGCGCGCTGCTCGACCGGGGCCTGTTCGGATGGCTCACCGCCGGCAGGGCCATCGGGTACGCTGAGTTCGCGCGGCACCTCCAGGGCGAGCTCTCGCTCGAGGAGGCCACGGCGGAGACCGTGAAGCGGACGAGGGAGCTGGCGAGACGCCAGATGGTCTGGTTCCGGCGAGACCCCCGGATCCGGTGGTTCCCCGCAGGCGAGCGCGGCGCGACCGAGATGGTGGACGAGCTGATGGAGTATCTCCAGGGTGACTGAGCTTGCGGTGTGGAAGTACCACGGGACCGGCAACGACTTCGTCATGCTCGAGGACCTAGACGACGAACGCTCCCTGTCCTCCGAGCTCGTCGCGGCGCTTTGCGACCGTCGGTTCGGCGTCGGAGCCGACGGCGTGATCCGCGTGACGCGGGACGTCGAGGGCGGCGGCGACTTCTTCATGGACTACTGGAACGCCGACGGCAGCGTTGCCGAGATGTGCGGGAACGGCGTCCGATGCCTGGCGAAACTCGTGTACGAGCGGGGCCACACGCGCCAGACCGAGCTCGACATCGGGACTCGGGACGGCGTGAAGCACGTCTCGCTCCACGTGGATGATGGCGTGGTTCGATCGGTGACGGTGGGCATGGGACCTCCGGCCTTCGCCCGTTCGCAGATCCCGATGCTGGGCCCGGCCGACGAGCCGTTCCTGGCGGAGCCGTTCGAGGTCCTCGGCCACACGTTCAAGGCCAGCGCCGTGTCGATGGGCAACCCCCACCTGGTGCTGTTCGTGGAGGACGATCCGGCCCGAACGGACGTGGCCAAGATCGGCCCGGCCGTCGAGAACGACGCCATGTTCCCCGAGAAGGCGAACGTCGAGTTCGTCGCGGTGGCCGGCGACGGGCTGAGCGTGCGGGTGTGGGAGCGGGGCGTGGGGGAGACCATGGCCTGCGGGACGGGGGCCTGCGCGGCGGTGGTGGCCGCGAACGAGGCGGGCCTGGTCCCCGTCCGCTCGGAGGTCCGGTTTCCGGGAGGCACCGTGACGGTGGAGCGCACCGACGACGACGTCCTGCTGAGCGGACCGGCCGAGCGCGTGTTCGAGGCCACGCTCGACGATGCGTGGCTCCGCTCGCGAGGGCTGGGATGAGGATCGCCCGGCGGATCGAGTCGCTGCCCCCGTACCTGTTCGCGTCGCTGGACGGCAAGCTCGCCGCCAAGCGGGCAGAGGGGGTCGACGTGATCTCGCTCGGCGTGGGCGATCCCGACCTGCCGACTCCGCCGCACGTCGTCGATGCCATGCGAGAGGCGGTGCGCGATCCCGCGACCCATCGGTACCCCTCGTACTGGGGGAGCATCGAGTACCGGGAGGCCGTGGCGGCCTGGTACAGAACGCGGTTCGGCGTGGACCTCGATCCGAAAACGGAGGTGCTCGCCCTCATCGGCTCCAAGGAGGGCCTGGGCCACCTGCCGGTCGCATTCGTGGACCCCGGCGACGAGACGCTCGTCCCCGATCCCGGCTACCCCGTGTACGGCGTGTCCACGCGCCTCGCCGGCGGGACCCCTGTGCCGCTCCCGCTTCTCGCCGAGGAGGGCTACCAGCCCGACCTCGACGGCACTGGCGTCTCGAGCCGGACGAAGATGCTGTGGCTGAACTACCCCAGCAACCCCACCGCCGCCGTGGCCGACGGATCAACCTTCGAGCGCGCGGTGGCCTTCGCCCGCCAGCACGACCTGCTCCTCGCGCATGACGCCGCGTACTCGGAGATCACGTTCGACGGCTACGTCGCGCCGTCCATCCTCCAGGTGCCCGGGGCGAAGGACGTCGCGCTCGAGTTCGGCTCCACGTCGAAGTTCTACAACATGACCGGGTGGCGGATCGGCTGGTGCGCCGGCAGCGCGGAGGCCATCCGGGCGCTCTCCATCGTGAAGACGAACCTGGACTCCGGCCAGTTCACCGCGATCCAGCGGGCGGCCATCGCCGCGCTCGGCGGACCGCAGGACCACCTGGACGAGCTTCGCGCCGTGTACCAGCGGCGACGCGACGTCGTGGTGGGATCGCTGAACTCGCTCGGGTGGTCCCTCAAGCCCCCGCTCGGATCGGTCTACGTGTGGGCGCGGGCCCCGGACGGCACGTCCTCGGTCGAGTTCGCCGACCTGCTGCTCGATCGGGCCGGCGTGTTCGTGGCACCGGGCAACGGGTACGGGGAACGCGGTGAGGGGTACGTCCGGTTCTCGCTGACCGCACCGGACGACCGGCTGGCCGAGGCCATGGACCGCATCGGCCGGGTGCTCGGCTGATGGCCCACCGGAACGGGAAGCGGCGCCGGGCGACCGTCTTCGAGTCGCCGCTCTCGGCGACATGGACGCCCAGGGTTCGGGAGCGAGCCGTCCTGGTCGGCGTGGGCCACGGGATCGACCCCTCGGACCTCGACGAGCTGGCCGCGCTGGCCGACTCCGCGGGAGCCGAGCCGGTCTCTCGCATCGTCCAGACCCGGTCCGACCCGGATCCGGCGACGTTCGTGGGCAAGGGGAAGCTCGAGGAGATCCACCGGGCGGTCCACGTTACCGGGGCCGACGCGGTGATCCTGGACGACGAGCTCACGCCGGGCCAGCTCCGGAACCTGGAGGGGCGGTTGGGGACCAAAGTGATCGACCGGACCGCACTGATCCTCGACATCTTCGCCCTCCACGCCAGGTCTCGCGAGGGCAAGGCCCAGGTGGAGCTGGCTCAGCTCAACTACCTCTTGCCACGGCTCCGCGGCTGGGGCGAGGCCATGTCGCGCCTCGGAGGCGGCATCGGCACGCGGGGACCGGGCGAGACGAAGCTCGAGGTGGACCGGCAGCACATCAAGCGACGGATCTCCAAGCTCCGGCGCGACATCAAGGACCTGGCGCGGACGCGCGACGTGAAGCGGGCGCGGCGCGAGGGCTCCGGCGTCCAGCAGATCGCCATCGCCGGGTACACGAACGCGGGCAAGTCGACGCTCATGAACGCGCTGACGGAGGCGGGCGTGCTGGTGGCCGACCAGCTGTTCGCAACGCTGGACCCCACGATCCGACGGATCGCGCTGCCCGGCGGGCGGCACGCCACGATCTCGGACACGGTGGGGTTCGTGGGCAAGCTGCCGCACGACCTGGTCGAGGCGTTCCGCTCGACCCTCGAGGAGGTGACCCGGGCCGACCTGGTGCTCCACGTCGCCGACGCGTCGTCACCAGAGGTGTCGCAACAGGTCGAAGCTGTCCGAGGCGTGCTGGCCGAGATCGGAGCCGCGGCCATCCCCGAAGTCCTCGTGCTGAACAAGGTGGACGTGCTCTCGGAGATGGACCGGGAGCGCGCCGCCCGGCGGTTCCCCGACGCTGTGGCCATCTCCGCCCTCTCCGGTGAGGGGACGGAGGCGCTTCTGGAACGCGTCGCCCTCGAGCTCCCGCGGCCCCCGGTCGAGGTCACGCTCCTCGTGCCGTACGGACGGGACGACGTGATCGCGCTGCTGTACCGGGACGCTGAGGTTCTCGACACCGAAGCCGGTGCCGACGGGACCCTCGTGCGGGCTCGGGTGGGCGACCGGGAGCTCGCGGCCGTCGGGGACTACGTCGTCCAGACGCGGCGCCGCCGGGCTTCGGGTCTCTGAGCCGCCGGGCCTACTGCTCTCTGAGCACCGGACCTACGGAGACCCGATCCCCCACAACCTCGCGTCGCCCCAGGCCCCGGTGATGACGCGGTCGGGGTCCTGCCCTCGCGCCTCGGCGAATCGCAGGGCCAGCATCTGAAGGCGAACGGTGAGGGGGATCTGGGCTAGGAGCGGCGGCAGGTCGGCCGGCTCCACGAGGGCCGTCACCCCGATCCTCTCCCGCTCGCCGGCGTTCGCTACCGCCCGGACCAGCCCGTCCGCGTCGGGAGGGACAGGGCGACGAGGTGATCGTCGCCCCCCAGCGGGACGGCGGAGCCGTGGAGCAGGTACTCGACGTCATAGCCCTCGGCCGGGAACCGCGAGGCCTCACGGAGCTTCAGCGCGCCCTCCCGAGCCGTGACCGAGGCCGGTCCCTCGCCGAACAGGACGAGGAGCCGGCGGGGTGCGACGATCCGGTCGATCCCGGGGTTCTCGATGGCATCCGCCACGGCCCCGGGGACCCTGGCGATGGCGTCGGCGCTCAGGCTCTCTGCACCCAACGCATTCGCGATGCGTGCCAGCAACAGGAGGACGGCCGTGTAGCTCACCGTATAGGTCTCCGACGCCTCCTTGGGGACAGTCTCCAGGGCGTCGGGCAACCCCGCACCCTGGCGCGTGAGCGCGAGCACGCGGATGCCAGCGTCCTTGGCCTGCCGGTAGGCGGCGGCAGCGTAGGCCGTCTCGTGGCCGGCGTTGTGGCTGATCAGCACCATCCCGTCGCGACGGTCCACCGGCGGCGCCCAGTTCACGAAGTGCATCGAGGGGATGGCTTGTGCCGCACGGCCAGCCTCGTAGAACATCGCCGCACCGAGCTCGGCGGCATGGAGGCTGGTGCCCGTTCCCACCAGCCAGATCCGCCGGCACTGCGCCAGCCGCTCGACCGCCTCGTGGACGGGGGGATGGGTCGCAAGGCGTTCGAGCTCCTGGGGTTGCGAACGAATCTGGCGCTCGAGTGCCGTGTCCGACATGGACGGTCCCTTTCCCTACGAAAGGTATCGGCGGGAGCTTAGAGCTTCCGCAGGACCGCCACGACCTTGCCCAGGATGCGCCCGTCGGTCATCTGGATGGGGGAGAAGGCGGGGTTCTCGGGGTGAAGGGTCACGCGACCGCCCCGCCGCCGGAGGCGCTTGACCGTCGCCTCGTCCTCTCCAGGGCCGGGGAGGAGGGCGGCCACGACGTCGCCGTCGGCCGCGCTGTCCTGCCGCCGGACCACCACGACGTCGCCGTCCAGGATGCCCGCCCCGGTCATGGACTGGCCGGCCACCCGAAGGGCGAAGTGCTCTCCGCCCTTGGCGAAGCCGACGGGGACGGTGAGGTACTCCTCGACGTTCTCGGTGGCAAGGACCGGCACGCCGGCGGCGATCCGGCCGAGGACCGGGATGACGACCCCGTCGGGCCTGGTGCTCTCGTCGGCCAGCCCGATGGCGCGAGGCTTCGTCGGGTCCTTGTGGAGCAGCCCCTTGCGCTCCAGGTTCGCGAGCTGGCTGTGGACGCTGGAGGAGGACGTGAGGCCCACCGCCTCGCCGATCTCGCGGACGGTCGGTGGATATCCGCGGTCGCGGACGATGTCGGCGATGTACTCGAGGATCCTCCGCTGCCGCGGCGTGAGGTCGTCGGTCTCGGCCATGTCAGACCCTCCTCGTACGCTCCCGGAGGCTAGCACGACACGGCAAGGGGTTCAAACATATGTTCGGTCCTCGCCTCTTGACCCCGAACACGCGTTCGGTAGGATGGCACCCGTGAGTCGAACACACGTTCGTCGGCGGCTCCTGGCCGTGACGCTCCTCGCCCTGGCCAGTGGCCTCGCCTGGGTGGTCCCCACCGGCGGGGTGGCCGCTCGACCTGCCCTGGTCGCGCAGCACCGGTACGTGGTCCGGCCCGGCGACACCCTGTGGTCCATCGCCCGCCGGATCCACGACGGCGACCCCCGGGCGCTGGTGGACGCGATCCAGGCCGCGAACGGGGCCGACCCCGGCGCCCTGGTGCCCGGCCAGGTCCTGGTTATCCCTGCGGCCACCTGATCCTGACTCCGCGGAACCGTCCGGGGAGGCCACATCTGGCGGCTGGCATCCGCGCACCTACCAGATATTGTGGTGGGTGCGATGCGATGCCCATGGTGTGGCCACGGAGAGGACCGGGTGGTCGATTCCCGACCTGCCGAACGAGGCGCAGCCATCCGGCGCCGCCGCCAGTGCCTGTCCTGCGGACGGCGGTTCACCACGTTCGAGCGGATCGATGAGGTCGGCCTGATGGTGGTGAAGCGCGACGGCTCGAGGGAGCCCTACGCGCGAGACAAGGTCCTGGCCGGCGTCCGAAAGGCCATCGTGAACCGGCCGGTCACCGAGGAGCAGGTGGCGGTGCTGGCCGACCGGGTGGAGGAGCGGCTGCGCCGAAAGGGCCCCCAGGTCAGCTCCCACCAGGTCGGAGTGGAGGTGCTCTCGCAGCTCCAGAAGCTGGACCAGGTGGCCTACATGCGGTTCGCCTCGGTCTACAAGGACTTCCAGGAGATCACGGACTTCGAGCGGGAGGTTGGGGCCCTCCAGAAGCGCGTGTCGGAAAAGCCACGGAGCCGGTAAACTACTACATGTAGTGGTGAGAACTGTGAGAAAGCACTAGATGTCCGGTCCGGGACGCTTGACGGGGCAGCCGGCCGGGTGCAGAATCACGGGGCTGTAATTCCGTCGTTGAGACTTCCCCGAGCGAGGGGAAAGGGGGCGTTCCGGTGGCGACGAAGGAAGGGGACGTCGAGGTCGTCCGAGGCGGCCTGACGTTCAAGCGGCACTTCAGCAAGGAGGGCGTTCGCCCGTTCGACGAGGTCGAGTGGGAGACCCGCGACGCCGTCATCCCGAACTACAAGGAGGGCGGCAACGCCTTCGAGCAGCGGGACGTGGAGTTCCCCAAGGGCTGGTCGCAGAACGCCACGAACATCGTGGCCCAGAAGTACTTCCGCGGCTCGCTGGGGACGCCGGAGCGCGAGTCCAGCGTGCGCCAGCTCGTTGGGCGCGTGGTGGACACCATCCGCGGCTGGGGTGTGAAGGACCGCTACTTCGCCACCAAGAAGGACGCCGAGGTCTTCGGCGACGAGCTCACCCGCCTGCTGGTGAACCAGAAGGCCGCGTTCAACTCGCCGGTGTGGTTCAACGTGGGCGTGCCCGACACGCCGCAGCAGTGCAGCGCGTGCTTCATCCTGGCCGTCGACGACCAGATGAGCTCTATCCTCAACTGGTACGTGGAGGAGGGGACCATCTTCAAGGGCGGGTCCGGCTCGGGGATCAACCTGTCCAAGATCCGCTCGTCCAGGGAGCCGCTCGCCGGCGGCGGCACCGCCTCCGGACCGGTCTCCTTCATGCGGGGGGCCGACGCGAGCGCCGGCACCATCAAGTCGGGAGGCAAGACCCGGCGGGCCGCCAAGATGGTCGTGCTGAACGCGGACCACCCCGACGTCCACGACTTCATCTGGTGCAAGGCCGTCGAGGAGCACAAGGCCCGGGCCCTCCGGGACGCCGGCTTCGACATGGACCTCGACGGCAAGGACAGCTACTCGATCCAGTACCAGAACGCGAACAACTCGGTCCGGGTGGCCGATGAGTTCATGCAGGCGTACCTGGAGGACCGGGACTGGAAGCTGAAGGCCGTCCTGACCGACGAGACCCTCGAGACGGTCCGGGCCCGGGACCTCATGGGTGACATCGCCCAGGCCGCCTGGGAGTGCGCGGACCCCGGGATGCAGTTCGACACCACGATCAACGAGTGGCACACCTGCCCGGCGACAGGCCGGATCAACGCGTCGAACCCGTGCAGCGAGTACATGCACCTGGACAACTCGGCGTGCAACCTGGCCTCGCTCAACCTGATGAAGTTCGTGGACGACGAGGGCAGCTTCGACGTGGCGGCGTTCCGCCATGCCGTGGAGATCGTGTTCACGGCCCAGGAGATCATCGTGGGCAACTCGGACTACCCGACCGAGGCCATCGGCCGCAACGCCAAGGCATTCCGCCAGCTCGGCCTGGGGTATGCGAACCTCGGGGCGCTCCTGATGGCCCGAGGGCTCCCGTACGACTCGGATACCGGGCGGGCGTGGGCCGGCGCGATCACGGCCCTCATGACCGGGTGGGCCTACCGGACCAGCGCCAGGATCGCCGAGGTCACCGGGCCGTTCGCCGGGTTCGCCCCCAACCGCGACGCCATGCTCCGGGTCATGCGCAAGCACCGCGCCGCCGCCGACGAGATCGACGGCGACGCCCTCCCCGAGGCCCTCCTGTCCGCGGCCCGCCAGGCCTGGGACGAGGCCATCGCCCTCGGGGAGCAGCACGGGTACCGCAACTCGCAGGCCACCGTTCTCGCACCGACCGGCACCATCGGCCTGATGATGGACTGCGACACGACCGGGATCGAGCCCGATCTCGCGCTGGTCAAGAACAAGAAGCTGGTCGGCGGCGGGTCGATGCGGATCGTGAACCAGACCGTCCCCCGGGCCTTGGCGCGCCTGGGCTACGGGCCCGACCAGGTCGAGGACGTCGTCGCGTACATCGCGGAGAACAACTCGGTGGCCGAGGCACCGCACCTTCGGGCCGAGCACCTCCCGGTGTTCGACACGTCGATGGGCGACCGGACCATCCAGTACATGGGGCACGTCCGGATGATGGCGGCGGTGCAGCCGTTCATCTCCGGGGCCATCTCCAAGACCGTGAACATGCCCGAGCACGTCACGGTGGAGGAGGTCGAGCAGCTGTTCGTGGAGTCCTGGCGGCTCGGGCTGAAGGCCGTGGCCATCTACCGGGACAACTGCAAGGTGGCTCAGCCGCTCTCGGCCGACAAGAAGGCCAAGGCCCCGGAGCCGGCCGCGCTGGCGCAGCCGGTGCGCAGGCGCCTCCCGCGGAGCCGCCCCTCCATCACCACGAAGTTCGAGGTGGGCGACGCCGAGGGCTACATCACCGCGAGCTCGTACCCGGACAACGGGATCGGCGAGATCTTCCTGAAGAGCTCGAAGCAGGGGTCCACGCTCGCCGGCATCATGGACGCGTTCTCCATCGCCATCTCGATCGGCCTCCAGTATGGGGTGCCCCTCGAGGCCTACGTCGACAAGTTCATCAACATGAAGTTCGAGCCGTCGGGGATGACCAACGACGAGGACATCCGGTTCGCCTCGTCGCTGGTGGACTACGTGTTCCGGCGCCTGGCCCTCGATCACCTGCCGTCGGAGAAGCGCGAGGCCCTCGGGATCCGCTCGATCGAGGAACGCAAGGTGACGGCGAAGGCCGAGGCCGAGGGCAAGGTGGCCGGCGCGTCGATCCCCATGAAGCCCGTCGAGCCCCAGGCTGTGGTGCCGGCCCAGCCCGGCGATGTGATCGAGCGGCCCCGGGCCCAGGCCGCCGACGCGCCGCTGTGCTACACGTGCGGCTCCAAGATGCAGCCGGCGGGGTCGTGCTACGTGTGCCCGTCGTGCGGCTCGACCAGCGGCTGCTCGTAAGCTGACCCGGTGGAGCTGCCGTTCAAACGGCTGGACCCTGAGGCCGAGCTGCCGGCCCAGGCGCACGCGGGCGATGCGGGGCTGGACCTCTGTTCGACCATCGATGTCGAGGTCCTGCCGGGGGAGCGGGCCATGGTCCCGACCGGCCTGTCGGTGGCCATCCCGGAAGGGCACGCCGGGCTCGTCCTTCCAAGATCGGGCCTCGCGTCCCGGCACGGCCTGACTCTGGCCAACGCGCCGGGGCTGATCGACTCTGGATATCGAGGTGAGGTCACCTGCGCCGTGGTGAACCTGGACCGGGATCAGGCGGTGAAGATCAGGAAGGGCGACCGGATCGCGCAGCTCGTGATCGTGGCGCTGCCCCGGGTCCGCCCGGCCTGGGTAGATGAGCTCCCGCCGTCCACCCGAGGTGAGGGCGGGTTCGGATCCACGGGCACCTGAGCGGCGCCCGAGGGCGGCCGTTGAAGGCCCGAGCACCAATCCCTAAACTGCTGGAGTGCCCTACGGGGCGCATGCGGACGTGGCTCAGTTGGTAGAGCACCACCTTGCCAAGGTGGGGGTCGCGGGTTCGAATCCCGTCGTCCGCTCCAAGCAAGGGGTCGCGTAGACTAGCCACGGCCCGGACCATCGGGCCCGTTTCGGCGGGGTGGCCGAGTGGTTAGGCAAGGGTCTGCAAAACCCTGTACACCGGTTCAATTCCGGTCCCCGCCTCGAGATCCCGCTCCGTAGGATCGGGGCTCTCGGGCGCTTAGCTCAGGGGTAGAGCGCTTCCTTGACGCGGAAGAGGTCAGAGGTTCAAATCCTCTAGCGCCCACCACGAAACTCGCAGGTCAGAGGCGGTTTACGCGCCCGCTTCCGGAAGGCCGCGTCCAGCCGCTCGTCGGTCCGCGCCGCCATCGACTCCCCCTCGCTTGCGCTCGTCTTCGAGGTCCACCCCATGGAGTTGGCGGGGCCCCCACGAGCTGGAGGTCCGCGTCATCGGCTACGTGGGCTTCGGCGCGCCGGGACGAGACCGTGGAGGCCGACAGCTACACGGACACGAAGGACGGGGAGTATCCTGCGGGCAGGCGCTAGGGGAAGAGCTCCCCGAAGAGCGCGGGTTTCCCTGCGCGCCTGCGCTGCCCCCGCTGCTCAGGGTGCTGGGAGGAGGGTCGTGATGCTGGGAGCGAGTGCGATCGTCATGGGCATCGTCTGGGTGGTGGGTGTGTGCGCCATCCTGGCGGTCATCGCAAAGCTGATGGTCCCCAGGAGGAAAGGATGAGATGCCGCGCCCGGGAGAGGACGCCGGCCCAGCTCCGTCGGAAGCCGGACGGCGTCGATGAGCGCGTGCTTCGAGTGAAAGCTCAGGGCGTTACGCGCATCATGACCGAGCAGTAGTCGGAGACGGAATCCCCCGAGCCGACTCGCACGGCTACGAGCCGCAGGGGCCGCGAGAGGCCGCAGGAACCCTGGCGAACCTTGTCGGAACCCGGCGACGGTGTGACGCCTGTTTCACGCTCTGACCTGCGTGTTCTCCCATCGGGGCAGGCAGCGCCGGGTGCTCGGCGTTCCCTGA
>Ga0184612_10001477_pt1 | contig 11311 bp, 16 predicted proteins | sample PLM3_60_coex_FD_133163 | JGI IMG/M metagenome (GOLD analysis project Ga0184612, IMG submission 133163) | Groundwater sediment microbial communities from an aquifer in East River, Colorado, USA - PLM3_60_coex | ecosystem: Environmental > Terrestrial > Soil > Riparian zone | place: USA: East...
CGCGGTACAGAGCACGTCGGCGGTCATCTCGCCGCCTCCGCGGTACAGAGCACGTCGGCGGTCATCTCGCCGCCTCCGCGGTACAGAGCACGTCGGCGGTCATGGGGTCGCCGTCGCCTCGAGCTCGCTCATGAATCGCTCGACGGTCCCCTTACGGCGGGCCTCGTCCGCGAGCGACTCACCAACGATCCTGCTGGCGAGGTCCACCGCGAGCGTGCCCACCTCCGTGCGCAGCTCCCGCACGATCGTCTGCCGCTCGGTGGCGAGCTGGTCCTTGCCGGCCGCGATGATCCGCGCGGACTCCTCGCGGGCCGTTGCCAGCACGTCGGACCGGATGCCTTCGGCGTCGGCACGCGCCTCCTCGCGGATGCGCGCGGCCTCGGTCCGGGCCTCGGCGAGTTGCTGCCTGTACTGCTCGAAGAGGGCGTTGGCCTCGAGTTCGCGCTCCTCGGCCCGCTTGATCCCGCCCTCGATCGCCTCGACCCTGGCCCGGAAGGTCTCCTCCATGCGCGGGAAGACGAACTTCATCAGCGCGTAGCAGAGGATGCCGAAGGCGATGGCCCCGATCACGATCTCCTGCCAGATCGGCAGGATCGGGTTGGGGGTGTGCGGAGCCTCCTCGGCGAGAACCTCCGCCAGGACAACGCGCATCTTAACCTCCGTAGTAGGTCGACATTGCTCGCCGGTGCGCTCGCAAGCTTTCGCGGAGTTATGCCGTCGTACTGGTGGTGAACACGAATCCGAACGCGATGCCAAGCAGCGCGAGCGCCTCCACCACGGCGAATCCGATCCAAACGAACGGCAGCGTGATGCGGCCCGACTCGGGCTGGCGGGCCGTCGACTGGATGTACGACGCGAAGATGATGCCGACACCGATGCCGGGGCCGATGGCCGCGAGGCCGTACCCGATCGCGCTGAGGCTGCCGCTGATTTCGGCGAGGATCATGTCTGGATCTCCTCCTGGGTATCGCGCGTGACCTTCACGCGGGACGACGGTTTGACGGTCCTCAGTGCTCTTCGGCGAGAGCGCCCTGGACGTAGCTGGAAGTAAGGATGACGAAGACGTAAGCCTGGAGGATCGCCACCAGCACTTCGAGGAAGAACAGTGCGATCGCTAAGGCCCACGACAGCACGGAGAGGGGCTTGATGAGCGACGAACTGGAGGCCAGCAGCGCGAAGCCGCCGAGCGTGAAGACGAGCAGGATGACGTGGCCGGCGAACAAGTTGGCGAAGAGCCGGAGCGCGAGCGTGACGGGCCGCACGATAAACGTGGAGAAGAACTCGATGGGAATCAGCAGCGGCAAGATGAACCACGGTGCCGGCGGGATCAGGGAGTGCTTCATGTACTTGACAAAGCCGTACTTGCGGATGCCCACATAGTTGAACAGGACATAGCTGATCACCGCGAGGATCACGGGAAAGGCGATGTGAGAGTTCGGCGATATCTGGATGCCCGGGATGAGCCCGAACACGTTCGTCAGCAGGATGAAGCAGAACAGGGTGGCAAAGTACGGCGCGAACCGCACGCCCTCGGTCCCGATCAGCTCCTTCGCGATGTTCTCGCGGGCGAAACCGTAGATGGACTCGGCGATCCACTGGCGCTTGGTGGGGACCATCTGCGGATTGCGATAGGCGACGAGGAAGAAGATGATGATCAGGCCGACCGCGACCCAGACCAGCAGCGTGAACTTCGTCAACCACGGATAGGTGCCGGCGATAAGCGGGGGCGGGTAGAACTCCTCCACCGAGGGCGGAAACGGAATGGGGTCCCGCAGGTGGACGATCGCCTGTGAGATCACCGCATCCCTTCCGCGTCAGGCGCCACCGCGGCGCACGATCAGGTAGACGCCGCCCGCGGCGCCGAGCACCGCGCCGATCGCCGTCGCGATGCCGCCAGTGTCCAACCACCGGTCGACCAACCAGCCGGCGAAACCCCACACCAGAATCCCGCCGATGAGGTAGGAGACTGCGGCCCAGCCCTGGTTCGCACCTGCCGCTGCCTCGTCATCATCACGGGGACGCTTGGGAGTAGGGTCGCCGGCCATGACGCGCGAACCATATCAGCCGTGGGGACGAGACCACGCAACGACCCCGCGCGTGCCACGCGTGGGTGATCGGGGGCTCTCACGGCCGCCGGGGATCCGGGGACCCCACGTTACTCCCGGTCGCCCCCATCCTGTCCAGAGCCGCGCGAAACCGACCCGATCAGGTCACCTTCGCGCCCGTACCGGGATCGTTGATCTAGGGGTTGTGCGCGTGAGTTGATCTCCAAACACGGGAACAAGTCCTAGATCAGCGACGTGATTGACGTTGACCGATTCGGACAGAAGGGCGTTTGCTGGATGTGACGTACCAGTCAATCCCGTAGCGCCCGGAGGCACCGATGCGCGCTCTGATCGCGATGATCGCCGCCGCCGTATTAGCGCTCTCGCTGGCCGCGTGCGAGCCACGGACCGACGATCCCCACCGGCGCATCTACTGCTAGGTCGTGCCCGACTCGCCCACCCGCGACAACGGCGATGCCCCCAGGCGGGTCGTCGGTCAAGTGCGATTCTGGTGCGACAAGCCCGGCGCCGACAGACTCTCGGTCACGCTGCGCCTGCAGAGGCAGAAGTCGAACGGTGCCTGGGTCGACGTCGCCAAGTCCGTGTTCACGGTGCGACGCGGCCAGACGGTGCGTACCGATACCCAGAGCTACCGCACCCGGGTGGTATCGGCCAGGTGCACGTCGGGGACCTTCCGGACAGTCATCACCGGCAGCAGCCTCGCCCGCGGAGTCAGGGAGACGTACCGGATGACGGCCGCGGCAGCGGTCGACCCGTGCCGCCCCGCGCTTTTCTGACGCGGTCCGTCAGCGATTGTCGACGTACGGGTAGGCGGTGCGCACGGTCCACCAGATCTGCGTCGCTGTCCACGCCACGACGGCGGCGATGATCCCCATGGCCATCGGCAGAAATCCGGGCCAGTCAATGTCCGACACGGCGATCATCATGGCGCCGAAGAAGCTGAACTTCGTCACGTACATGCCCATCCCGACCGGGAGGACCAGGCGCGGGTTGACGGAGTCCGCCCAGGCGATAGCGAGCGTCGATGCGGTGTAGCTGGCGACGACGAGGGCGACGCCCACCGCCGCCCCAGCCGCCCCGGCCGGTCCGCGCACCGCCCACGCGACCACCCCGGCGACGATCAACAGCGCACCGCAGATCGGCAGTGCCACGCGCAGGTGGCGCACGCGCTCACCGACGCCACCGCGGCCCTCCTGGCCGCGTTGATCATGAAGTTGGGGTGGCAAATCGCCGCCGATCATGACCCTTAGTTCATGATCGGCCGAAGTAGGGACGTGGTTGTCGGGGGGGTCGGCGTGGCTCATGTTCGACGCCATTAGCGGGGGTAGGCCGGGAACTTGGCCACTAGGTCGCGGACCTCGTCTGCCACGTCGGCGAGCATCGCCGTACCGGCGTCGGACGCGTGATCCGCCAGCACCGCCCGCGCGATGAGGCCAGCGATCTCTCGCATCTCGGGTTCGCGCATGCCCTGCGTGGTCACGGACGGGGTACCGACCCGAACCCCGGAGGCGATCATGGGCTTCTGCGGGTCGTACGGAATGGCGTTCTTGTTGAGCGTGATCTTCGCGGCGTCGCAGCGCAGCTCGGCGTCGCGGCCGGTAACGCCTACCCCGGCCGGGTCGGCCAGATCTCGCAGATCGATGAGCGCGAGGTGGGTGTCCGTACCTCCGGAGACCGGGCGCATGCCCTCCGCGGCGAGCCCGTCGGCCAGGGCCCGGGCGTTGGCGATCACCTGCCGCGCGTATTCCGCGAAGGCGGGCTGGGCGGCCTCCTTGAGCGCCACCGCCTTCGCCGCGACCACATGCATGAGCGGGCCGCCCTGCGTGAACGGAAACACCGCCTTGTCGATGCGCGTCGCGAGGTCCTGGCGACACAGGATCATGCCGCCGCGCGGACCCCGCAAGACCTTGTGGGTCGTGAAGCACACGACGTCCGCGTACGGCACGGGCGAAGGGATCGCGCCGCCGGCCACCAGTCCGATGAAGTGCGCGGCGTCGACCATGAGGTGCGCGCCGACCTCGTCCGCGACGGCGCGGAACGCGGCAAAGTCGATCAGGCGGGGATACGCGGTCGCCCCGCAAATGATCATCTTTGGCTGGTGCTGGAGGGCCAGGTCGCGTACCTCGTCGTAGTCGATCAGCTCGGTGTCCCGCCGGACGGTGTAGCCAATCGTGTTGAACCACGTACCGGAGAAGTTGACCTTTGAGCCATGGGTCAGATGTCCGCCGTGGGGCAGATCCATCGCGAGCACGGTGTCACCCGGCTGGAGCAGCGCCGCGTAGGCGGCGAGGTTCGCGGACGCGCCGGAGTGCGGCTGCAGGTTGGCGTGCTCGGCGCCGAAAAGCTGCCGGGCCCGCTCGATGCCGATCTCCTCGGCCCGGTCCACCTCGGCGCATCCGCCGTAGTAACGCCGGCCGGGATAGCCCTCGGCGTACTTGTTGGTCAGCGTCGAACCGAGCGCGGCGATCACAGCCGGAGAGGTCAGGTTCTCGCTCGCGATCAGCTGTAGGCCGCCACGCAGACGCTCCAGCTCATCGACGACGACGTCGGCGATCTCCGGATCGACCTGGCGCAACTCATCGAAGTCGGGACCCCAAAACGTACTCACCGGGCGAGTCTATTGCCGGCCGTTCGCGGAGGCGGTGGCGACTGTCGCCCCACGCTAGGCGCACGCCTTCCAAACATCGCGCACAACTTCCTCGCTGACCGGACCCTCTCGCAGGATCTCCAGGTCCGACCCCGCGACCCGAACGACGGTCGACGGGCGATCGTAGCCAATCGACCCCTCGTCCTCCACGACGTACACGGTCCGACGGGATGGCCACCCGAGCAGCTCGAGCTCCTGACGATCAATAGAGGTCGGTGGCTCGCCGGCGCGGTTGAGACTGGTCGCGGTCAGCGGCGCCCCGACCGCCGAGATGACCTGCAGGGTGGCGGGGTTGTCGGGAACCCGGATCCCAACGGTTCCGTTGACGGTGACCAGACGATCGGGCAGACGCGACGTCTGCCTTGTCACGACCGTGATCGGCCCGGGTGTGAGTTCGCCTATCAGGCGCCGTACCCGGGCATCGGTGTCCGCGACGTCCCGCACCATGTCGAGCGAGGAGCAAGCCACATGCATCGTGTGCTTCAGGTCGCGCTGCTTCACCGCAAACGCTCGCAGAATCGCTTCCTCCGACGTCGCGAGCGCGGCCAGCATGTAGCCGGTCTCGGTCGGGAGTACGGCAAGCCCTCCATCGAGGAGCTCATTCGCGATCTCCGCCACCGTGGCCAGCCGGAGCAGGCCGCTCCGCGACCCCGGTGCGATGTACTCAAATTCCGCCACTGCGCTCCACCTCAATGCCGGCGGCCCACCGCGCCAGTCAGCCCGGCCGGCCGGGCGGTTCCAACCGGGAATCGGCGGACTCCGTCAGCGCATGCGCCAAGGGCAAAACGGTCCGCTCAATCTCGTCCGCAACCCGCGCGAACTCGCGGTCAGCCATACCCCACGGGTCGTCGAGGTCATCCTCGCGTCTGGACCGCGCCCGCCGCTGGCCGTCGGAGCCCCAGACGGCACCTCCCCCTCGAGCGGCGTCGACGGCGACGACCAGCGCGCGACCGCGGTCGGACGCGGCCTGCGGACTGCCGTCGTTGTGGGGCAGGACCCTCGGGTCCAGATCGGCGAGCAGCCTTCCGAACTCCCCGAGTACGAACGTCTTGTGCGCGGCATCGGGTCGAAGCTCCAGTACGTCGCGCACCTGCTGTGCCGTGGCACACAGCACAAGATCGGAAACGTCGATCATGCGCTCGGTGAGCCGGCGGGCCCGGAACCCGCGCGGATCGCCGCCGCGGGACGTGAGCTGCCGGGCGGCCGGGGCGTTCATCGGCTCGCCGACGTGCCAGGAGCCGGTGCCGGCGCCGTGGCTCAGATACAGCTTGTCCAGGTCGTCGCCGACCCGCCGCCGCAGCGCGAGCGCGAACAGCCGTTCCGCCATCGGCGAGCGGCAGATGTTGCCCACACAGACATGCAGGACGGTGAAGGGTGTCAAATGATCTCTCCTGGCTCGCGTGGTACCTACGACTCCGGGCCGGCTGGCAACTCCGGCAGGCCGGGCAGGAACGGCTGGGCGAGGACGAATGGCTGGATGTGCGGCACGACCTCGCGCAGCTTCTCGAACGGGATCGCACCGTCGCGAAGGACCCGCGCCACCGGGCCGGAACAATCCACAATAGTCGATGGTATCGGGTCCGAGCACGGGCCGGCCTCGAGGTAGGTACTCACCGCGTAGCCGAGCTGTTCGCGAGCCTCGGCGGCGGTGACCGCGGGCGGCATTCCGATCCGACTGGCACTCGACACGGCGAGCGGGCCAGTGCGCTGAAGCACCTCCAGCGCGACCGGATGCAGCGGCATGCGCACGGCGATCGTGCCGTAGTTATCGCCGATGTCCCACTGCAACGTGGAGGCCTGCTCCACCACGACCGTGAGCGCACCCGGCCAGAACGCCTCGACCAGGTCGCGCGCTTCGCGAGGCAACGAGAACACCAGACCGTCCAGCGTCTGCCGGGAACCCACGAGCACCGGCGGCGGCACGTGGCGTCCCCTGCCCTTCGCGTTGAGCAGCGCCGAAACCGACCACGGCTTGAACGCGTCGGCGGCGATGCCGTACACGGTGTCGGTGGGCAACACGACGAGATCCCCCCGCTCGATCCCGGCGATGGCGGCCTCTATCCCACGATCGCGCTCGGCGACGGTCCGGCAGTCGAAGAGCATCACGTGTTGAAGTCTGCCATCCTGCCGCCGCTCTGCACCGTCGTGGCGGTGGTGAAACGCGAACGGCCGGCCAGATCGTGATGAAGCTCAACCCCGGTGAACCGACCGTCGGCAGCCACGAGCGTAGGCACGACATAGGCGTGCGTGTCGTCATGTTCGACGGCGAAAGCGCCGCCGGGGCGCAGCAGCGTGGCCGCGCGCCCGACCAGCGGGCGGATGACGTCAAGGCCGTCGCGGCCGCCGAACACGGCCTGATGCGGGTCGTGCCCGGTCACCTCCGCGGGCAGTCCCGCGGCGCCAATCTCCGGCACGTACGGCGGGTTGCAGAGCACAAGATCGACGGATGCGTCCAGTTCGGACAGTGTGGCGGGATCGGTCGCGTCACCCTCAACAATCGTGACCGGACGGTCGGCGACGTTGCGTCGCAACCATGTCAGGGCTCCGGCGTCCCACTCGACGGCGTACACCCGCGCGCCCGGAACCTCCGTTGCCACCGCCGCTGCGATCGCCCCGGATCCCGCACACAGATCGACGACGAGCGGCTCGGTGGTCGGGTGCTCGCGCAGCCACCGGAGGCCCCACTCGACCACGGACTCCGTCTCCGGTCGGGGGACGAAGACGCCTGGTCCGACGGCGAGCTCCAGGTGCCGAAACGGCGCGGTTCCGGTCAGGTGCTGCAGTGGCACGCGGGATACCCGCTCGCCCACGAGGGCGCGGTAACGCCGCCCCTGCTCAGAATCGAAGTCGGTGACCAGCGCGAGGCGCCCGCGCGGGATGCCGAGCACGTACGCGGCGAGCAATTCGGCGTCGGCCCGGGCCGAAGCCACGCCCGCGGCGGCCAGCTCGACCGCCGCCTCCGCCATCGCGTCGGCAACTCGCACCGGCGCAGGATAGCGCCCGAGCGAGCCCCCCGACGGTCCGGCGGTTGGATCAACCGTTATCGCCGGAGTATTTCAGCGGGGCGGGCGCCCCGCGGCGAGCATGCGGACGACCTCGGCCCGCTCACGGGCCCGTTCCCGGTCTGCGCAGACCGCATCCCAGGCGTTGCCGCGCGCGGTGCGCAGGCGTCCCTCCCCCAGCACGCGGTAGAGGATCCGGACCGAGGCGCTCAAGACAGCGCGCGGTGCGGCGGTGAGGTCGACGGTCGTGGTCTGCGTCGATGTCGTCATGTGCGGCCCCCCACGGGCATAGGCCTGGCTCAGACAGATCGTCCCGTCCAGGTGTTTCCACAGCGTGACGCGTTGGTCAACTCTGCGTGTTCGGATGTATACGTGCGCCCCCGGAGTTCCGGGGTCAGCGCCGGGCGAGTTCGGTCTCGCCGGCGAGCCTGGCGGCCCGATCGGCCTCGCTGAGAGCGTCCAGTACCGCGTCCATGTCACCGGCGATGACAAGGTCGAGGTTGTACGCCGTGAAGCCGATCCGGTGGTCGGTGACGCGGTTCTGCGGGAAGTTGTACGTCCGGATGCGCTCGGACCGGTCGACCGTGCGCACCTGCGCCCTGCGGGCGTCCGACGCGGCCACAGCGGCCTGATCCTCAGCGAGCTGGGCCAGCTTTGCCCGCAGCATCCGCATGGCCCGGTCCTTGTTCTGCAGCTGGGATCGCTCGTTCTGGCAGCTCACCACGATTCCGGTGGGCACGTGTGTGATCCGCACCGCCGAGTCGGTGGTGTTCACGCTCTGCCCACCGGGCCCGGAGGAACGAAAGACGTCGACGCGCAGGTCCTTCTCGTCGACCTCGACCTCGGTCTCCTCCACCTCCGGCGTGACGAGCACGCCGGCCGCCGAGGTATGAATGCGGCCCTGCGACTCGGTGACCGGCACGCGCTGCACGCGGTGCACGCCGCCCTCCCACTTGAGACGCGACCACACGCCGTAGCCGCCGTCGGGCACACCGCGCGTCTTGATCGCAACGGCGACGTCCTTCACCCCGCCGAGATCGGAGTCCTGCGAGTCGAGCACCTCGGTGACCCAGCCGCGACGCTCCGCGTATCGCAGATACATGCGCAGTAGGTCGCCGGCGAACAGCGCCGACTCCTCACCACCCTCGCCCGCCTTGACCTCGAGGATCACGTCCTTGGCGTCGTTGGGGTCGCGCGGTGCGAGCAGCTCGGCGAGGCGCTCCTCGATCACGGGGACACGCTCGGTCAGCTCCGCCAGCTCGGCCTCGAACGACGGGTCCTCGGCCGAGAGTTCGCGCGCCGCGGCCAGATCCGCCCGCGTCTGGGCCAGCTCGTACGCCGTCTTGTGGATCGGCGTGAGCTCGGCGAAGCGACGACCCACCCGTCGCGCCGCGGCCTGATCGGCGTGGATCGCCGGGTCGGCGAGGCGCTGCTCCAGCTCGGCGTACTCCGCGAGGAGCTCGCCCAGTCGATCGTTCACCTCGCCCCCTCTCGCCAGACCCCGATCCGTGACGCATGAACGGCGCCCGCCGTGACCGGAGTCAAGGGGCGGGCGCCGTCGCGGAAGCTACTTGGCGGCCTTCTTGGCGACCTTGGCGTACTTCTGCTGGAACTTCGCCACCCGGCCGGCGGTGTCGAGCACGCGCTGCTTGCCGGTGTAGAACGGGTGGCACACGTTGCACGTCTCGACGTGGATCTGCCCGCTGCGGGCGGTGCTCCGCGTCGTGAAGGTGTTGCCACAGGAACACGTGACCTGCGTCACGTCATACTGCGGGTGAATATCGGGCTTCATTGTCGCCTCGGTCCTTTCTCAGTGGTCGCCGGGTCGCCGCGGAGATACGGGCGTGAACCGGAACCTGGCCGATGTCCAAGTGTGCCACGCCGCCACGATCGATCGTCGGGCGACCTAACCGTCGCGGGTGACCGACGACGGAACGCACCTCGACGGCGACCTATTCCTGCCTGAGCGCCCGCCTGGAGACTTTCCGGGTCCGCGGGGAGAAGTTTCCGCGCCGGGCCGCCCGTGCATGCTGGGTGGCGGAGGGAGGAGCCTCGTGACGACGCTGACGATCACCCGCGGGCTGCCCGGCTCGGGCAAGACCACCTGGGCCCGGCAGCAGCGCGGCGCCGTGCGCGTCAACCGGGACGATCTTCGTCGCATGCTCCACGGCGGTCCGGTGGGTCTCGGCTGGGCCGAGGTGCAGGTGACCCTCGCCCAACGGACGCAGGTGGAGGCACTCCTGCGCGCTGGCGTCAACGTGATCTGCGACGACACCAACCTCCGCCCCAGAGTGGTACGCGAGCTGGCCGAGCTGGCGTTGAAATGCGGCGCGGACGTCGTCATCCGCGACTTCACCGACGTGCCGCTCGAGGAGTGCATCATTCGCGACGCCACTCGCGACGAGGAGCTCAGCGTGGGCAGGGACGCCATTCGCGGCATGTGGCAGCGCTACCTCGCGGGTCGCACGCTGCCGCTCCCCGTACCAGATCTCAAGCCGGAGCCGACCGGGGCGCCCTACGTCCTTCCCGCCGGAGCGCCGAACGCCGTCCTCGTCGACATCGACGGCACGGTGGCCATCATGAACGGTCGCAGCCCCTACGACATGACCCGTGTCGGCGAGGACGTGCCGAACCATGCGGTCATCGAGGCCGTGCGGGCGATGCACGCCGCCGGGCACCTCGTCGTCTACTGCTCGGGCCGCAGCGACGACTGTCGCGAGCAGACGGTGGCGTGGCTGGGGCGCCACGTGGGCGTGCCCTTCGAAGGACTGCACATGCGCGCCACCGGCGACCAGCGGCAGGACTCGATCGTGAAGGCGGAGATCTTCGAGCGGGAGATCCGTCACCAGTACCGGGTCGTTGGCGTCTTCGACGACCGCGCCCAAGTCGTGCGGATGTGGCGCGCGCTGGGGTTGACCGTGTTCCAGGTCGCGGACGGAGACTTCTAGCTTCGCTCGTCACCGGAGATCGGAACGAGCGGTACAAACGTGACGTGACGCGTTACTTTTGTACCGCTCGTGGCGATCATGGGTCACTCGCCCGGCGTGGACTTCGCGATCTGCATGAGGAACTCGATGTTGGTCCGGGTCTGCTTGAGCCTGTCCAGCAGCAGATCCAGCGCCGCCTGCGAGTCCAGGGAGTGCAGCACCTTGCGGAGCTTGTGCGTGATCCCCAGCTCGTCCGGCGGCAGCAGGATCTCCTCCTTACGGGTGCCGGACGGGTCGATGTCGATCGCCGGGAAGACCCGCTTGTCAGCGATCTTGCGGTCGAGCTTGAGCTCGGCGTTGCCCGTACCCTTGAACTCCTCGAAGATCACCGTGTCCATCATTGACCCGGTCTCCACCAACGCGTTCGCGATGATGGTGAGCGACCCACCGTTCTCGATGTTGCGGGCCGCGCCGAGGAAGCGCTTGGGCGGGTAGAGCGCGGTCGAGTCGATGCCGCCGGACAGGATCCGGCCCGACGCGGGGGCGGCCAGGTTGTACGCCCGGCCGAGCCGCGTAATCGAGTCGAGCAGGACGACGACGTCATGACCCAGCTCGACCAGGCGCTTGGCCCGCTCGATCGCCAGCTCCGCCACCGTGGTGTGGTCCTGC
>Ga0184612_10001479_pt1 | contig 11298 bp, 10 predicted proteins | sample PLM3_60_coex_FD_133163 | JGI IMG/M metagenome (GOLD analysis project Ga0184612, IMG submission 133163) | Groundwater sediment microbial communities from an aquifer in East River, Colorado, USA - PLM3_60_coex | ecosystem: Environmental > Terrestrial > Soil > Riparian zone | place: USA: East...
ACCTTCGTCGTTCGAACTCGAAGGCACGCGTCAGTTCGTCCATGAGGCCAGGGTAACCAGAGGTCATGGGGAGCGCGCTCACGAGCCGTCGACGATCCTCGGTGATCCACGACCAAGTAGAGATGGTGGGAGAACCGCACTCGTATAAACGGTCGAGCACCCTCTCGAGCCACCGGTTTCGCTCCACGTACACATCGCCGTCCTTGCAGCCAAACTGGGATCAAAGGATGGGACGTATCGTGGCGATCGGAGGAGGTGGTGGCCGGACAAGTCTTCACAGGCCGCCGGACAAGTCTTCGAGCCGGATCGGCCTCACAAGTCTTTGCAGGTTCGAGGACGGCGTCCGAAGACAAAGACGCTGGTCACAGGCCTGGAGGCAGCGCGAGGGTCGGACATGCCTTCAAAATCGGTGGGCGGGCGAAAGCTCGCCGGCGGGTTCGATTCCCGTCCGCCTCCGCGTGGAGAGATCGGGGAGAGATCAGGGAGTCGACGCACTCCCTCTTCTCTCTCCACGTGTCGGCATGATGCTGGACGGTGCTCGCGCGCATGGCGAACATCTTCCCGGCCTCCTCGGACGAGAGGCGCCGACGTAGCCGGTCAGGAGCACGGCGGCGCGCTGATCCGGCGAGCTCGCGGAGCGAGCGGACGAGGAGATCGCGGTCGTCGACGTTCGCGAACGCGTCGTTGCTCGGGGCGATGTTGAGCGTCTTCCGCAGAGCGAGCACCGAGCGCTGGTACCGGTTCCGGAACACGTTCATCGCCGTCCGGAACAGGTAGGGCCCACGGATCCGCGATCCTGATCTCATCCCAGCGTTCCCACAGGCGGAGGAAGTGTCCCGCATGATCTCCTCCGCCTCGTGCTGTCTCCGGTCACGAAGCACGGCCCCGAACAGCTGCGCATGCTCCGCGTCGAAGAACTCCTCGAACCACCGCGGTGCCCCAGCCTCCGTCGTCGCTATGGCCTGCGCTCCGGGATCCCGAGCGAGCGTTCATGGCGCATGGACAATCGAAGGACCGGTCCGCTAGATGAGGTTGAAGAGCGCATCCGTGCCTGCCTTCGGGTGGCGCGCTCCGCGATCAGCGCGACATCCGATCCCCTGGGTCGTACCGGCGACCACGAGGCGGCCATCGGAGCCGTCGACGTCGTTGCTCCACAGGCATCTCGGGCGTCCGTTGCGCTACCCATCCCTTAGCGGGATCCGGTAGAGCACGGCATGCCACCCCCGGTCATTCTCGAAATGGGCCGAGATCCAGAGCTGCCCGTCGCTCGCGTGCGCGCTGCCGCTGGCCTGCGGTGACCCGATCCGCGCAACGACCCGGTCGGTGGCCGGGTCGATCTGCGCGACCAACTCGGAGCTGGCACGGAGCCAGACGAACCCCGCTCCGACGGTGAGATCGCCGCCCTCGATGACCGCGTCCACCGGGATCATGGCGACGATCTCGTTGGACGTTGGGTCGATATGAGACACCGATCCGTCGAGCTGATCCATGACCCACACACCGCCCTCACCCACATCCAAGAACCGGGGGCCGCGACCGACATCGATCTCCGACTCGACCTCGCCCGTCTCAGCGTCAACGCGCACGATGCGATCCTCGGAGGAATAGGTGATCCAGATCCCACCGAGGCCGGCTCGAACGGCCGTGCCCCCGTCCGGGACGTCGTACGTGTCGGCGATCTCGACGGTCTCCGGATCGATCCGTACGAGCACGCACCCGGAACAGTCATCTCCGTCGGCGATCGCCCAGATGCCGCCCTCGCCCGCACCGATGCTCGACTCTCCTTCGGCCGGAACGTCGACCGCCAGCCACCCGGTGACCTTGCCGGTCTGAGGGTCGATGCGCGCGACCCCTCGCTTCCCGCACGTGGCCGTCCACACGCCACCGAAGCCAGAATCCATCGAGGCGCAGGGCCCCTGCGGTACAGCGACCGAGCCCTGAAGGCGACCGGTCTCGGCGTCGTAGAACCCGACCCCTCCGCCCATGGCGCTGACCCACGCACGTCCGAAATCCACGAGGATCCAATCGGCGCTCGACGGAGCCCGGATAGCTTCACCGTCCGCCTGCCTCACGCTCGTGATGTCCGGCAGCTCGCGCTCAGGTTGGGGCGAGGGGGTCTGCCCTTCTCTGGGGGTGGGACTCGCGCTGCTCGTCTCACCATCCCCGTCGCGGCACACAACCAGCGCGAGAGCGAGGACCAGCGCCACGCTCAGCCGGGTCAGCACGCGCGCTGACGGGCGACTCGGCAGTCTCCTATGAGGGAGCGTCACGCTTCACCCATCATCAGCGATCGTGGAACTCGATCGAGTTCACGATGGGCGCCGCGACCTTCAGGGCGTGCTCGAAGCTGTCCGCGTCAGACATGATCGCGATCGCCAGGACCCGGGCCGATCCTCCGGGAAGATCGAGCAGGTAGAGGCGCGCCCGATCCGCGCCCTGGACGTCGACGGGGGCACCCTTGAGGAGGAGGGGGGTCGTCGACGACATGTTGGGCAGCTGCCACGGGCATGCGACAGCTGACTGTGACAGCACGACGTCCATCTGAAGGGCTGGGATCCCCCCGATGGTCACCGGCACCGGAGCGTCGGCCTCGAAGTCGCTGTCGGACCGGATGCTCCGGGCAAGTGCCTCGGCATCGGCCGGAGCCGGGCCCTCCTCGCAGTCCGGCCCGATCGGCCGGGGCTCCGCCAGGATCAATAGGAGTCGACGCTGGCGGGTGCCGACGATGGTGGCCACGTCCGGACCCTGCTCCCAGATGGTGCCGACGCGCGGCGCCGCCGGAGAGGTCGCGCGGTAGGTCACCTCGCCGTCGAGGAAGCGGTATCCCACGGGCACGGCCTTCCCGTTCTCGGTGGTCGCGAGGATCGGTCGTCCGTCGGGTCCCGACGGCTCGAAGTCGTAGACGAGTCGCAGGCGGCCCGTCTCATCGCGTTCGAGCGAGAAGGCCTGCTCCACCACGATCTGGTCGTTCTGAGCGAACAGCCTGACCACGACCTGCATCTGGCCCTCGGGCCACACCGGCCCGTCCACGATCCCGAACTCCGATCGCTTGTAGGGGGCACCGGTGCTCGTGGCGTAGAGGAGCGGGATCTCCCGGTCGACCCGCACGTCGGCGAACTCGTCGTACTCGGCGAACTCGGCGACCCCCTGGGCGCCCTCACCATCGATCCGTGCCTGGAGGAAGGGTTCCAAGAGCGCCGCGATCTCGGCGTCAGAGGGTGGCGCGACCTGTTCGAACGGCTCGATCTCCTCCCAGCCGGTCACCACCCAGATCCCGGCGGGGCCCTGGCGGTCGAGCTGGGCCACATTGATCGCCACCGTCTCGTACCGGTAATCGTCGAGCGTCGGCGCGCACCCGGCCTCGGGATCATCGGGGTACAGGGGGTTCGTCCCGCCCGGCGCGCACCGGATGTACACGACGTCACCGGGGTCGAGGCCATCGGGGTGGGCGGCGGCCTCGTCCCAGCGGAAGTCCTCCCAACCGAGCTTCTCCTTGAGGAATCGGCCGAAGATCTGCGCGTCGCTCGGATGGTGCTGTCCGAGCTGCCCCGGGCCGAGGTTCCGATCAACCTGCCACGTGTACCGAGGGTCGCCGGCGTCCGCGAGCTCCTGGGCCTGGCGGACCTCCTCCAGGCTCGTCTGCGGCCACACGGGTTCCAGGTCCGCGAGCGGCACGCCTCCGTCCGCCCCCGCCCGCTTCCACAGGTTGCCGAAGCCGTCGGAGAGCCTGTCGTGTTGGGGGTCGAGGACCAGGGTCCAGTCGCGGAGCTGCTCCTCCAGCGGCTGGCCGCCCGCGGTCTCGGGCTCGCTCCCGTCGTCGCACGCGTAGACCGGCGCGGAGATGACGAGCGCGGTACCGCCCTCGATCCGTCCGGTCCCCGTCATGGTGGAGGGGGCGCCGCCGCACACGGTAGCGACGTCGTCGAGCACCGTGATCTCGACGGCGTCATCGGCCGGGCCGTGGACGATCATCGTCTGCGTGCCGCCGTCGGCGTCGGATGTGGAAACCCAGGTGCCCTCGAACGGGCTCGACGGTGGGCTCGCGGGCGTCCCCTCGGACCCGAGGAGACGGGCGAAGCCGATCGCCGCGAGGGCGAACACCGCAACGCCGAGAACACCCGCACTGATACGCCGGTTGCGTTGCTTGCGCTCGCGTCGGCCGAGCAGCCGCTCGAAGTCGCCCTGCTCGAGATCGACGGTCCGGCTCTCGCGTTCGAGGACATCCGCGATCCTAGGCATCGTCGACCTCCATCACTCTGCGGAACGCGTCGCGCCCGTGGCGCGTGAGCGATCGGATCGTCGCATCCGTGACGCCGAGCGCGTCGCCCGCTTCCTTGGACGTGAACCCGAGCATCTCGGTCAGCACGAGCGCCGCTCGTTGCCGCGGTGGGAGCGAGGCGAGGACGTGCCGGACGACCTGCCGGTCGTCGACGTCGGAGAAGTCATCGTTCGATGGCGCGAGCCCGACGGTTCGGCGGACCGCGAGCATGGCCCGCCGGTACCGCTTGCGGAACAGGTTCATCGCGGTTCGGTACAGGTACCCGAGGGGGTCGTCCATCCCGCCGACGCGGTCCCATCGCTCCCATACGCTGAGGAACGCGTCCTGCATCAGCTCCTCCGCCTCGGCGCGGTTCCCGGTCACCAGCCACAGCCGCCGGAACAGCGTCCGAGCCTCGGCCTGGTAGAAGGCCTCGAAGGTGCGGGACGCCTCGAGCTCGTCGAGGGCCGCGTCAGAGACGACGATCGGTTCGGTCATGTCGGCTGTATGAACCCTCGAAACGCCCCGAACGTGCAAGTGGACGAGGCCTCCACGCGCGAGACCGTAGGCCAATCGGAAGACGCTTCGCTGCGGTCTGTCCCATCTACTTCGTGATGGAGATGGCGAGTCATCGGGGAGGAATCGTGGAGTGGCCGTGCGCATGCTCGGCCGCGATGCTGGTCGAGGCGATCAAGGAAACGCGCCCCTCGGGGCCCGCCGTCTTGCCGACGGGAGAGCGCGATACCCGCGTGAACACCGTACCGCGAGGAATGTCCTCCAGCGATATCGATCAAGCCACACGGCCCCACCGTTGGCCGTCGACCCATATCGCCTGACCTGCGGCGTTCGGGTTCTTACAGTGTTCCCTTCGCCTCCGCTACTGAAAGCGTCCTCTGACCAGTCGCTTCGGGAAGAGGCGGGCGTAGGAGGGCGCGGGAAGGGGCTCGATCGGATCTCCGGAGACCGCGTCTACCACACAAGTCTTTCGGTGTTCGTTTCACGCGGCACCGGATAAGTCTTCCGACCGCCCGCCGAAAGACCGGACAAGTCTTCAGCCGCCGTCCTCTCGAAGGAGAGGAGGAAGCGGCATGGTCCGACCCATTGGACGACCCATGGCGAGGAAGACGGCGCTTCGCGTCGACGCCTACGAGGACGATCGCCAGCCGACCGTCATCTTGTGGATCGGGGACCTCGACCTGAACGGTCTGCGCCTCGTGGGTCGGGTGGGTGGGCGGGCCTAAACGCAACAACCCTGATGCCGCGACATACCCGCGTGGTTCGTCGCCCAGACGCGGCTCCCGCCTACACCGGCGCCGAGGCCTCGGCGACCTCCTCCTCGATGAACACCCTCGCCGTGTCCCGCACCCGCTCGGGCTTCCGCGCGTAGAGGTAGATCAGATACACGATCCCGATCGCGTACCAGATGCCGACCGCGGGCCCGACGACGCTGAACGGGTAGGGCAGCGGGCTGATGAAGTCGAACACCGATCCGCCCACGCCGATCGCGACCAGGAACGCGGGCACGAACGCGAGGATCCCCAGGATCGGGATCACGCCGTGCAGGAAAACGTTGAACTCGCTCCGGTGCCCGCGCGCGTAGAACAGGAGGCAGGCGAGGTTCACCGCCATGTAGATCGCGATCACGACCGCGCCGATGATCGTGCCGAGGATCGCGAACGCCAAGAACGGGCTGTTGTACTGGGCACCGAGCCAGAGCGCGACGCCGACCCCGATCACGAACTGGACGAACACGGCCACGTGCGGCGAGCGATAGACCGGGTGCGTTCGGCCGAGCATCGCGGGCAGCAGCCGGATCCGGCCCATCGCGAACCACGTGCGGGTGGCGGCGTTCGAGCTCGCGTTGGAGTTGGCGATCGCCGAGTTCGCGATCGCGAGGAAGATCAGCACCCAGCCGGCGCCCCACGCGGCGCGGGCGAGCGCGTCCCATGGGTTGCCGCCGCCGAAGGCCGGGAACTCCGCGAACCGGCCGGGCCCGAAGTACACGTCGGCCGCGTACGTCGTGAGCACGTAGAAGACGCCGATGCCGATGCACGAGAGGATCACGGCCCGTCCGATCGTCCGACGCGGGTCCTTGGCCTCCTCCGCGAGTGGTGCGGCCGCCTCGAACCCGATGAACGCCAAGATCGTGTAGACGGACCCGGCGATCACCCCCGAGAGCCCGTGGAACCCCGGGACGGTCGCGAAGGTCGTGCCGAACACGCCCAGGTCGTTGTTGTCGCCCGCGTCCACGATCAGCCAGATCGCGAGCGCGGTGAACACGGCGATCTCGAACACGCCGAGGATCGTTCCCACGCGCGTGCTGATCCGGATCCCGTACCAGCCGAGCAGGAAGACGAGGACCGCGGCGGCGATCGCGGCGATCCACCACCACGTCGAGAACGACCAGCCGAACTCGGTCTGCAGCGTCCCGGCGACGACCTGGGCGAAGATCAGGTACAGGGCCGGGGCGACGAGCGGCTCGACGAAAGCGTAGCCCCAGGCCACCAGGAACCCGATCGACGGGTGGATCCCTCGAGCCGTGTACGTGTAGAAGCCGCCGGCCGACGGCAGGTGCTTGGCGAGCTGGCCGATCGAGATCGCGACCAGCAGGCACCCGACGAGCGCGAACACGACCGAGAGCGGCAGGGCGCCCGAGGCGAAGTTCGCGCCCACGATGATGGAGAAGGCGACCGCCGCCGCGGGAGCCATGTGCGTGACCGACTGGAAGAACACCTCGCGCAGGCCGATCGCCTCTCGCGCGAGCCCACGGTCCTCGGGCGGGGTGGACGCGGTGCGTTCCACGGGCGGGGTGGGCGCGGAGCGTTCCATCGCAAGCCTCCCTCTGCGGGACTGCTTCGATTATCCGCCCAGGGGCGACCGGTCCCGCAACCCCTCGCGGAGCCGAGTAAGGTCGGCCGGATCGACATCGATCGGAACGCCCCCGCGACGGCCGATGGCAAGTTGCAGATCGCGGCTCCGCCGGAGGACGTGTAGGCGGATCGAGAGGGGTGGGGAGCGCAGGCACGTGTGTTCGACGTACGGTCGGCGTCGGGGATGGCGTGGGCTTGCTAGATGCCGAGGTACTCGATAATCAGCGGATGGTCGCGGAGCTCATCGACCGTGCCCGCCACGGCGATCTCTCCGCGCTCAAGGACGTAGCCCCGATCGGTGACGGCGAACGCGAAGTCGAGGTTCTGCTCGACCAGGAGGAACCCGACCCCGTAGCGCTCGCGGATCGTCGGCAGGAGCTCGGTCAGCTGCTGGACGATCGATGGTTGGAGCCCCTCCGTCGGCTCGTCGAGCATGATCAGCTTGGGATCCGAGATCAAGCAGCGGGCGATCGCGAGAAGCTGCTGCTCGCCGCCCGAGAGCGTGCCGCCCTGCTGGCGCCGTCGCTCGGCCAGCATCGGGAACAGCTCGTACAGCGCCTCGACCGGCTGCGCTACAGCGCCTCGCCGCTTGGCGATCGACAGATTCTCCTCGACCGAAAGATCGGAGAAGATCCCGCGGCCCTGCGGCGCGTACGCGACCCCGAGACGTGCGACGGCGTGCGGGGGACGCTGGTGGATCGGCGAGCCGTCGACCGAGATCCGCCCGGTCGACGTTCTCGTCAGCCCCATCACCGTTCGCAGCAGCGTCGTCTTGCCCATCCCGTTCCGGCCGAGCAGGCAGACGGCCTCGCGGGCATCGACCTCAAGGCTGACGCCGTGCAGCACGGGCGTCCCGCCCCGGGCGACGTGCACGCCCTCGATCTCGAGCAGGCTCACGCCGTCCGTCCCAGGTACACGTCGCGGACGCGCTCGTCGCGTTCGATCTGCGCGATCGTCCCGTCGGCGAGGATGCGCCCACGATGCATGACGACGACGCGCTGCGCGACCTCGCGGACGAACCGGATGTTGTGCTCGATCACCACGACCGTGTGTCCCTCGGCGAGGCCGCGGAGCAGGTCCTCGGTCGAGCGCGTCTCTCGCATGGTCATGCCGGCCGTCGGCTCGTCCAGGAGCAGGAGCTTCGGGTCGCTGACGAGAACAGCGCCGATCTCGAGCCACTGCCGTTCGCCGTGTGAGAGCTCGGCCGCCGGCAGTTCGGCTTTCGGCTCGAGCCCGAGCCGATCCAGGACCTCGCGGATGCGCTCGGGATCCACGCGGTCGCGCCCGAGCAATCCGCGCAGCCCGTCCTTGCCTCGGGAGGCGACGACGAGGTTCTGACGAACCGAGAGCCCGTCGAACACGTTCGGAACCTGGAACTTCCTGCCGATCCCGAGCCTCGCGATGCGATGCGGCGGAAGGCCCGTGATTGCCACACCGTCGAACTCGACCTCACCGGACGATGGGGCCAAGAGGCCCGTGACGACGTTGAACAGGGTGGACTTCCCCGCGCCGTTGGGACCGATGATCGCCAGGAGCTCGCCGGGGCGGACCGACAGGTCGACCCCGTCGAGTGCCTGCAGTCCCGCGAAGTGTCGGTGCAGCGCCCGGACGGCGAGGATCGCATCGGCCTCGGCGACCGCCGTCGCGACGGCCACTACCGCGTCCCGATCAGCCGTCGGATCTTGCGGGTCCCGAGCAGCCCCTCGGGTCGGAACAGGACCGCGAGCAGCAGGAGCGCCCCAAGCATCAGCAGCCACACACGCAGGAATGTGCCGCTCAGGTAGTCCTCGAGGAACGCGACCAACAAGGCACCGACCACCGGGCCGACGAGCGTCCCGCGGCCGCCGAGGATGACCCAGATGATGACCTGCGTCGACAGCGCGATCCCCAGGACCGCCGGGTTCACGAATCCCTCGATCGTGGCGAACGTGCCGCCGGCCAGGCCTGCGATCGCGCCCGAGATCGTGAACACGATCAGCTTGAGCGCGGACGTGTCGTACCCGAAGAACCGTGCGCGCGACTCGTTGCCCTCCATCGCCACCAGGGCTTGCCCGAACCTCGAGCGCACGACCCCGATCGAGACGACTAGCGCGATCGCGAGCAGCGTGAGTTGGAGGAAGTAGATCCTGGTCGGGGTATCGAACGTGAACTCGGCGACCCCGGGGATCCCGAGCGTGAGCGGGGGGACCGGGAACAGTCCGTTGTGGCCGCCGGTGAGTCCTACCCAGGTCGTGGCGAGCTGCGTGAGCACCAGCGAGACCGCCAGCGTCACGATCGCGAAGTACGCGCCGGCCACCTGCCCGTAGAACGTGAAGTACCCGATGCCGAGCGCGAGCAGCGCCGGTAGGAGCATGGCGGCGACGAGGCCGACCCATCCGTTCCCCGGGAACGAGAGGTCGCGCGTGATCAACGCCAGGGCGTACGCGCCCACGCCGAAGAACGCCGCGTGCCCGAACGAGAACACGCCGGCGATGCCCCACAGGAGATCGAGGCTGAGCGCGAACATCGCGAACGAGATCGCCTTGGCTAGGAGCGACAGCCGGAACGGGTCGATGAGCCACGGCATCGCGGCCAAGAGCAGCAGGACGATGCCGAGGACCAGGCGCAGGGACGTCGATCCGGTGACGGCGTGACGCACCCTCACCGCCCGAACAGCCCCCTCGGCCTGAGCCGGATCACGACGATCACGAGCAGGAAGACCGAGATCTGCGCGATCACCGGGTCCGCGAACCACGAGACCAGTGCCTGACCGCCTCCGATCAGCGCCGCTCCGGCCGCGACGCCGAGCAGGCTGCCGGTACCGCCGAGGATCACGACGAAGAACGAGGATGCGAGGATCGGCAGCCCCATGTTCGGCTCCACGCTCACGAGCGGGCTGATCGCGGCGCCGGCCAGGCCCGCGAGCCCCGCTCCGAGCGCGAACATCGCCGAATCGGTGACTCGGACGTCGACCCCCATCGCCGCTGCGATCTCCCGGTTCTCGATCGCGGCCCGCGTGTTCCGCCCGAGCCGAGACCGGTACAGGACCAGCGCCGCGCCCCCCAGGACGAGCACGCCGAGCGCCAACAGGAACAACCGATACGTCGAGTACCGGGCGCCCAGAATCTCGACCTGCCGCTGGATCGGGTTGGGGACGCGCTCGAACCGTCCGCCGCGCCACAGCGTCATCGTCTCGCGCAGGATGATCCCGATCGCGAACGTGGCCAGCAGCGTGTCGAAGGGCCGCACGTAGAGCCGCTTGATCACGCCGCGCTCCATGACGAGCCCGAGCGCCCCCACGGCAAGGGGCGCCAGTGCCATCCCGAGCCACGTGCTGCCGCCGGCGTCGGTCACGATGACGGCGGTGTACGCGCCCAGCATGAACAGCTCGCCGTGCGCGAGGTTGATCACGCCGAGCAGGCCGAACGTGATCGCCAGACCGAGCGCGACCAGGATCAGGATCCCGGCCGTGCTCAGCCCGTTCAGGATCTGAACGAGCGCCTGCTCCAACCTAGCCTGGCGGCTCGTCGAGGCAGGGCTGTTCCGGCTGGATGTCCGCGAACTGCTCCACGATCTGGAACCGCTGCCAGCCCGGCGCGTCCGACGGCGGGCCGATCTCCGCGATGTAATCGGTGAGGTAGGCCGCGTGCGTCGGCTCGTCGATCCGGATCGTCCCCTTCGGGTCTTCGAACTGGACCGCGACCATGCCGTCGACCACCGCCTCCTTGTCGAGGGAGCCTGCCTGGTCAGCACCCTGCGCGTACAGGTTGACCGAGGTGAACATGCCCTGGCCGATCGAGTCCATGATTGCATCGGCGCCGAACCGCTCCTGGTACCGCGCCACGAAGTCCTGGTTCTCCGGCGTGTCGATCGTCATGAAGTACTCGAACGACGCGATCCACCCCGTCGACTGCTCGGCGGGGAAGGCGTCGATCACGAGCTCCGAGAACGCCGTCGAGGCGGCCAGGATGTCCTCGTGCAGTCCGGCGTCGACGAACTGGGTCATGAACGTGATCCCGTCCGAGCCGGCGTACAGCGGGTACATCACGTCGGGCTTGGCCGACTGCACGGCCCGCAGCGTCGTCGAGAAGTCGCTGGTTCCCAGCGGCGAGTACTCCTCGCCGACCACCGACCCGCCAGCCGAGTCGATCGCGGCCTTCGCGGCGTCGAACGATCCGCGCGGCCACGCGT
>Ga0184612_10001480_pt1 | contig 11298 bp, 10 predicted proteins | sample PLM3_60_coex_FD_133163 | JGI IMG/M metagenome (GOLD analysis project Ga0184612, IMG submission 133163) | Groundwater sediment microbial communities from an aquifer in East River, Colorado, USA - PLM3_60_coex | ecosystem: Environmental > Terrestrial > Soil > Riparian zone | place: USA: East...
CGTTTGGGGCGTACGCAGGCTTCGGTGATCTCGACAGCGCAAAACCCGGCGGGCAATTGCCGGGCCCGGCCGGGTCAGTCCGGGTCCATCCGGGGCCGCAGCGCCAGATGACGCAGCGCGGCATAGCCACCTCGCTTACCCGCATCGGACAGCCGGAGGCGAGTCGTGTAACCCGGCCCCTTCCCCTCCTCCACCATGGACCAAAGTTCGCACCGGCGCACGAGCGCCCACACGGCGCGGCTGACGTCGCGGTCGTCGGGTGGGGCTCCGTTGCCGGTGTCGCGCCATCCGGAGCTGGCCAGCACCTCCGCGACCTCGCCGATCAGCTCGCGCATCTCGACCATGCCGCCCGCTTGGACCAGCAGCATGAGGGCGGCCTCTTGGGCAGCGCATTCGAAGTCGCCCGCATCGATGAGCATCGACGCCGCGACGGTCCACTGTGCACTCGGATCGCCCAACAGCGACCGTCCTCGGCTTCCCAGCAGTAGCCGCCGGCCGGAGCGGCGCAGCGCACCCGCGCGCTGCAACACCGACCGGAGCTCCCCCAGGCGCCAGATGTCGGACTCCGATCGCGGTGGGCGGTCGGGCAGGTCCCACCATCCAAACCTCTCGCCCGCCTCCTGCACGACCCGCCGAGCCAGGTTGCCACTAACCGTCAGTGGAACCCCGACCGGGTCGCCGGTCCGACCCGCGGCCAGCTCCAACAGCCACTGCATCGGGGCCATGCGGTCAGCGACGTCCCGCGGCGCCGCCGGCTCGGATACAAGATCCGCCAGTACGGCCGCGGCCAGGCTGCGCCGGGCGTGACCGCCGACGTCGGCCCAGGTGTCGAGCCGCTCCAACCGGATCCGGTCGAGCAAGGGCGGCCCGTCCAGCCGTGACATTGTCAGCTGTTGCCTCGTCAGCCGCTGCTGTGTCAGCCGCCAGCCGCGCCCGCCCGGCTTGAGGTCCCCGGCCGCGAGCGCAAGCTCGAGGGTGGCCGCTATCCGCTCGTACGAGCTCTGCTCCACCGGCCCCATGATCTCGCCCCACTCGAGTTCGCCCAGGTCCGGCGGCAGTATGCCCGAGGAGTCCATCGCCTTGCTGGCCGTCTTCATACCGGCCGAGCTTCCACGCTCCTCGTATGCGCGGAGAATCTCCTTCGTCTGGTCCGAGGCCGCGACCCCGGCGTACCGGTTCAACTCCGCCAGTTCGAAGAACAGCGCAAGCGCCGCCGCGGTCTGCTGAGGCTCGTCGGTGTCGGCCAGCGTGAACCACAGGTACGTCTGCAGCTCGTGCTGAGTCAAATCAGCGAGGCCACCCTCGGAGAGCAGATCGTCGAGGGCGTGCTCCGCTCGCCGCGCGGCCATGGCGTCCGCGCGGCGCAGCCGAAGCAAGATCTTGGGTACGAGTGGATCGCTCGCCACCCACTCACGTTATCGATACCCGGCGACTCAACGCGGGCACCGATCGTCTGGCGCGACGCGTTTTCACCTGATTCGCCGCGACTCGCCGCCAGCGCCACGCCGCCGGCAACCCGATACCGTGTCCGCGTGGCTGATCTGGCACGGGCGGCGGCGTGGCACCGACAGGTCGGCGCACTCGCCGCAGCCGCCGACCGCGCGGGTGTAACTCATGATCAATTCTCGATGGTACGGGCAAACCTGCTTGCTCAGCAGACCCGGTTCGCCGAGACGATCGCGGTCTCGGGGACCGCCATGCCGGCGCTGGTCCCCAGTCCAACCGAGATCGCGGCGGCGGCTCCAGCGTTCGGCGACCTCTCCCCGACCGCTGTCGCGGACGCACTCCGTTCTGCTCTATCCACACTGGAGGCTGCAGACGCCGAGCTGACGGCGTACGTGGCCTCCGTCGCGACGGCCGGACGATCCCGTGCGGCTCCAGGCACCCTGTCCCCCGTCCCAGCGCCGGCTGCCGTCTCCGTCCAAAATGCGTCGCCCAGCCTTCGCAACGGGTTGGTGTACGGCGCCTACGCGGTCGGCGTCCTCGTGACTCAACTCGCCCTGCTGGCGGCTCTGGACGAGCAGCGCACGCTGCCACTGCTGTCCCCGTTCTGCCTGATCGGGTTGCCCGCCCTCGCGTGGCTGGCTGGTTGGCTGACGATCGGCCTCGCGTTCCGCCCCGGTCCGGGCGATGCGCCGATCAAGCGCTCCCCGAGGCTCGGCGCGCTCATTTGCTTCGCGCCGGATCTGCTGCTCTGCGCCGGGCTCGCCGGGCTCTACCTCGTGCGCTGACCTACCCGAGCCGCGTCGATCATGAACCTAGGGTGGCAAAATCGCGCCGATCCTCACCCCAAGTTCATGATCGGCGAGAGAAGATGAGGGTCATCGCCTCGGCGCGGGACTTCGCGTCCCGTTGCAGCAGTCCGCGCACCGCCGACGTCACGGTACGGGCGCCCGGCTTTTGGATGCCGCGCATCGCCATGCACATGTGCTCGCAGTCGAGGACGACGATCACACCGCGCGGCTCGAGGGCCTTCATCAACGTGTCCGCGACCTGAGTGGTCAGCCGCTCCTGGACCTGTGGGCGTCGGGCGTACGCCTCCACGAGGCGGGCGAGCTTCGACAGCCCTGTGATTCGCCCCTCCTCACCGGGGATGTAGCCCACGTGGGCCACTCCGTGAAACGGCAGCAGGTGATGCTCGCAGCTCGACATCACTTCGATGTCGCGGACAAGCACCATCTCCTCGTGGTTGGCCTCAAAGGTCGTCGTGAGAATGTCCTCGGGGTTGACCCGCAGCCCCGCGTAGAGCTCGGCGTACGCCCGCGCCACCCTGGCCGGCGTGCGCTGGAGGCCGTCGCGGTCGGGGTCCTCGCCGATGGCGATCAGGATCTCGCGCACGGCCTTCTCGATTCGGGACAGGTCGACGTTCTCCTCAACGGCGACGCCGCCCAGGCCGCCGTTCATCAGGCGCGCCGCGATGTGGTCCAGCTCGGCTGGCGTGTCATCCGGCTCGGTCGCCGAGCCGTCCATGGGCTCGGACGCCGAGCTGTTGGCCGGCTCGCCGCTCAGCGCGGACCATCCCCGGTCGTGGCGTCGGCCTGCGCCTTGGCGCCGTCGGCCGCGGCGGTCGCCTTCAGCGAGTCCTTCTCCGTCGGCGTCATGACCGGCGGGCGGTCGGAGGGCTGCCGCTTGCCGAAGCCGTTGTAGGGCGCCATCGGCTCGCGCTTCCGCACGCGCTCACAGAGTCGGGTCATGTCCTGCTGGGTGATGGTCTCCTTCTCGATCAACTCGAGCACGATCGAGTCAAGCACGTCCCGGTATTCGACGAGGATCTCCCACGCCTCGTCGTGGGCCAGTTCGATGAGGGCCCGCACCTCAGCATCGATGTCGGCGGCGACGGCCTCCGAGTAGTCGCGGGTGTGCCCCATCGTCCGGCCGAGGAAAGGCTCGTCCTGGCTGGTGCCGTACTTGATAGCACCCAGCTTGGAGCTCATGCCGTACTGGGTGATCATCGCGCGCGCGACGGTCGACGCCTTCTCGATGTCGTTGCCCGCGCCCGTGGTCGGCTCGTGGAAGACGAGCTCTTCGGCCGCGCGGCCGCCGAGGGCGTACGCCAGCGTGTCGATCATCTCGCCGCGCGTCTGGGTGTACTTGTCCTCGGTCGGCAGCACCAACGTGTGACCCAGCGAACGCCCACGCGGGAGGATCGTCACCTTGTGTACCGGAGCGAGCTGCGGCATCGCCCACGCGACGAGGGCGTGCCCGGCCTCGTGGTAGGCCGTGATCTTCTTTTCCTTGTCGCTCATCGCCCGGGTACGGCGTTCGGGGCCCGCGATCACGCGGTCGATCGACTCCTCGAGGAACCCGTTGGTGATCGCCCGTTTGTCGTTGCGGGCGGTCAGCAGGGCGGCCTCGTTGATGACGTTGGCGAGGTCGGCGCCCGAGAACCCGGGCGTACGGCGGGCGACGGAATCGAGGTCGACGTCCGGGGTGAAGGGCTTGCCCTTGGCGTGTACGCGGAGGATCGCCTTGCGGCCCTCCATGTCCGGTGCGTCGACCGCGATCTGGCGGTCGAAACGGCCGGGGCGCAGCAGGGCGGGGTCGAGGATGTCCGGCCGGTTGGTGGCCGCGATCAGGATCACTCCACCCTTGGTGTCGAAGCCGTCCATCTCGACGAGCAACTGGTTGAGGGTCTGCTCACGCTCGTCGTGCCCGCCGCCGAGACCGGCGCCGCGGTGTCGACCCACCGCGTCGATCTCGTCGACGAATACGATCGCGGGCGCATTTGCCTTGGCCTGTTCGAAGAGGTCGCGGACCCGGCTCGCGCCGACGCCGACGAACATCTCGACGAAGTCGGACCCGGAGATCGAGTAGAACGGAACACCGGCCTCGCCGGCGACGGCCCGGGCCAGCAGCGTCTTGCCGGTGCCGGGGGGCCCGTAGAGCAGGACGCCCTTCGGAATCTTGGCCCCGAGTGCCTGGTACTTCGCCGGGGCTTGGAGGAAGTCCTTGATCTCTTGCAGCTCCTCGACGGCCTCGTCGGCACCGGCGACATCCGAGAAGGTCGTCTTGGGCGTGTCCTTTGAGATCAGCTTGGCCTTGGACTTACCGAAGTTGAGCACACGGCTGCCGCCGCCCTGCATCTGCGACATGAACAGGAGCAGCAGGATCACCAGGACCGCGATCGGCAACAAGTTAATCAAGAAGCTCAGCAGGATGCTGTCCTTCGTGACCGTCGTCGTGTACGTGTCGACCTTGTGGTCGGCCTCCGCCCGCTGCACGGCGGCCAAGATCTCGTCGCCGGCCTCGAACGGATACTGCGCCTGTATGTGATCGGTGAGCTGGCCCTCGTTGGAGTCTCCGGTGCGGATCTCCTCGTTGACGACGCGCACCTTCTGGCTCAGATCGAGGGCGAGCGTCTGCTCCTTGTCCTCGATCTTGACTTTCTTGACGCCGCCCGAGTTGATCTGCGCGAGTACGTCGGAGGTGTTGACCTTCGTGTACTCCTGACCGCTGGTGAAGAAGCTGCTCAACGCGATGGCGCCGATGATCACCAGGATGATCCACACCACCGGTCGACGGAAGATGCCACGGGTACGTTCCATGCTGTTTTGAGCGCCTGTGCGCCCGGCCCTCCCGATCAGTCAGAACACCCAGCAGCCGCGCCGGTCGCGGGGTCGCGTCGCGGCGGCCGCGCCGAGCAATCGACGCGACACCGGAACGCCATGGCGCCCGGTCATTTGACGGTACACCGTGAATGCGGCAATCGCCGTGTCGCATCCGGCACTCCGCATGGACGCGGCAGGAATGCCAACAAATAGTACTGCCGCCTCGTGGCGCTCGTCACGGCACTGCCCCTCCCGGGGGCCGCCATTCGCTGGCGCCGAAACGTGACGCCCAGCGTCAACGGCCCGGCACCGGACAGCGATTCACCCCAGGGACGAACGGGCATAGACCGACGGGCGCAACACGCCGATGGCGGGCATCTCCCGGTAGCGCTCGGCGTAATCCAGCCCGTAGCCGACCACAAACTCGTTCGGGATGTCGAAGCCGACGTACTTCAGCGGTATGTCGACCTTGATCGCGTCGGGCTTACGGAGCAGCGCGACCACCTCGACGGATGCGGCGGAACGGCTCGCGAGGTACTTGAGCAGCCACGAGAGCGTCAGCCCGGAGTCGACGATGTCCTCGACGACGATCACGTGTCGCCCCGCGATATCACGGTCAAGATCCTTCAGGATGCGCACGACCCCCGACGAGGTGGCCCGCTGCCCGTACGAGGAGACGGCCATGAACTCGAGCTCGACGGAGCGGGCGTGCCGGCCCAGCGCCCGGGCGAAGTCGGCCATGAACATGACCGCGCCCTTGAGCACGCCGACCAGCAGGACGCTGTCCGTGGTCGCGTAGTCCGCGGCGATCTGCTTCGCCAGTTCCTCGATCTTGTCGCGGATCTGTTCCTCCGTGACGACCACGCGCTCGATGTCTTCGTCGTACCAGGTGCGCTCGCCCATGCCCCAAGCCTGCCAGGGTTCGCGTCGATCATGAAGTTAGGGTTGCGAAATCGCGCCGACCATGAACTCAAGTTCATGATCGGCGAAAGAGGGGGCTAGTAGGCTGCGGCGTGGCCGTCGGCGCGCGACTCGGACCCGGCGGCGTACCCCTGTCCCCGCGGTAGCCGCCAGATCGCCTGGCCGTTGCCGAACACGTCGCGATCCGCCGCCCGACGGGCGTCATGCCCACGCAGGACGAGCCCCCTCAGCACCTCGTCGGGGAACTCGGCCTCGACCTGCACCCGTAACCCAGAGTGCCAGTACCACCGCGGGGCGTCCAGCGCCGCCTGCGGGTCGAGGCCGGCGTCCACAGTGGCAGCGACAAGCTGCACGTGCCCCTGCGGCTGCATGTGCCCACCCATCACGCCGAACGGCCCGACCGGCTCGCCGGCCCGGGTCAGAAAACCCGGGATGATCGTGTGGTACGGGCGTTTGCGCGGCGCGGCGACATTGGGGTGCCCCTCGTCGAGGGTGAACCCGGCCGCCCGGTTCTGCAGGCCGAACCCATAGCCCGGCGCGACGATGAACGAGCCAAACCCCATATAGGTGGACTGGATCAGGCTCACCATCATGCCGTTCGCGTCGGCTGTGCACAGGTAGACGGTGCCACCGCGCGCCGGCTCACCGCAGACTGGCTCGGCGGCCGAGTCGCCGATCAGAGCCCTGCGTGACTCCACATAGGATGGCGACAACAGATCCGCCATGGGAGGCACCGACGTCACGTCGGGATCCGCCACATACGCCTGAGCATCCGCGAAGCCCAGCTTCATCGCCTCGATCTGAGCATGAGCCCGTTGCTCGGCAGGGGCACCGACGAGGTCAACTCCGTCCAGGATGGACAGGGCTAGCAGCGCCGCGACGCCCTGACCGTTCGGCGGTAGTTCCCACACCTCGTGGTCGCGATAGGACGCGTGCAGCGGATCCACCCAGACCGACCGGTGCGACGAGAGGTCCTCGCCGGTCAGGGTGCCACCCGTACGCGCCGACCAGTCGACGACCGCGTTCGCGATTTCCCCGCTGTAGAAGGACTCGGCTCCGGTGGCCGCGATCAGCCGCAGCGTGCGCGCCGCGGACGGGTTGCGCCAGAGCTCGCCGGCGCGTGGCGCTCGCCCCGCCGGGGCGAAGACCTCCGGCCAAGGCGCGAACTCGAGCCCGTTGAGGCGGGCCTGCACCGCCACGCCATGCGCCCAGTGGTGCGCCACCGTGGGCGAGACCGGGTAACCGCGCTCCGCGTACCCGATGGCGTCTTCGAACAGCTCGGCAAAGCGCAGTCGCCCGAACCGCGCGTGGAGGTCGCGCCACCCCGCCGGGGCGCCCGGCACCGTCACCGAGAGCCAGCCACGGTCGAACATGCGGCCGCCCGGCCCCGCACTGGCCACGACCGCCGCCCGGGTCAGGCCGGCCGGCGAGCGGCCCGAGGCGTTGAGCCCGTGCAGCCGTTGACCGTCCCAGACGATCGCGAACAGGTCGCCGCCGATGTCATTCGAGCCGGGCTGTACCACGGCCAGCGTGATGGCCGCCGCGACGGCCGCGTCAACGGCGTTGCCGCCGCGGCGCAGCGCGTCGAGGCCCGCGGCGGCGGCGAGCGGCTGGGATGTCGCCACGACGCCGCGCGGTGCGTAGACGGGTTTACGGGTAAGGCTCGGCAGGCCGGACACGGGCTCCACTCCCGTCGATCTAGGGGTTATTCGCGTGGTCGGAGATCAAAGTACGCGAACAACCCCTAGATCGACGGGAAGAGAGGGCTAGAGCGGCCCGGGCTCCAGTAGCTCCTCCACCCAGCCGTAGACCGCGTCACCGTGCTCGGCCAGGTCCGCCTCGCTCGCGCCGGCAAGCGCTCGCCGCCACGACATGGCCCGCGCCGGCTTTCCCGTCCACGTCGCGAGCCGGGCCAGTTCGCGCAGCTGCGCCACGTCGCCCAGGTCGTCGAAGACCTCGAGGTACGCGTCGCGAACCCGCAGCACGGATGGATCGTCGGCCGGCAGCTCGAAGCGATACGCCACCACGCGCAACGTGACGAGCAGGGTGGTGAACGGGTGACACACCGCTGAGTCGCCCCAGTCGAAGAAGACGAACCCGTCGGGTCCGACGAACACGTTGGCGTCATGCAGGTCGTCGTGGTTCAGGCTGGACGGGATGCCGCTGTCCGCGAGGCGCGCGCACCACTGCCCGTACTCGGGGAACAGTGCCCGTACGCGCGCCCGGGACTCGGGCGAGAGCCCCGTGGCGGGATCGTCGACCAGCTCGGCCACGAGGCCGGCCAGCGTCGCGGGCCGGTGGTCGGGTGTGCCGAGCGCGACCATCTCGTCGGCGTGCGGCATCAGATCGCGCTGCAGCTGTGCGTACTCCGCGACGAACGCCTCCCACTGGCGAGTTCCGCGAAGCTTGCGAGCGGAACGTTGGGAACTCTCGCGGGCAACGTCGTCGCGCAGCGTGCTTCCCCCGTCGGGCAGGAGCTGCCAGCCGCGCTCGGCCTGCACCGCCAGCGGGGCCAGGACGCGGCCGGGTGCCCACCGGCCCAACGCCTCGGCCAGCGGGGCCTCGTAGCGGGTGTCACCGCCGTTGGCCTTGAACCACACGAGCCCGTCTGCCGTCGGGATCCGCCACATCAGAGACCACTGTCGCGCGTGCGCCTGCTCGATCTCCCCGATCCGGCCCAGCCCGAGTCGCTCGGCCTGCTCGTCGATCCAACTCGCGGCCGCGGTCCGCCACGCAGGGTCTTCCCACCTCGCCATGTTGGCGACAGTCGTAGCTCCGCTCACGACGGTCGACCCTAGCGGTCCGCGCCGCGGCGATCAGTAGGTTTTTCGGTGACGCCCAACCGGTCGCCCAGGCGCCCGACGGTGATAGCGCCGGGAAGGTGCACCGCGCCCTGGCCGTGCCAAGCCACCACGAGCGCGTCGAGAGCGTCGACGTGCCGGTGGGACAGGTCCGCCCCCGCGACACCGAGCGAGCGGGCCCATCCGTGCAACACCCGCGTCCGTACGGCGGCGGCCAGGGGCGCCAGCGCGCCCACCCGCAGCGACCCGTCGGGATTGGCCGCCTGGGCGCGGGCCAGATCGGCGAGCTCGTCCAGAGCCGACGCGTCCGCCGCCGCGAGGCTGGCCGTGCGGGCGAGGTTGTCGACGACGGCCGGGCCGAGACTGTCCACGAGAGACTGAAGGAGGGTACGGGCACGGGAGCGCGCAAACGCAGGGTCGGCGTTGTGCGGATCCTCCCACGACCGCAGGCTCAACGCGGCACAGGCGGCCCGAGTCTGCGCCCTCGCGATGCCCAGCAGGGGCCGGGCCAGCGTCACGCCGTCGACGGCCCGGGTCGCGGGCATGCCTGCGAGCCCGCGCAGGCCCGCGCCTCGCAGGAGCGCGAGCAGTACGGTCTCCGCCTGGTCCTCGCGCGTGTGGCCGAGCAGGACCAGACCGGCGCCGTGCGCGCCGGCCACCCGTACCAGAGCCTCGTAGCGGGCGTCGCGAGCGGCCGCCTCGGGCCCGCCCGGCCGGCCACCAACCCGTACGGGCTCCACAACGACCGGGTCGAAGCCCTCCTTGCGCGCCCATTCGGCGACCGACTCCGCCCGCTGCGCGGAGCCCGGCTGAAGCTGATGGTCCACAGTGACCAGACCCGCGCGCAGCCCCAGCCGGGGAGCGACGAACGCCGCCGCCGCCGCGAGAGCCATCGAGTCCGCCCCGCCCGAGCACGCCAAAAGTACTTCTGTCGATCTAGGAGTTGTTCGCGTGGTTTGATCTCCAACCACGGGAACAACTCCTAGATCGACGCCGGAGAGCGAGACGCGGACGGCGGTACGGATGGCCGCAACGGCGGGGTCAAGCGCGGCCATGCCCGCCTCAGCCAGCGGACGTGAGCGGGCGCACGCCGACGCGAGCGATCCACGCCGGGGCGTCCGTGAGCTCCGAGAGCAGCGGCAGGGTCAGCGGCGACTCCCAGATCCGGTTGAATCCGGCCATCCCGACGCGCGTCACCACGTCGCGAACGAATCGGCTCCCCTCCGCGTACTGCCGCAGCTTGGCCTCGACGCCCAGCAGGCGGCGGACCATGCGCTCCACGGGGTTGGCCGCCTCCCGGCGCCGGTTGAACTTCGTGCGGATGTCTCCCACGCTCGGCACGGCCTCGGGACCGACGCCGTCCATGACGAACTCGGCGTGCCCCTCGAGCAGAGTCATGAACGCCGTGATCCGATCGAGCACGACGCGCTGCGCCGGCGTCTGGACGAGGTCGAGAACAGAGGCGCGGCTGTCGGGGTGACGCACGGCGTCGGCGATCGCGCCGAGCGCCCGCCGGGCCCGCTCCGCCATCTGATCCGGGGCGCCGGCGGCGTCGACAAAGGCCGCGACCTCGGCGAGGAAGTGGGCGCGCAACCAGGGCACAGCCGTGAACTGAGTGCGGTGGGTGACCTCGTGCAGGCAGACCCACAGCCGGAAGTCACGCGGCACCGCCTCGAGCTTGCGCTCCGCCTCCACGATGTTCGGCGCGACCAAGAGCAACTGCCCCGGATCGGACGCGAAGACCTCGTACTGCCCGAGGACTTTGCCGGACAAGTAGGCCAGGACCGTACCCGCCTGGACTCCGGTCACCCGCGACCCGACCGCGTCGGCGAACGCGCCGGGCTGGCGATTGCCGGCAACGCGCGCCAGCAGAGGCGCCACGACCTTGCGCAGGCCATCGATGTTCGCCGCGGCCCAGTCCTGGCGGTCGACCACCCGGACGGGAGCCGGCTGGCCCGCGGGCGACATGCCGGTGAACGTCTCGACGTGCCCGGCGGCCTCGTCGGCGAGCCGACGCAGGTCCACCACCACCTCGTTCGCCTCCAGCAGGGTGACCCGGGGCCCGGACTTGCCCAACACCCCGGCCGTCGTTGCCGCGAGATCCCAGTCGACATACTGCGCCATGTCCCCACCGTACCCGCGAGGCCATGAGCAACCCTCGTCGATCTAGGGGTTGTTCGCGTGGTTGGAGATCAAACCACGCGAACAACCCCTAGATCGACGGAAAGGGAGGTGGCGGCGCGGGGGGTCGCGGGTATGGCCGTGGCATGGGGGGTCGCGGCGCAGGCGGTGGCGGAGTGGTTTACGCCAGGGTCGGTTGGCCGGCGGTGGCTGCGGATCGTTCCCGTTGTCGTGGTGGGCTTCACGACCACATACCTCGGGTACCACTGGCTCACCGACATGTTCGCCGGGCTCTTCCTCGGCGTCCTGATCGACCGCCTGCTCGCCCGCACCCCTTGGCCCCTCCCCCGCCGCCCCCTTCCCCGCCGCCCCCTTCCCCGCCGGCCGCCTTCCGCCTCGATCTAGGA
>Ga0184612_10001481_pt1 | contig 11297 bp, 8 predicted proteins | sample PLM3_60_coex_FD_133163 | JGI IMG/M metagenome (GOLD analysis project Ga0184612, IMG submission 133163) | Groundwater sediment microbial communities from an aquifer in East River, Colorado, USA - PLM3_60_coex | ecosystem: Environmental > Terrestrial > Soil > Riparian zone | place: USA: East...
CTGGCGGATCGCCAGGCCGGCCGACCTGGCCCGCGCGCTGGCGACCCTGCCGGCGGCGCTGGCGGTGCTTCGCAAGGCCGGCGCGCTGCCCTGACCGTTGTTGGCCGCCTCGGCGGTCGACAACGGGCTATCTTGCTCGGGCTATCTTGCTCGGGCTATCTTGCTCCGGCGCGCCAGCTACCGCGCCTCGGCGGTCGACAACGGGCTATCTTGCTCCGACCGGTGGTGGCCCGCCTGCGGGTCAGCACCGGGGCTGCCAGCTACCGCGCTTCCGCCAACAGCTTGTGCAGCCTGGTGACGCCCTCGACCAGGTCCTCATCGCCGAGCGCGTAGGACAGCCGGAGGTAGCCGCCGGTGCCGAAGGCCTCGCCCGGCACCACCGCGACCTCGGCCTCGTCCAGGATCAGCTCGGCCAGCTCGGCGCTGGTCGCCGGCCGCCGGCCGCGCAGCTCGCGCCCCAGCACGCCGTGCACGGACGGGTAGGCGTAGAACGCCCCGTGCGGCTCCGGGCAGGTGACCCCCGGGATCTCGGACAGCGCCCGCACGATCGTCTGCCGGCGCCGGTCGAACGCCGCCCGCATCGCGGTCACCACGGCCAGGTCACCGCTGACCGCGGCCAAAGCCGCCCGCTGCGCCACGTTGCAGACGTTCGAGGTGAGGTGTGACTCCAGGTTCGCCGCCGCCTTCACCACGTCGGCCGGGCCGATCATCCAGCCGACCCGCCAGCCGGTCATCGCGTACGTCTTGGCCACCCCGTTGACCACCACGCACCGGTCGGCCAGCTCCGGCACGACCACCGGCATCGAGACGTGCCGTGCCTCGCCGTACACCAGGTGTTCGTAGATCTCGTCGGTGACCACCCAGAGGCCGGCCTCGGCCGCCCAGCGGCCGATCTCCTCGACCTGGTCGGGCGGGTAGACGGCGCCGGTCGGGTTCGACGGGGAGCAGAACAGCAGCACCCTGGTCCGCGCCGTGCAGGCGGCCTCCAGCTGCTGCACCGAGGCGAGGTACCCGCTGGACTCGTCGGTGTGCACCGGCACCGGCACGCCTCCGGCGAGCCGGATCGCCTCCGGGTAGGTCGTCCAGTACGGCGCGGGCAGCAGCACCTCGTCGCCGGGGTCGAGGAGGGTCGCGAACGCCTGGTAGATGGCCTGCTTGCCGCCGTTGGTAACCAGCACCTGGCCGGCGGACACCGGGTATCCCGAGTCGCGGAGGGTCTTCGCGGCAACCGCCTCGCGCAGCTCCGGCAGGCCGGTGGTCGCGGAGTAGTGGTGGTTGCGGGGGTCGCGGCAGGCCGCCGCGGCCGCCTCCACGACGTACTCCGGAGTCGGGAAGTCCGGCTCACCCGCTCCGAACCCGATGACCGGCCGCCCGGCCGCCCGCAGCGCCTTCGCCCGCGCATCGACCGCCAGGGTCGCCGACTCCCCGATCGCTCCGACCCGAGCCGACACCCGGGCCCGCGCGCCATCCGTCATGCTGCCATGGTGGCAGAGACCGTACGCGGGTCCCCCATGCGTCGGCCACGCCGTTAGACTCCGCACATCATGGAGCCGGGAATCGCCCACCTCACCGCCGTCGTGATCCGGGACGGCGAGTGGTGCGTCGCCCGGTGTCTCGAGGTGGAGGTCACCAGTCAGGGACCGTCGAGGAAGCCCTGGACAACCTTCGCGAGGCACTCGAGTTGTACTTCGAGGACGCCCCGGTCGTCGAGGGCAGCCACCCGATCGTCGCTCCTATCGACGTCCGTATCCCGGCGTGAGCCCCGCGTTACCCGTGGTCTCCGGCAAGGAGGCCGTGCGTGCGCTGGAACGCCTCGGCTTCGCGGTCACCGGCGCCCACGGCAGGCACTGCAAGCTCCGCCACCCGGACGGCCCTGTGGTGAGATGCGAAGGCGACGGGCGAGGAGCAGCGCAGCGAGAAGCGGAGCAAGCCAAGGAGCCGCGCCAGGGGCATCGTTTGGATGCATCGCGAGCTCGCGCGGGGCACCCTTGGGTCACGCCGAGGCAGGTGGGACTGACAGCCGTGGAGTTCCGGGCAGCCCTGTGAGCGGCGTGGGGGGTTTCGGCGGGGTTGGAGGGGGGTGGGCGCCGTGCCGTACACTGCTGTGGCTGGGGTGCGGTCGCCCCCTGCTCTGTTGTGGGCGGAGGCGGCTGACCCCGGTGGCGTCCCCGACCCGGTCGGGTGGCGTTCAAGGGGCGTAGCTCAATTGGCAGAGTCCCGGTCTCCAAAACCGGTTGTTGCAGGTTCGAGTCCTGTCGCCCCTGCGCTTGTGGCGCCGCCCGCGCCGCCGGCGTCGCGCGCCGCTGCCTGGTGCGCGGCAGCATTGGCCTCGACGAGGAGAGGACCCCGTGACCCAGACCCGGCCGGACGCCGCTAGCCCGTCCCAGAGCCGGCCAGTCGTCCGGGCCGGCCGGGGGCCGGTCGGCCGGATCGGCCGGTTCCTGCGTGAGGTCATCGCCGAGCTTGGCAAGGTCATCTGGCCGACCCGGAAGGAGCTGATCACCTACACCACCGTCGTGATCGTGTTTGTCTCGGTCATGGTGGCGTTGGTGGCCGGCCTCGACATCGTCTTCGCGAAGGTCGTGCTCTGGGTCTTCGGCTGACCGCCCATCGGATTATCCGCTTCACCGACGTACTGAGAGAGAGTCACCGCGTGCCCCCGTCCGGCAACGGCACCGTCGCCCCCGAGCCGGTCAACGGCGGTTCGGCCGTCGACCATGCCGGCACCAGCTCGGTCGACACCGAGCCCGAGGCCCGGCCCGAGCCGGCCGCGGCTGACGCCGAGGATCCAGCCGCCGAACTGCGCCGCGCGCTGCAGGCGGCGCCGGGCGACTGGTACGTCGTCCACTCCTACGCCGGCTACGAGAACAAGGTCAAGACGAATCTGGAGAGCCGGATCGCCTCGCTCGACATGGAGGACTACATCTTCCAGGTCGAGGTGCCGACCGAGGAGGTCACCGAGGTCAAGAACGGCAAGCGCCAGCAGGTGCAACGGAAGGTCTTCCCCGGCTACATCCTGGTCCGGATGGACCTCAACGACGAGTCCTGGGGAGCGGTGCGCAACACGCCCGGGGTCACCGGCTTCGTCGGTGCCACCTCCCGCCCGTCGCCGCTCTCGCTCGACGAGGTAGTCCGCATCCTGGCCCCGACGACGGTGAAGAAGGCCGAGAAGCCGCAGATCAAGGTCATCGACTTCGAGGTCGGCGAGTCGGTCACCGTGATGGACGGACCGTTCGCGACGCTGCCGGCGACGATCAGCGAGATCAGCCCGGACGCCCAGAAGCTCAAGGTGCTCGTGTCGATCTTCGGCCGGGAGACACCCGTCGAGCTGTCGTTCAACCAGGTATCCAAGATCTGAGAGAAGAGAGACGTGCCCCCCAAGAAGAAGCTCGCGGCGGTGGTCAAGCTGCAGATCCAGGCCGGCGCCGCGACTCCCGCCCCACCGGTCGGTCCGGCGCTGGGCCAGCACGGCGTGAACATCATGGAGTTCTGCCGCTCCTACAACGCGGCGACCGAGTCGCAGCGCGGCCAGGTGGTGCCGGTCGAGATCTCCATCTACGAGGACCGCTCGTTCACGTTCGTCACCAAGACGCCGCCCGCCGCCCAGTTGCTGCTCAAGGCCGCCGGCGTGGAGAAGGGCAGCGGCGAGCCGCACAAGACCAAGGTCGCCACGGTGACCCGCGACCAGGTGCGCGAGATTGCGCAGACCAAGCTGCCGGACCTGAACGCGACCGACCTCGACCACGCCGAGCGGATCATCGCCGGCACCGCCCGCTCCATGGGCATCACTGTCAAGAACTGAGCCAGGCGGGTGGGAGGACCGGGCACGGGCCCGTCCGCGATCGACAATGGAGGAATGGACCACGGTGAAGCGCAGCAAGGCCTATCGCAAGGCGGCCGAACTGGTCGACCGGGAACGGGCCTACAGCCCGCTGGAGGCCGCCCGGCTGGCCAAGGAGACGTCGACCACCAAGTACGACGCGACCGTCGAGGTCGCGATGCGCCTCGGCGTCGACCCGCGGAAGGCGGACCAGATGGTCCGCGGCACCGTCAACCTGCCGAACGGCACCGGCAAGACCGCTCGCGTGATCGTCTTCGCCGCCGGTGACAAGGCGGTCGAGGCCGAGGTGGCGGGGGCAGACGTGGTGGGCTCGGAGGACCTGATCGCTCGGATCCAGGGCGGCTTCCTCGATTTCGACGCGGCCATCGCGACCCCCGACCAGATGAGCAAGGTCGGCCGGATCGCCCGGATTCTCGGACCCCGTGGCCTGATGCCGAACCCGAAGACGGGCACGGTCACGATGGACGTGGCGAAGGCGGTTGCCGACATCAAGGGCGGCAAGATCACGTTCAAGGTCGACAAGCAGTCCAACCTGCACTTGGTGATCGGCAAGGTCAGCTTCCCCACCGAGCACCTGGTGCAGAACTACGCGGCCGCGCTGGACGAGGTGGTGCGGGCCAAGCCGTCGGCAGCCAAGGGGAAGTACCTGAGAAAGGTCACCTTCGCCAGCACGATGGGCCCCGGCATCCCGGTCGACCCGAACCGCATCCGCAACCTGCTGGACGACTCGACGGTAGCCGGCGGCTGAGCGGTGCGGTGGACGGCGGGTTTGGAGCAGCCGTCGCCCAGCCCGTACCCTGAGTAGCGGTTCCACCGAAGACCGCTGGTCGCCGGGTGTCACCCGGTCGAAGGTCCCGTCGAGGCGGGCGGCCCGCGCAGGATGGACGGTGCCGACTCCGTGGCTGCCTTGCCGCGGCACGCCCCGTGCGCCCTGCGCCCGGGGCGTCTCTCGTGCACGGGCCACCAGTGCCCGAGGACGAGAGGAGGCACGTGCCGAACCAGGAGAAGATCGCTGCGGTCGCCGAGATCACCGGCCGGTTCCGGTCGTCGTCCGCCGCGGTGCTCACCGAGTACCGCGGGCTGACGATGGCGCAGCTCACCCAGCTGCGCCGGTCGCTCGGCACCGACACCACCTACGCGGTGGTGAAGAACACGCTGACCAAGCTCGCCGCCGGCGAGGCGGGCTACCCCATCCCGGACGAGTTGCTCACCGGCCCGACCGCGATCGCGTTCGTCTCCGGCGACCCGGTCGAGGCCGCGAAGGGACTGCGCGACTTCGCTCGCACGAACCCGCTGCTGGTCATCAAGGGCGGGGTGGTGGAGGGCAAGGCGCTGTCCGCGGACGAGGTGCGCCGACTGGCCGACCTCGAGTCGCGCGATGTGCTGCTCGCCAAGCTCGCCGGCGTCCTGCAGGCGTCGCTGTCCAGAGCGGCCGGCCTGTTCCAGGCGCCGCTGTCGCAGGTCGCCCGCCTCGCGGCCGCCCTGCAGGAGAAGAAGCAGTCCCCCGACGCCGCCCAGGCCGAGTCCGAGTCCGAGTCCGAGTCCGAGTCCGAGTCACCGGCCGGGTCGCAGCCGGCGGCCGGGTAACAGTCCACCCCACCGGCATTCCGGCACACCGAGAGAGGACACCGCCGATCATGGCGAAGCTCAGCCACGACGAACTGCTCGACGCGTTCAAGGAGATGACGCTGCTCGAGCTGTCGGAGTTCGTGAAGCAGTTCGAGGACACCTTCGGCGTCACCGCCGCGGCTCCAGTCGCGGTAGCGGCGGCACCGGCCGGCGGCGCCGCCGAGGCCCCGGTTGCCGAGGAGCAGGACGAGTTCGACGTCATCCTGGAGGCCGCCGGCGACAAGAAGATCCAGGTCATCAAGGAGGTCCGGGCGCTGACCAGCCTTGGCCTGAAGGAGGCCAAGGACCTGGTCGACGGCGCTCCGAAGCCCGTCCTAGAGAAGATCAACAAGGAGGCTGCCGAGAAGGCCAAGGCGCAGCTCGAGGGCGCCGGCGCCTCGGTCACGCTCAAGTAGCACCTAGTACTACCGGGACAGATCGCCGCGCGACCTGCGACGACGCCGTGAGCGGCCCACTGCTGCGGGCCGCTGACCAGCAACCCTGAGGGTGGCTCGCACTTGACCAAGCCCTGCAGTACTAGTGTCCCGCGCCTCAAGTTCGTTTCCATAGTCCCGTGCCTCTGACCTCGGCCGATGCTGGCTCGCGGGTCGAATCCCTCGTCGTATTTTGTCAACGAATTTCGGGCGCAGGACACTAGGTGGCCGGAGCGAAACGAGCCGTACTCCTCCTCGCGCCCGCGGCACCCTTGGGCCATCCGGTCGGCGGCTGGGCGTCGTGAGCGCCGCCGAAGGTCCACGGGACAGGCTCCAGTTACGGCTCGCCCGGAGGGGCGGTCACCGAACCGAGTGGCCGCCCCTCCCCGCTGGCCTTGGCCGGACACGTACAGTAGTATTCGGCTACTGTGAGCAACGGAGAGAGGGCCGTTCGGTCGCCGTAACCAGGGCCCGAGTGGCTTGGTTGTTCTGGCAAGAGACGCAACCCGGTGGGGGCCGCGCGTTGGTCGCGGTCCAGCAGACGGTCGGCGCGGCGGGAGCCGGTGACGGGAACGGGGCCGTCACCGCGGGGGTGGAGCCCGCCGCGCCGACCCCCGCACCTACCCAGCGGTAACCTCCGAGCAGGCTCTGCACGATGGCGTTGCGCTCCATCGACTCCAGCGGGCTGAGCAGCCGGCGGCTCACCGTGCGGCATTCCGGCGGCAGGTCGTTCGGCTGGCCTCCGAGTCGACCCGTCGGCGGCGGCACACCCGCCCGGCCGCCCGCGCGCCGCCGCGCGGCGGCCGGCCTTGCAACAATGGCGTGTCCCGTGATCTTGGGCATGCCCGCGGCGATCCGGACGTCGTGACGAGTTGGCGGCGGAGGAGGCCGATAGTCCCGCTATGGGCGACGACGACAACACCGCCGCCGAAGATCTACGGGAGAGGGCATGGGTCCTCGGAACCGATTCCGGTGTGCTCGACCTGCGGGTACCTCTTGACGGGGGCACCTACGGCGAGTCACCCTGACCCCACTGTGCACGTCCTTCGCCCATACCGGACGACGACGTCCTCGACAGCAGTGGCCGGTTCGGCTACACTGCTCGTTTGCGCTGCCCTCTGACCTCCCGCCGGTTCCCATAGGGCCTCCTTCCCCGGCCGCCGCCCGGGTCGCCGTGGGCTGCGCGTGCATCGACGGCGCCTGTCCTCGGAAGGACGCATCTTGGCAGTCTCCCGCCCCGGCACGACGACCACCGCTGACCGCTCTGGGATCCCGGGTGCACCGCACCGGATCTCATTCGCCAAGATCCGCGAGCCACTCGAGGTTCCCAACCTGCTCGCGCTGCAGACCGACTCGTTCGACTGGCTGATCGGAAACGACGCCTGGCGCGGTCGCGTCGCGGACGACTCGGACGCGCAGTCCGGGCTGGAGGAGATCCTCGGCGAGATCTCGCCGATCGAGGACTTCTCCGGTTCCATGTCGCTGTCCTTCTCCAACCCGCGCTTCGAGGAGGTCAAGGCCTCCGAAGAGGAGTGCAAGGACAAGGACATGACGTACTCGGCTCCGCTGTTCGTCACGGCGGAGTTCATCAACAACACCACCGGCGAGATCAAGAGCCAGACGGTCTTCATGGGTGACTTCCCGATGATGACCGTCAAGGGCACCTTCATCATCAACGGCACCGAGCGGGTCGTGGTGTCTCAGCTCGTCCGCTCGCCCGGCGTCTACTTCGACAAGACGCTGGACAAGACGTCCGACAAGGACGTCTACTCGTGCAAGATCATCCCCAGCCGGGGCGCCTGGCTGGAGTTCGACGTCGACAAGCGGGACACCGTCGGCGTGCGCATCGACCGCAAGCGGCGCCAGCCGGTGACCGTCCTGCTCAAGGCCCTCGGCTGGACCGAGGACCGGATCCGGGAGCGGTTCTCCTGGTCCGAAACTCTCCTCACCACTCTGGAGAAGGACCACATCACCACCCAGGACGAGGCGCTGCTGGACATCTACCGGAAGCTGCGCCCGGGCGAGCCGCCCACCCGGGAGAGCGCCCAGACTCTGCTGGACAACCTGTTCTTCAACCACAAGCGGTACGACCTGGCCAAGGTCGGCCGGTACAAGGTGAACAAGAAGCTCGGCCTGTCGCTGCCGCTCACCCAGGGGGTGCTGACCGAGGACGACGTCGTCGGCACGATCGAGTACGTGGTCCGGCTGCACGCCGGTGAGGACGGCTACGAGGTCGACGACATCGACCACTTCGGCAACCGCCGGCTGCGTACCGTCGGCGAGCTGATCCAGAACCAGATCCGGGTTGGACTGTCCCGGATGGAGCGGGTCGTCCGGGAGCGGATGACCACCCAGGACGTCGAGGCGATCACGCCACAGACGCTGATCAACATTCGCCCGGTGGTCGCGTCGATCAAGGAGTTCTTCGGGACCTCCCAGCTCTCCCAGTTCATGGACCAGACCAACCCGCTCGCCGGCCTGACCCACAAGCGCCGGCTGTCCGCGCTGGGCCCGGGCGGCCTGTCTCGGGAGCGGGCCGGCTTCGAGGTCCGCGACGTGCACCCGAGCCACTATGGACGGATGTGTCCGATCGAGACGCCGGAGGGCCCGAACATCGGCCTGATCGGGTCGCTGTCGACCTTCGGGCGGGTCAACTCGTTCGGCTTCGTGGAAACGCCGTACCGGATCGTGGTCGACGGTCGGGTCGGCGACAAGGTCGACTACCTGACCGCGGACGAGGAGGATCGGCACGTCATCGCGCAGGCGAACGAGCCGCTCGACACGAAGGGCAACTTCGTCGGGTCCCGGGTGCTGGTCCGCAAGAAGGGCGGCGAGATCGACTACCTCGATCCGTCCGAAGTGGACTACATGGACGTCTCCCCGCGGCAGATGGTCTCGGTCGCGACGGCGATGATCCCGTTCCTGGAGCACGACGACGCCAACCGTGCCCTGATGGGGGCGAACATGCAGCGCCAGGCGGTGCCGCTGCTGCGCAGCGAGGCTCCGCTGGTCGGCACCGGCATGGAGCTGCGGGCCGCGGTGGACGCCGGCGAAGTGATCGTCGCGAACAAGCCCGGCGTGGTCGAGGACCTCTCCGCCGACTACATCACGGTGATGGCCGACGACGGCACCCGGCAGACCTACCGGCTGCACAAGTTCCGCCGGTCCAACCAGGGCACCTGCATCAACCAGAAGGCGGTCGTGGACGAGGGCGACCGGGTCGAGGTCGGCCAGGTCATCGCGGACGGGCCGTGCACCGACGACGGCGAGATGGCGCTCGGGAAGAACCTGCTGGTCGCGTTCATGCCCTGGGAGGGGCACAACTACGAGGACGCGATCATCCTGTCCCAGCGCCTGGTGCAGGACGACGTGCTCACCTCGATCCACATCGAGGAGCACGAGGTCGACGCCCGGGACACCAAGCTCGGCGCGGAGGAGATCACTCGGGACATCCCGAACGTCTCCGAGGAAGTCCTCGCCGACCTCGACGAGCGCGGCATCGTCCGGATCGGCGCCGAGGTCGTCCCGGGCGACATCCTGGTCGGCAAGGTCACCCCGAAGGGTGAGACCGAGCTGACCCCGGAGGAGCGGCTGCTCCGCGCGATCTTCGGCGAGAAGGCGCGCGAGGTCCGGGACACCAGCCTCAAGGTGCCGCACGGCGAGTCCGGCAAGGTGATCGGTGTCCGGGTGTTCAGCCGGGAGGACGGCGACGAGCTGCCGCCGGGCGTGAACGAGCTGGTCCGCGTCTACGTCGCGCAGAAGCGGAAGATCCAGGACGGCGACAAGCTGGCCGGCCGGCACGGCAACAAGGGCGTGATCGCCAAGATCCTGCCCCAGGAGGACATGCCGTTCCTGGAGGACGGCACCCCGGTCGACATCGTGCTCAACCCGCTCGGCGTGCCGGGCCGGATGAACATCGGGCAGGTGCTGGAGACGCACCTCGGCTGGGTGGCGAAGACCGGCTGGCAGATCGAGGGCGACCCGGAGTGGGCCGGCCGGCTGACCACCGGTGCCCGGTCCAGCGCGCCCGGCGCGCCGGCCGCCACACCGGTCTTCGACGGCGCCCGCGAGGAGGAGATCATCGGGCTGCTCGGCTCGACGATGCCCAACCGGGACGGCAAGCGGCTGGTCGAGCCGACCGGCAAGGCGCGGCTGCTCGACGGCCGCACCGGCGAGCCGTTCCCGCAGCCGATCTCGGTCGGCTACATCTACATCCTCAAGCTCCTGCACCTCGTCGACGACAAGATCCACGCACGCTCCACTGGTCCGTACTCCATGATCACCCAGCAGCCGCTCGGCGGTAAGGCCCAGTTCGGCGGGCAGCGCTTCGGCGAGATGGAGTGCTGGGCGATGCAGGCGTACGGCGCGGCCTACGCCCTGCAGGAGCTGCTCACGATCAAGTCCGACGACGTCCTCGGCCGGGTCAAGGTCTACGAGGCCATCGTCAAGGGCGAGAATATCCCCGAGCCGGGCATCCCCGAGTCCTTCAAGGTGCTCCTCAAGGAGCTGCAGTCGCTGTGCCTCAACGTCGAGGTGCTCTCCAGCGACGGCGTCTCCATCGAGATGAAGGACAGCGACGAGGACGTCTTCCGCGCCGCCGAAGAGCTCGGAATCGACCTTTCCCGCCGGGAGCCCAGCAGCGTGGAAGAGGTGTAAGTGCGGCCACCCAGAAGTGTAAGAACCTCCACCGACCTCTCCACGCAACAACCACCACAAGGTGAGGGAAACTAAACGTGCTCGACGTCAACTTCTTTGACGAGCTGCGTATCGGCCTTGCCACCGGCGACGACATTCGCCAGTGGTCGCACGGCGAGGTCAAGAAGCCCGAGACGATCAACTACCGGACCCTGAAGCCGGAGAAGGACGGGCTCTTCTGCGAGAAGATCTTCGGTCCGACCCGGGACTGGGAGTGCTACTGCGGCAAGTACAAGCGGGTCCGGTTCAAGGGCATCATCTGTGAGCGGTGCGGCGTCGAGGTCACCCGCGCCAAGGTCCGCCGCGAGCGGATGGGCCACATCGAGCTGGCCGCTCCGGTCACCCACATCTGGTACTTCAAGGGCGTGCCGAGCCGGCTCGGCTACCTGCTCGACCTCGCCCCGAAGGACCTCGAGAAGATCATCTACTTCGCGGCTTACCTGATCACCGCGGTCGACACCGAGCTGCGTCACCGCGACATGTCCACCGTCGAGAACGAGATGTCGGTGGAGAAGAAGCGGGCCGAGGACAAGCGGGACGCCGACGTCGAGGCGCGGCAGAAGAAGCTGGAGGCCGACCTCGCCGAGCTCGAGGCCGAGGGCGCCAAGTCCGACGTCCGGCGCAAGGTGCGCGAGGGCGGCGAGCGGGAGATGCGGCAGATCCGCGACCGCGCGCAGCGGGAGATCGACCGGCTGGACGAGGTGCTCGACACGTTCCGC
>Ga0184612_10001482_pt1 | contig 11295 bp, 3 predicted proteins | sample PLM3_60_coex_FD_133163 | JGI IMG/M metagenome (GOLD analysis project Ga0184612, IMG submission 133163) | Groundwater sediment microbial communities from an aquifer in East River, Colorado, USA - PLM3_60_coex | ecosystem: Environmental > Terrestrial > Soil > Riparian zone | place: USA: East...
AGTACCGAATGGAGCGCCGCGGCCTGATCGAGGCCGACTGGGGTACGTCGGAGCTCGGCCGGAAGGCGAAGTTCTACCGGATCACGGCGAAGGGGCGCAGGCAGCTCGCCGCAGACACCGAGCAGTGGGCCCGTTTCGCAACCGGCGTTTCGAAGGTACTGCTGCCGGCATGAAGTTCGGCCAACGGCTCCGCTCGCGTTTCTGGAGAGCCCGCGTCGAAGACGAGGTCGACTCGGAGCTCTCCTTCCATGTCGAGATGCGCGCGCGCGAGCTCGTCGAGGGGGGGATGGATCCGGCCGAGGCGCGCGAGGCCGCCATCCGGCGTTTTGGCGACATCAACCGGGTGAACGCGAAATGTCGCGCGCTCGGCAAACAGAGGGAGCACGACATGCGCCGCACGGAGTACCTCTCGGAGTTGCTGCAGGACGTCTCATTCGCCTGCCGGCAACTGCTCGCCAGCCCCGGCTTCACCACGGTCGCGGTCCTGACGCTCACGCTGGGCATCGGCGCGACGACCGCGATCTTCAGCGCCGTACGCTCGGTCGTCCTGCGGCCGCTGCCGTTCGCCCAGCCCGAGCAGCTGCTGTCGGTCTACGAGCTCCTTCGCGACAATCGCAGCAACGTCTCGGCGGGGAACTTCGTCGACGGCATCGAGCCCGTCGCGGCGTTCAGCGCGGTCGCCGCCGAACAGTTCTCGAGCTTTAATCTCGCGGCTGCCGGCGACACCGAGCGAGTGATCGGCGGCCGCGTAACGGCAGGATACTTCGACGTGTTCAACATGCCGCCGGCGCACGGCCGCGTGTTCACGCGCGAGGAGGATCAGCCGGGACGCGAGCACCTCGTCGTGCTCAGCCATCGCCTCTGGGCTCGCCGATTCGCTGGCGATCCGGCCGTGGTCGGCCGCTCGATCGCGCTCAACGGCCAGACTTACGACGTCATCGGCATCATGCCCGCCGGGTTCGACTACACCGCCGATCGCGAGGAGCTGTGGGTTCCGATCGCCTTCACGCCCCAACGCAAGGCGATGCACGACGAGCATTACCTGCAGGTCTATGCGCGACTGCGACCGGGCGCCACTGAGGAGCAGGCGATGGCGGCGCTGCGGGCCAACGCCCAGCGGCTGCGCGTCTCGTTCCCGCGGGAGGACGCCGAACTGGACTTCGCGACAGTCCCGGCGCTCGAGGACCTCGTCGGCGACTACCCGCGACGCATGTTCACCCTTCTCGGCGCCGTCGGCTTCGTGCTGCTCATCGCATGCGGGAACGTCGCCAACCTCCTCCTCGCTCGCGGCGCGGCACGCGCCGGTGAGCTGGCAATCCGCGCGGCACTTGGCGCCGGACGCTGGCGCATCGCCCGGCAGCTGATGACGGAAAGCGTCGTCCTCGCGCTGGTCTCAGCGGGTGCCGGCATCGCCCTTGCACTTTGGGGCATCCGCGTGCTCGTGGCGGCTGCGCCTCCGGGCGTGCCGCGGCTCGAGCAGACGGCGCTCGATCCATACGTCGTGGGCTTCACCATCGTGGTGACGCTCATCAGCGCCGTGCTGTTCGGCGCCGCGCCGGCGCTGCGTGCGGCGCGCGTCGACGTCCATACAGTGCTCAAAACCGGCGGCCGCGGCGCCGGCATGGGCGGCGTACGCGATCGTCTGCGCACCGGCCTGATCGTCGCCGAGCTGGCGGTTGCGCTCCTGCTGCTCATCGGCGCCGGGCTGCTCATTCGCAGCTCGCTTGCGCTGCAGGACGTCAATCCAGGATTCGATCCGTCGGGCGTGCTCTCGACGCGCTTGGCGCTCCCGGCGGCGGCGTATCCGGATCGCACGGCCGTCGTCCGCACGCTGCATAGCCTCGTTGAGCGTGCCGCGCAGATTCCTGGAGCGAAGGCGGCGGCCGTCACCACGCAGGTGCCGATGGGCCCCGGCGGCAACAGCAACGGGCTCATCCCCGAGGGCGTCGCCTTCGAGAGCCGCAACGCGATCGGTAGCCGCCTGCGCATGGTGACGCCCGGCTACTTCGACGCGATGCGGATCCCGATCGTCAAGGGCCGCGCGCTCGCCGACAATGACCGCCACGGCGCGCTCAAAGTGATGGTGATCAGCGACGCGCTCGCGCGCGCGGCATTCCCGGGCAAGGATCCGATCGGCCTGCGCATCGCGTGCTGCGAGCCCGGGCCGGACGGCAAGGCGCCCGACTTCAAGGTCGTCGTCGGCGTCGCCGGCGACGTTCGCTCGCGAGCCCTCGGCGTCGCGCCCTCGCCGGAGTTCTATCTCCCGATTGATCAAGTGCCAGCCGAAGCGTGGGATTGGATCCAGCGCACGGCCTTCATTGTCGTGCGTACGGACCTCGATCCACAGTCGATGGCGGAGCCCGTGCGCAGCATCGTTCGCGAGGTAGCGCCGGGCGTGCCCGTGTTCCAGGTGCGGACGATGGAGCAGCGGCTGCGGGATTCGATGGCCACGGCTCGCTTCAACACGATGCTGTTGACCATCCTCGGTGTGGTCGGGCTGGTCCTTGCTGCGATTGGCGTCTACGGCGTCATCGCTTATTTCGTGACGCGGCGCACACAGGAGATCGGTGTGCGAATGGCGCTCGGCGCCTCGAAGCGCCACGTGATCGCGCTCGTCTTCCGCCAGGCCGCCTGGCCACTCGGCCTGGGCATTGCCGTCGGCCTGGGAATGTCTGCGCTCGCGACCCGCGTGCTCTCGACGCAGCTCTTCGGCGTCAGCGCCTACGATCCGCTCACGTTCATTGTCGTCGTCATCGCGCTCGCCGCCGTCGCGGTCGTCGCCAGCCTGATTCCCGCGACCCGCGCCGCGTCCGTCGATCCGACGCGCGCCCTGCACTTGCAGTGAGGTCAAGGGCCACTGATTGTCATCCGTTATCGATCCGTCGCCAGCCGCTGGTCGATATCGGCGCGCGACAGCCAGCGGCCGTTCACCATCACACCGGTAATCTTCCAGCTGTTGTCGATGTTCTGCAGCGGGTTCGCGTCGAGCAGCAGGAGGTCGGCGCGCTTGCCGTTCGCGAGCGTGCCGGTCGTCGACTCGGTCTTCCAGTACACCCCGACGTTCACTGTGCCCGTTCGCAGCGCCTGATACGGCGTGAGTCCGGCATCGACGAGCGAACGCAGCTCCCGGTGCGCCGAGAATCCCGGGACGTTCCAGAGCTGCGGCGCGTCCGATCCGAGTGCGAACGGCACGCCGGCATCGTGGAGCGACTTGATTAGCCGGCGTCGGAGGACGAGGAGCTTCGTCCGATCGGCCTGCGGAATCTTCTGGAAGTTCTGCTTCTGCCCAATCCAGTTCTTGATCGCCTCAGGCGGCATGTACTTCATCTCCGGCCGCGCGGCGAGGTCGTCGGTCGAAACCTCGTTCAAGAGGTTGTCGAGCAGCACCTGCGTCGGTACCTGCCAGACACCGGCGGCCTTCGTCGCCGACACCAGGCCTGGAAGCTTCGATTCATCGATGTCGGCCATCAGGTTGGTGCCGAAGAACTGCGATGGCGTCTCCGGGTTCTTCGCCATCGCTTCGACGTAGCCGTCGAGATGGTCGATGCTCGCGTACTTCGCCTCGAGCGCTCGCGCGATGCCAACCGCGGCCGGCACATGACCGGCAAATGGGATCTTGAGCTCGTCGGCCTTGGCCGCGAGCGCGTCGAACACATCGCGCGGCACACCGGGGTGGATCTTCAGCAGGTCGTAGCCGGCCTTTTTCTGCGCGATCACCGCCTCGACGGCAATCTCGCGGGTCGACGCCGTTTTGGCATTGAACGAAGGCCCTGCTGTGTAGATGAGCGGGCTGACAATCTCGCCGCGGGCCGCCCGCGCGCGATACGTCAGGTGACGCGGATCGCCGAGCATGCCGCGAATCGTCGTGATGCCGCTCGCGGCATAGAGAAAGAGCGTGCGCTCGACCGCCGAGTCAGGAGCCTGACCAGCGGGAATGTGGGCGTGCATCTCGGCGAGCCCCGGCATCAGGAACTTGCCCTTGCCGTCGACGCGTATCGCGCCCGCCGGAATCTGCGCCTTCGCCGCCGGCGCGATCGACGAAATCCTGCCGTCGCGAACCAGCACCGTCTGGTCTGCGACGACAACCTCAGTGTCCATCGGAAGCACGCTGACGCCGACAAACGCGGTGGTCACGGACTGGGCATCGGGTCGCGTCGCCTGACCGCCCCAGATGACCCCTGCCAGCACGGCCGCAACGAGGATCTTGTGGGTTTGCATGACCAACATCCTATCAAGACCTGGGTGAGCGGGCGGCCGTGCCGGATTGTCGGTGGGATTGGCGCAGGAGGCGTTTCGGCAGCGCCTGCGGCCCGAGCGCGGCGCGCAGTCGCCGCGCGACCCTCGACAGGCTCGGAGTCGCCCTGAGCCACGCCGAAGGGCGAGCATTGAGAAATGCAGACAGGAGAGATGACGTTAGCTCTCCGCCGGCTTACTTCACCACTACCGAACTCTCCGCAACCCGCCCGCGCTCATCGCGCGCGGTGATTCGGTGGACGCCCGGCGTCAGCGGCCACATGAGCGCGGCCTCCGACGATGACGTGCCGACGACGCGGCCGGCGACCTGCCATTCGATCGTACTGGGCGTCGTCGCGACGACGCGCAGCGGCAGAGTCTGGAACTCGCGGCGCAGCGTCGGATCGATGAGGTAGGTCGCGCCCGACGGAGGGTTCACGATCTCGAGCGGACCTCGGGCGGGCCCCGGCGAGGGCGCGAGAGAAACCGCTCGCGCCAGCGGCGCCGCCGTGTGCTGATGTTCGGTGAGCAGGCCGTTCTCACGAGCCCATTGCCGATACGCCGGCGGCCAAATCACCAGCAGTCCGTCGTCGCTCTGGTGATGCCAGCTGCACGGCGGATCGTCGGTGGCTGGCAGGCGCTCGCGCTGACGGGCGGGGCACCACGGATGTGCGGGCATGCCCGAGAGCGCGCAGACCTCGCGCTCGGTCACGCCGTCGGGCGCCGCGACGATGGCGCGTGCGTCGAAGCCGGCCGCGCCGTGCAGGCGTTTGGTGGCGGCGAGCATCACGGCGTGAAAGATCGGCGCCGCACCGGTCACGCCGGTGGAAGACTTGAGCGGTGTGCGATCGAAGTTCCCGACCCAGACGCCGACGGTCACGTCGCGGGTGTAGCCGACGGTCCAGTTGTCGTGATAGGCCTGCGATGTCCCGGTCTTGACGGCGACCGGGAACGGAAACTCCAGGCTTCCACCGCGGCCGAAGATGTACTCCCGCGCGTTGTCGTCGGAGAGCACGTCGGTAATCCAGTAGGCGGTGAGCGGTGAGACGAGGGGTCGCCGCGTGCGGTCCGCTGTCTGTGACGCGCCATTCTGCGTGCGGGCGGACCAGGTCGGCTCGAGCCAGTCGCCGCGTCGAGCAAACGTCGAGTAGGCAGCGACAAGCTGATCGAGGCGCACTTCGGCATTGCCGAGCGTCAGGCCGAGACCGTAGTAGGACGGTGTCCGGTCGAAAGTCGACAGGCCCGCGCGCGTCAGGAACCGCTGAAGGGTGGGCACGCCAAGCTCGGAAGCGAGGACGACGGCCGGCACGTTCTCGGATCCCGCCAGCGCGCGGCGCGCGAGCAAGGGGCCGCGATAGCGCCCGTCGTAGTTGCGCGGACTGTACAGGACGCCCGCCTCGGCGGTCGGAAAGTGCGACGGCACATCGGCCAGCACGCTTGCCGGCGTGAACCCGGACTCGAATGCGAGCGCGTAGGTAAACGGCTTGAGCGCCGACCCGGGCTGGCGCGGTGCGAGCGGCCCGTTGATCGCGCCCCCGTGCTCGGCATCGGCGTAGTCTCCCGATCCTTCCCAGGCAAGCCACTCGCCGCTCGCATTGTCGAAAACCACGACTGCCACATTCGCGGCGCCGTGACGATCGAGCGCCTGCCGATGGCTCCTGATGATGCCGACGACATCGCTCTGCAGTCCGGCATCGAGCGTGGTCTCGATCCGCGGCGGCCGGTTCTCTCCCGACGCGGCGACGACCATCTCGACGAAGTGCGGCGCCAGAAACGGCGACGGCGTTCGTGAGAAGCGCAGCCGCTCGTCCCGCGCCTCGCGCGCGCGCTCGGGCGACAACGCGCCGGACGACTGCATCCGCCGGACCACGGTCAACTGTCGGGCGATTGCCTGGCGGCGATTGCGGAACGGGTTGTAGCCCGACGGCCGCTGCGGCAGGCCGGCCAGAAATGCCGCCTGAGCGGGCGTGAGCATCGATGGCTCGCACCCGAAGTAAGCGCGGCTGGCCTTGCCCGCACCGACAACCTGGTTGCCGTAGGCGGCGAGGTTCAGGTAGAGACCCAGGATCTCGCTCTTGTCGAAGCGATGCTCGAGTCGCAGCGCGAGCACCGCCTCACGGACCTTCTCGCGCACGCCGCGGGCGCGTTTCGGCGAGCGGCGGTTCAGCAGGAGCTTCGCGACCTGCTGCGTAATCGTCGAGCCGCCCTCGACGACGCTGCCCTCCAATAGGTTCTGCCGCAGCGCCCTCGCGATCGCGATGGGATCGACGCCGGGATGCGACCAGAAGCGACGGTCCTCGGCCGCGAGCGTGGCCGCGACGAGCATGGACGGCAGGTTCCGCGGGTCGAGACGCACGTTGCGCGTGCCGTCACCCGACAGCGATTCGTAGAGCGGCACGCCGCGACGGTCGACGACGACGGTGGAGGTCACGTCGTCGAGGTCGAGCAGCACCGGATCGATCGGCCCGAGCCGCAGCCAGAGCGCGAAGGCGACCACGCCGAGACCGATTGCGGCGGCTGCCGATCGCCGCGGATGGCGTCGAACGAAAGCCAGCAGACGGGCGCGCATGTTTATCTCTTCACGTCAATTACTGCTGACGGGGTTCGCCCGAACACTTCCGGCGAATACATCTCCTCGGCACGGGCCGGCGCGGTGCGGTACGTCCCGGCGGTCGTCGCGCGGACGATATACGTGAACTCGTGCCGGCCCTCACTGAGGCGCGTGGCGAAGAGCTGGACGCGGTCGTCGAAGCGTTCGACGTGGTCGAAGCCGCCGCGCTGCCACCACGAAAACCAGTTCTCGTTTCCGCGATCCCCCTGATCGTCCTGTTCGCGTGCGAGCGACGCGGCCGTCGTGGCGAACCAGGACTCCACGGCCTCGAATCCGGCGGGAAGCGGGTCGGTGACGGCCACGAACCGACGCTCCTTGGTCAGGTTGAACGACAGCGTCACGGTGACGAGGTCGCCGGCCTTATACGTCGTGGCTGCCGGCCGTGTCGCGTTCTCGACGTAGGGAGCGTACGAGCGGGCGATCTGGATCCCATTGTCCAACCCGTTGTGGAAGAGCTCGTCCGAGGCGTAGCGCAGGCGCGCCGTGTAGAAGAGCGTGCCGGTCCCCTCGCGCGTGAACGTCAGCGGGCGTGACGCGCTGGCCGGGGCCTGCGCGAGCATCTTGTTCATCGGAAGTTCTTTTGTCTTCGACGTCGTCGTACGTCCTTTGAACTCCTCGCGCGCGAAGTCTTCGGTGCCGACCTTGACGACCGCACGGAAGTCTGGCGGCGCGCTCTCGTATGTCTGGTAGTAGGCGACGAGCGCCTCCATGGCGAGCGCGTTCTCCTGCGTGTTGCCCCAACGCCCGTCCTTGCGCGCCGCCATCATCCACCGCACTATCTGTCGCACGGGCGCGTCGCCGACGTTGGCCTTGACGAGCGAGTTGAGCACGATCGACGTCGTCCGCACATTGGAGTTCCAGAACCAGAGGAGGTACGGATCGCTCAGCTCTTCGACGTGCGCGCCGCCCGCCTCGGGCAGGATGGCGTTGGCCATGCGGCGCCGGAGGTCGGCGATGCGGCTGGTCGAGTCTGGTGACGCCCCTCCGCGCGCAACCAGCGCGTCGTGCAGGTAGGCGAGCGCGAACACGGGCATCCGCTCGCGGTAGCCGTAGAGCCGCGTAAGGTTCGAGTCCTGATTGCGGCCGCCCTCGACGAGCACCTTGACGGCAAAGGCCTGCCAGGCCGTGTAGGACGGCCACCAGCCTTCGTTCGTCGGCGGCGCCGCGGCGAGAGCGCGCTCGAGATAGCCATAGGCGCGCTCGCGCATACCGCCGTCGACCTTGAAGTTGTGATCGACTGCCGTCTTGAAGACATGGAGCAGGTAGGCCGTGAGGTACGGGGACGTGAAGCGGCAGTCGCCGACCCAGTACGAGAACCCGCCGTCCGCACACTGGAACTTCTCGAGACCCTTGAGGTTCTGTTGCGCTGACGGACGCATCCTGGCCGTGTCCATCCCGGGCAGCGAGAACGCGTCCCCCAGATCCGCCGCCAGCACCAGCGCGAGCGTCCGCGATCCGCGCTGCTCGGCGCAGCCGAACGGATACTCGACGAGATACCGTGCACCTTCTCCGAGTCCCACCATCGCGGTCGACGAAAGCTCGACGTGCAGGCCGCCAAGACCCGGCACTACGCTGGCCGGAATCGTCAGCGTTTCAGTCGCCGTCGCGTCGGTGGCCTCGCCGTAGGCGGCCACCGTCTCGGGAGAGACGAGCAGCTCGACCGGGATGATGTCTTCGAACGCATCCGTCTCGTCGCCGATCTTGACCGTCATCCGCACGCGCGCCCGGCCGACCCGCTTGCCGGCGGCGTCGAACCGCGCCTCGATCGATCCGCCAGCGGCAACCTGCAGCGTCTGCTCCGCGCCCGCCGTGAACTCGAGGACGTCGGGATCGAGGCTCGCGATCGTCACCGTCGCGGCGCCGGCCGTCTTCAATTGGCTCGTGACGACCGCGCCGAAGTACGCCTTGTCGCCGAGCGCGAGGAAGCGCGGGAAGGTCGCTTTGAGCGTCAGCGGCTTGTTGATGCGCACTTCGGCATCGCTCGATCCGAACCGCGACGCGCGATCGGCCGCAACCGCCATAATCCGGTAGGTGGTCAGCGACTCCGGGAGCTTCACCTCGATCGAGCCTCTGCCGTACTCGTCGGTCGTCACCGAGCCGAGCCAGAATGCCAGGACGCGGAAGTCTTTTCGTAGCGTGCCCGCGCCCGCATCGGCACCACCGCCGCCGCCTTCGGTCTCGCCCTTCGGCGTCAGCACGCGCCGACTGATGATGCGCTGCCGGTTATCGGCGTTCATCACCTGCAGCGCCTTGTGCACGTAGACCGACCCGAGCACGTCCGGCGTGCGATACGCGGTCAGCGAAAGCACGCCGTAGTCGACGGCCCAGAGCGTCACCTCGCTCGGCGCGCCACGGCCGTTGGCGTCCTTCACATCGACCTGCACCTTGGCGGCGTTGGCGGGCCGATACTCCTCTTTGTCCGCCCGGACGCTCACTTTCAATCTCTTCGAGGCATCCTCCACGTTCAACTCGACGTATCCGAGTCTGAACGCCGGTTTGCCCGGGTCCGACGGGTCTTCGACAACGTTGGGACCCTCGCGCCCGTATCGCTCGAATTGCCGCGTCGCCGTCGGCTCGGCGGGTTTCGCCTCGGCCTGGCTGCGCCCCTTCACGAGCAGAACCGAGACGAAGACGTTCGGGATGTCATCTTCGGTGACGGGGATCGAGATCGACTGCTGCGTCGATGTGAGCGCGAATTGTCGATGGGACCTCACGCCCTCACGTTCGGTCGTCACGAGCGCGGTCGCCTGCTCCCACGGAGACTGAATCATGATCCGTGCGGTGTCGCCGGGCTTATACGTGGAACGCTCGGGGACGAGGTCGATACGGTTGTGATCGAACCGCGCCCACGCGGTGTAACCATCGCCAAGCACGTAGAAAGACGAGCGCGTCACGGCAAAGCGCTTGTTCGTGTCGCGTGCGATCGCTTCGAGGACGAAGTACCCGCCGTTCTGCAGCGTCGTGCTCAGCGGGATGGGCTCGGCGCCGGTTGTCACGGTCCACGAACCGGCGGGAACCTCCTTCCGCTCGCTGTCCCACGTGTAGAAGCCGTTGCCCTCGGCGCGGCGGACGCTGTTCCACTGGATCTGCGTGAGCGTGACGGTCACCGTGACGCCGGCGACGGCCCGACCATCGAGTCCGACGGTCACGACCTCCGTGTTCAGGCCCTGCTTCTGCTGCAGAAAGTACGACGGCCGCCGGATCCCGATGTACCAGGGCGCCGGGTGGATGAGCACGCTTGCGCGATTCGCGATGTGCTGCCGGGACACGTCCTCTACATCCCCTTCGAGTGTGTACATGTAGGGGACGCCAGCATCGACCTGGGGCGTCAAGGACAGGTGAAGATCGCCGGTCTTGGCGAGCGTGCCCTCGTCGCGGCTCACGTCGCCCGCCTTGGAGCCGTCCGCGCGGTCGGACCAGCCGACAAACACCCATTGTTCCGCGGGAAACGTCTCGACGACTGCGGGCGGCGCCCAGTAAATCGGCGCCCGCTTGAGCGTCCAGCTCACCGGGCGGGCGCCCATGGCCGCGCCAAACAGATAGCGCGCCGATACGGTCCCCTTCATGGGTTCGCCGGCCATCGCGCCGTCGCTCTTGAACGACACGTCGACGCGGAAGTCAGGCCGCCGATAGGCGGCGACGAGAAACGATCCGTGGACCGCTTTCTGGTACGGCACTTCGTCGTCGAGCTCGGGACTCGGCACCTCGCCCGGGTCCACGTCCTCGGGCGTCTTTGCCTTCGGCTTGTCGATCTCGAGCACCGCCCGGACCGAGTAGTTCCCGAGCGCACCCTCGCCCGGCAGCGCTGTCGTCCACTCGGCGCTGCTCCACTCGTTGATCGTGACGGTGCGCTCGTCAACGACGCGGTGCTGACTGTCGCGCAGTGAAATGAAGACCGGCGTTCCGGCGCGGAGCAGGCGGATGCCGTTTGGCGTGTTCTGGCGCAGGATGGCCTTGAAGTGAACTTCTTCGCCCAGGCGATACACGCCGCGGTCGCTGAAAACCGTGCCGCGCAGCATCGGCTCCGATTCGCCGCGGTTGAACGAGGTGCCAAAGTCCCAGGGCTCGATGCCCTCGTTCCAGTTGTTGCCGACGTAGGCGAGGTCGCCGTCCTTCTCGGCCAGGACGACAAAGTCCGGCTTCTGCCACTCGGCGTAGTCGTTTTCGCCGGTGTACCGCCGCTCGCGGTATGGCATGCCAGGACCGGTGGCGACGCCGTCGGCGCCAGTCGTGCCGCTCCAGTGAAGGCTGTTGTCGCGGTTGATGATCGATACTTTCGCGCCAGCGATCGGCGCGGCGGTGTCGAGTCGCGTCACAAACACGAGCGTGTTCTGCGGGCTGTCCTTGACCGTCACCCCGAGGTTTGTCACTTGCACGAGGGACGCGCGCACGGGCTGGACAGAACGCCTGGCGTTCGGAATCGACGCGCCGTTCTCCACCGCGGTCCACAA
>Ga0184612_10001483_pt1 | contig 11291 bp, 12 predicted proteins | sample PLM3_60_coex_FD_133163 | JGI IMG/M metagenome (GOLD analysis project Ga0184612, IMG submission 133163) | Groundwater sediment microbial communities from an aquifer in East River, Colorado, USA - PLM3_60_coex | ecosystem: Environmental > Terrestrial > Soil > Riparian zone | place: USA: East...
CTTCAGGACATCCGGAAGACCTTTGATATAGCGATGTTTTTCAATTCTCGATTTGGTTGCATCGTTGCCCAGTTCATAGCTTGGTTCGATCATAACCAGATAGCGTCCAGCGACACGCAGCAGTTCACTCAGCACTTGTTTTTCCCGCCCCCCGTTGGGTTCCACGGCGTGGACAGTTAGGACAACATCTATGCTTCCGGTGGCCATCGGAATGTTGTCGAGAGGGCCGGTAAAGAATTGCACGCCCTTAATCCCGTATTCAGAAAGATGTCGGCTCGCAAACAGTAGTCGTGATAAGGAAAGATCACATCCCCAGGTGGATTCGGGTCGCCGTTTCATCGCACGAATGACCGGTGCAAGCGAAGTTGCTTCTCCGACACCAGCATCCAGCAACGTTTGTGGCGCCATATCATCAAGAATGGAAGCCAGCTTTTCCCCCAACTTGGATTTCAGAGACGCGACCTCCGGCTGCATGAAGGCATCGACATAACTGCCTGCTTGCGCATCGTAGGAATATAAAATGGCGCTCAAAGAGTTCTCTGAGCTCCCTTCGTGCTTGCGCACCCACTCCGAAATGTTGGCACCACTCCGATAAAGCTGTCTGATCACTTCGGCGTCATATTTTGTGGTCATGAGTATTTCATCCTAAGCAATGTGTCACCAGGTAGTCCAGGCACCGTTCACAGGAAGGTTAATCCCAGTGACGTAGGCTGATGCTGCGGAGGGCGTCGGGATGTTAACGGTCAATGTATTGTTTCCAATTTGACGGATTTACGAAGATCGGTTCATCGCACGCAAGCCCTGTTGCATCGAAACATTTTGTCACCCGCATTGCTTGTTTGCAGGCGAGGAACTCAGTAACGCTCGTCACCCCTACGATCACTGCATCTATTCCTAGCGTATTGCGGACGAATGCGAGTGCAGCTTCTAGCGGCATAAGACCCGCATCCGCAGCTGCACTATGCCACTTGTGTAACAACGGACGGACTGGGGTGAAATAAGTTGGAGTGGCCTCAGGATCCATCAAAAGCAACCCCTGCAGAAAGGCCGATCGGGCGTGCACCTCGGTCCCGCAGGCTTTCAATCGCTTGATTTGTCCTCCCCGGATCAGTCTTTGATCCAACACATTAACAGGAAGTTGAACGAGATCGAGAGGATATCTCTCTATCAGAGCATCGATCTGACTGCGTTCATAGACCGACACACCTATTTTCTCAACCAGCCCATCAGCTTTGAGTTGCGCCATTGCTTCGTATAAGCGCGCTCCTCCTGAGGCAAGAAGGTCATCTGCATCGTGGCACATAAGCCCGTACACGCTATCGAGTTTCAAATGACTGAGCGAGCGTTGGAACGTTTCATTAAGTGCGTGGGCGTGCATCTCCGTAATGGCTTGCCCGTTAAAGCGGGGAGTTTTTGTTACTACGCGAAAGGGGCGCAGATCATATGTCCCGAGTACAGCCTCGCTTTCCCCGTAACACGCGGCTGTATCAAGAAGATCAATTCCATCACGAATCGCTTCCTCAAGAATGCGAGCTACTTGTGCTGGGTCGATACGCCCTGTGCGGTTGGAAATACCATAGTTCTGTCCAAATTGGACGGTTCCCAACCCAAAAACAGCAGCCATCAGGTGGCCCTCTTCATTACGCGTAAGTCTTCCGATGGGAGGCTGAAAATTCCCGCAACTCTTGTTCCAGTGCTACATCTGATCGAACGATTGACATGATTTCTTTGGCAGTCGGATTCGGATGTGCTAATAGCACGCGCTCGCAAAAGTGCACGTCCTCGGGATAATCAATCGTGAATCGTAATTCTGGGTCAATGTAGGCCGGCAGCGATAGCTTGCGAATGCGGAATCGGTCCGGCTTGCGGTAAATGAACATGGTAGCGTGTTCGGTATACATGGGCTCCTCAGCCTCTGCCAGGACACGTTGTAGCGCTGCGAGACTAACCGCTTCGGCGAACAAACCGATAGGTTTGGTGATGATAGGTTCCCCCGTAGCAGTGAAGAAGGAGCAGTAGTCGTCCTCGGGACAGAAAGCCTCTAGCTGTTGAGCCATGAGGCCGGGATCGAGAAAGGGATTGTCGCCGCATACTCGTAGGAATCGCTCGCAATTGAAAGCACGAGCAGCACCGATGAGCCGATTGAGTACTTGATCAACCTCGCCTCGGTAGCAGGGCAGATTATGTCTCTTGCAGAGGGTCTCAATGGCATCGTCAGACGGATCAATAGTGGTGGCCACCATGACCCGCTCGACTAAAGGACATGCTTGCAACCGGTCCACCACTCGCAGCAGGAGTTGACGCCCGAGGATTGGCTGCAACACTTTATGCGGTAGCCGAGAGGAGTTTGAGCGTACCTGAACGATGGCGGCTACAGGCGTTGTTTCCGAGGAAGTCATGCGAAAGTCTGCCGAATTGTTTTCACAAGAGCGTGAAGCCTCCATCCACCGGAATGACGGCTCCAGTAATGTATTCCGATGCCCGTGAGGCGAGAAATACCGTTACACCCTTGAGATCATCGTGGTGGGCCATGCGGCGCATCGGCACCTTGCGCAAGTAGCGCGACATGAACGGCTCCGGCTGGTTGTTGAACAACCCTCCCGGTGCGACGCAATTCACACGTACTCGTCGCTCGGCGAAGTAACTGGCCAAATACTTCGAGAACATGATCATTCCACCCTTGGTGTAGGGGTAGTCTGGTTCGGTGCCCACGTCGGAACCCTCGTAGATGGAGGGATCTGGCGCGGAAATCCCGTAGATTGACGCGACGTTGATGATAGTACCGCCACCTTGCGCCGCCATCGCCTTAGCGAATGCTCGGCACGTGACGAACAGGCCGCGTGCGTTGACTGCCATTGATCGGTCCCAAGCTTCGACAGAGTCTTCAAAGAACAATTTCATTGGGCGTTCGACGCCACAATTGACCAAAATATCTGGCGTCTTGAACTCGCGTGTGATGGATTCGATCAGGCTCAACACCATAGGCTCGTTGGATTGGTCCAATTCCACGCCCACCACATCCAAAGATTGCTCACGCAATTTATCAACTACCGGTTGGAATAGAGTAGCATGGCGTGACGCGATGTAGACGCGCGCCCCAGACTGGGCAAGAGATTCTGCCATTGGGAGGCCGATCTTGCCTGCACCACCGATGACGACCGCGCATTTACCCGTTAGCGAAAAGAGATCGCGGATGTGAGTGGTCATTGTTGATGTGGAATGCTTATAGGGAGCGCAACGTTGCCGGGTCTATTCGAATTCCGCCACTGTGTTTCGATAAATCCCCAGCCAGAATCACCTGCGCTATGCCGATCATTTCTTGGCGTGGAAAAGGCCTTTGGCCTTCATGAACCATGTTTACGAAAGCTTTTAACATCTCGCGGAAACTATAAAAGAAGTCAGTAAATGGAACAGATAGGGGCTCGCCCTCGTCCGAGAAACATGTGAACTGGATAGGAAGATGGATGTCGCTAACAAATTCCAAAATCACATTCGGGCCACTATGATAGTGGATCTGGACTATGTCGTGGCCCTCTTCGGAACACAGCGATCTAACCCAGTCGATACCCAAGCCAAACAAGCAGGCAATTGGCTCAAGAAGATGGTGGCCATAACGCATCCAGCTGACGCGGCTCATGCCATGGATTGAGCGCACTACCCTACCCGATAGCACACCACGCGCGCTCTGTAAGTCTCGTGTGTAACGGGCGGAAGACCCAGCCATTAGTGGATAGTCGGGGCCGGCCAAGCGAAGTATTTCATCTGTTTCTTGCGAGGTGGAGGCTAGTTGCTTGTCAATGAACAGCGGCATCTTGGCTTCGAGGAAGGGGCGGGCCATCGCCAAATGGTTCCAAGGATCGTCACGCGCGAGGATGACGGCATCTACCACCCCAATCAAATCCTCCATGCGAGTGACAACATGCGGGATACGTGATACCCGTGATATTTTTTCCGACAAAGCTAGGTCTTGTGTCCAAAGATGGGTCACCTTTGCTCCCTCAAGGAATACTTCGTTGCGATGTTCGCGGGGCAAATAATCGCGAATTAAGGGAAAGGGACAGCTATGCTTCAGGGCCTCCGGGTCATAGCCATTGAAAATCGCGGAATAGGAAAATGGGTGCCCGTTGCCTTCGTTAAGCCCAATCATTCCAATCCGAAGTTCCTCCATCGTGGTGTTCGCTCACTTGGGCACTTGGTTCAGTATTCCATAGAAAAGGGAGTCCACCCAGCGCCCTTCAGCCCAATGTGTTTCACGGTGACGCCCATCCAAAGCCAAACCCAAGGTTGCAAATAGCTTCTGCTTGGGTTCGTCGATGCTGTAGATCTCTGCCCAAATACGATGTAACCCCAATTCTTCAAAACCATATTTGATTAGAGTGCGCGCAGCATCGGGTGCAAAAGTGTTATCGATGTAAAGATCGTCCGCGCCAATGTAAATCGACAAGTCAGCGTTGCGGTCTGTCCAATTTATGGAACACAAGCCGCAGGCACCTAGCAACCGGCCAGTCGTTAACTCAACAATCGAGAACATGCGCACGGAAGAGTCGTGCATCACTACTGTATTGAACCAACTTTCTTGTTGCGTGGTGCTTAATTCGCGGTTTTCACGAAAGAAACGGCGAAACTCCGGGCGATTGCGCCAAGCAAGTAGCTTCGGCAGGTCGGTAGACTCTACCGCCCGTAAGCCAACCAACGCACCGTTAAGCATCCTTGCTCTCCAAATCGGCCCAGCAAATGGCATCACCTTTTGCTCTGGCCGTGACGAGACGCCGACCCACTACCTCACACAGACGGAATGGTTCGATTGAGCCCTTCGGCGCCGGACGCAAGGGCTCAAGATCGTCCACACAGATGGATTCGCTTGGCTTCATTGGACGGGTAAAGCGTAGGGAGCGGCGCTGGACTAGGACGGGTTCTTGCTCATTGGCTTCGATACGCTTCACACCATCGCCCAGCGCAGCCTCGATTTCCCTCGTACGGTCTACCATTTCGCGCCAAGTACAGGGCGTCATGGAAAAACTGTGGTCCGGTCCGATCCGGCCATTGTCGTCAGTAAAATGTTTTTCCACCATCCGAGCGCCAAGCGCCACTGCGCCTAGTACTGCTGCATGGCCCGGCGTGTGGTCAGATAGTCCGAGAATCATCCCCGGCCAGCGGGTAGCGAATGTCTGGAGTACGCGCAAGTTTACGTAACGGAAGTTTTCGTGATCGCCAGTATAGTTGGTATTGCATTGCATGAGTACGAAATCGCCGTTATGCGGCAAAATAGCCGCCAGAGCTCGCTCTACATCTTCCATGGTTGATGCGCCGGTAGCCAGAATTACGGGTTTCCCTTGGCGAGCTATTTCGCCAAGAGCCTCGGTCCAAGTGATTTCACCGGATCCAATCTTAAATGCAGACACGAGGGGCGCCATTCTCGCCACAGCCTCGACATCGTACGGCGATGTCATGAAATCAATATTGGCCTGTTTTGCGGTGCTCGCTAGGTCTTCATCCCAAGCACGGTTAAGTTCGCAGGCCTCATACATCTCGTAAACTGATTTTTGCCAACCCTTCTGGTGCGTCATTCGGCCAATCGCCTTGAATCCAACATCACTGACAATCTTGGATGCCTTAAAGTGCTGGAATTTGACGGCATCGGCACCGGATTCCTTGGCCTTCCATATCAGATTCTTAGCACGCGCCAAATCGCCGTCATGGTTTGAGGCCACATCGGCAATAAAGTAGGTAGGATCATTGATAGATACCCGATGAGCATTAATGTGAATTAGTTGGTTATAGCGCATGGTATGTCGGATTCTTAAGGATTCCGCTTACTCGTTCGGATTTGACTTTCGACGGTGACGGTAATTGACGCAGGAGGGTGCTTGGCCCGGTGCAAATGTACGTTTCAGTGCTCGGTACGGATCGGCAACTTGAGTTTGTTGAGTTCATCTTGTAATGTCGGCAGACGACGGCCAAGGGCGTCTTCGAGCCGCCGTACGTTTAGCCTCATGTCGTGCGGCCGTGGCGCGCGACTTGTAATTACGTCCGATATTCCGATGTCTATAGTACTGGTACTCATGCCTGAGGCTCTCGCAATCCAGAGGCCAAACTCTGCTTTCGAGGTGCCACCGTGACTGCCGGCATTGAACACTCCGGTTAGCCCTCTTGTCGCCACCTCGATTATCAAATTCGCCAAAGTGGATAGGTGTAGTGGCGAAAACAGAACGTCGGCAAACAACGTCACTGGCCTGCCACTAGACAGCGACATGGTCATGAAATCGCTGAGGCTGCTGCGCCCGGTTGTTCGGGAGGGGCCAAATATGTTGGTTCGCAAGACACACGTTCGGCGATGTGTCAGTGCGGCCCATTCCCCTGCCAGTTTGCTACGTCCGTATTGATTTACCGGGGCTTCGTCACCTTCAGAGTGCGGGCCGGGTTTATCGGGATACACTTGATCGGAAGAAATATAGACAAAATGGCAATCCATTGGGAGTGCCAAGGCCATGTTATGAACGGCGAAGGCATTGGCATGGAAGGCGCTGACTGGATCTGCCTCGCAGCGCTCAACATCGGTCATCGCGGCTGCATGGACAACTGCATCTGGGCGGACTGCAGAGACCAGGTTCTTTGTTTCGTTGAAATCTTCAAGGTTGACCTTGATGTCACCACCGCTACGAGCGGTAGTAACAACTTCGCATCCGGATCCAATCGCTGCCTCAACAACGTACGGGGCAACTAGTCCGGTTGCACCAGTGACTAAGACACGCATGGGCTAACGCTTCGTAAATCCGAGGCTGCGGTCTTCATCAGCGTAAAGAGCTGCTGCAATGGCCAAAACGCTCATTGTTATTCGTCCGCTGTTCGCCGGATCATTTCACGTAATTCATCCACCGACAGCCATCGCTCGTTCGTGGCGCTCGAATAACAGAAACCATCGGGGCAGCCCTTCCCCCCCCGCTTCCAGTGCTCTTGAGTCTCGAGGTTTGAGAACTCGGGGAGAATTGTAAAATAACCATCACAGTCAAAGGTATGCCGAGCATCGTCCTCGGGAATCATCACCTCGTGCAACTTCTCGCCCGGTCGTATCCCGACAAGCTCCGTGCGACATTCAGGAGCGATGGCCTTTGCAAGATCCACAATGTTCATGCTCGGTATCTTCGGGACAAAAATCTCCCCGCCGTGCATACGCTGGATAGACGCTAAGACGAACTCCACGCCCTGCTCAAGCGTGATCCAGAACCGGGTCATCCTCCGGTCAGTGATCGGCAGCACGCCGGTTTCTTTCACTTTGAGAAAATGAGGGATGACGCTACCACGGCTTCCGATGACATTTCCATATCGGACGACACTGAATCGCGTTACATGTCCGCCGGAATAGTTATTGGCGGACACAAAGAGCTTGTCCGAACACAGCTTGGTGGCACCATACAGATTGACGGGATTCGCCGCCTTGTCGGTGCTGAGCGCGATCACCTTTTTCACGTTGCGGTCAATGGCGGCGTCGATGACATTGGCCGCTCCAAGAATGTTTGTCTTGATGGCCTCCAACGGATTATATTCGGACGCCGGCACCTGCTTGAGCGCGGCGGCGTGTATGACGACATCCACGCCATCGAAAGCTCGGTAGAGCCGGTCTCGGTCACGCACGTCCCCTATGAAATAGCGCATGACCGACTGGCCTGTGTCGGGAAACTGTCGTCGCATGTCATGTTGCTTCAGCTCGTCGCGACTGAAGATGATAAGCTTGCGCGGCTGATATCTCGACAGCACAATCTCAGTGAACTTTTTCCCGAAGGAGCCCGTCCCTCCGGTGATCAGAATCGTCTTTCCATTCAAATCCATGCTGGTCATCAGCTAGATCCTTTGGTAGCGAACGCTTTTGTCATTCTACGGACAGCCGAAGAATCTGCTAAAACAGCGTGTAGATAAACGGTGCGACCGCTGAGCCTTGGGTCAGCATAATCAGACCGCTGAAGAGCAGGAGAATCATAATGATCGGCAGGAGCCAGAATTTCTTGCGCTCCTTCATGAAAGCCCAGAGTTCGCCTAAAGTTTCAAACACATCGGCCTCCTTCCCTCAAAATTGTCGGGTCATATGCGATGCCAGACGTTTGGTTTTGGTAATCCGATAACGCTCAACCGCATTGTCGTACTCGCGCTGCAGAGGGTTCTTCCGAACAATTCGCAGGATACAAAGAAATACTCTGGGCCGATCAATTCAGACTAGCAAAGGTCATGGCAAATACCTCGGAGGTGGCAACCCCTTCGGCCATCACCTCATGCCCTACTTCATTCCAGTGATAGTCAAACGATCGTTCGGAGCGCTGATAAGTACGCTGGAACCTCTCGATGAACAGTGGCTGAAGATCGACCGCCTCAAACCCTCTGTTGTGGGCCATTTCAATTAAATATCGCCGCATCACAGCAAAATAGCTTGTCTCGACCTTCGCCAGTTCTTTTTCGTCGTAGAGTTCTGGGCGAAGGCCATCCACAGTGATGAGAATGCGACGAGGAGGAAGACCACTCTTCTCAGGAAGCATGTTAAGAAAGGCATCAACCACTCGCTTCGAGTCCTGAATGCGAGCGTCGTCTGCCAGACTCGGCACATTGCCGACAAATGCAGGCACATCGCCTTTGTTTCGCGAGATCTGCCACGCTTCCGACAGACGAGTCACGACATTTTGAACGCCGACATTTCTGGCTAGATATTGGGCGAGCGCAGAGCTCTTGAGCAGCTCCCGCAACGGAGCCTGTTCTAAATCGATCCTCACTAACTGCAGCTGCCCTCCTGAATCGTGGACAAAGTAATGCATGCCGGCGAACACATCCCGGGAAGAGGAGTGTTGCACCGATAAGAGACTCTGATCAAAATCGTTCCCCACAACATTCACAACCAGCGCGTCCGGATGGAACGTATCTCTCGCAAAGTCGGCCCAGGCAAGATACTAACTGAGGGGCGCGAAGCCGGCGGCGACGGCATAGACTCGACCGGCGTTTCCCACTCGCTCGGACAAACGCGCTTGCACGGTGTCTTTATAGTCGTTTTGCGCAGCTTCTACGTAACTGTCCCCGATGATCACCAATAAGGGACCGGCCCCGTGAGGGTCGTAATCAATGTCACTGACGAACCCGAAGTTGTTGGTTCGCCGAGAATGCACATTCTTAAAGTCCCAATCACGGGAGTAGGTGAATTTGCGATTGGGGACAAAGTGATAGATGGGGTTGTTATCATTCACGCGCACGGAATGGAGGCCGGTATGGAAGGGCAAGAACCGCAGCACTCCCTCGCCGATCACAAGCGATAAACAAATTCCCAGCAGAATGGAGATGGTTTTATAGGCGCGTTCTCTGACGGGCCGCGATGAGAGGAGCAACTCCAAGCGCTAAGGCTCGCTTCGGTTGCTGGCCATCCTACCACGCGTCTGCTCGTACCACTGAATCGTGCGTTGGAGGCCCTGGCGGAAATTGGTCGTGGCTTCAAAACCGAAGAGAGTTTTGGCGCGGCTGACATCGAGACACCGCCGTGGCTGTCCGTTAGGCTTCGAGGTGTTCCAGGTCACTCCGCCCGTATAGCGGGTCAATTCGCAAATCAGGGCGACAAGATCCTTGATGGAGATTTCTTTTCCGCTTCCTAAATTCACCGGCTCGGTGCCATTGTAGATTTCTGCTGCCCGGATGATTCCTTCGGCGGCGTCTTCCACATACAGAAATTCGCGGGTCGGTGACCCATCGCCCCACACCTCTATGCTGGGTTGCCGGCCCTCCCTCGCGTCTACACATTTGCGAATCAAGGCCGGGATAACGTGAGAACTGCTTAGCGAGAAGTTGTCCCGCGGCCCGTAGAGATTTACGGGCAGCAGAGAGATGGAGTTAAAGCCATATTGCTCTCGGTAGGCCTGCCCCTGCACGAGCAGCATCTTCTTGGCGAGACCATAGGGGGCGTTGGTCTCCTCCGGATATCCATTCCAGAGGTCCGCTTCCTTGAAAGGAACGGGGGTGAATTTGGGGTAGGCGCAGATCGTGGCGATGGCGACAAATTTCTCAACGCCCACCAATCGTCCCACTTCCATCATTTGAACGCCCATCATGAGGTTCTCGAAAAAAAACCTTCCTGGATTGGCCATGTTCGCCCCAATACCTCCCACAACTGCCGCTAAATGGATCACGATGCTGGGACGAGCGTCTTGATATAGCCGCTTCACCGCTTCCATTGAGACCAAGTCATACTCTTTGCTTCTCGGCACAACGATCTCTTGACAGCCTCTTGCATGGAGTTTCTCCACAACGAAAGAGCCGAGGAAACCGGCGCCGCCGGTGACAAGGACGCGCTTATGTTCCCAGAATCCCATGCGAGCTAAGGACTTGTCGAGCTTGGTTTAATTTCGAGAGCTTTCATAAGATGCTAGAGCGGAGCAACGTCTGCCGCATTAATTTCCACCGCAGCAGCTTGTTGGATAAGACGCACCGATACCACTAACCGGTGGCGCTTGTCTTTTCTGAGAAGAATCCCTCTCACGCCCTCCAATGGCCCGCGAATGACCTCCACCGGCATCCCTTCGTGGAGATACGGATGGGCATCATAGCGCAATGGGCTGGAGATGAGGGTCCGGATGGCGTAAATCTCCTCATCAGGGATGGGCTCTGGCACCTCTCCACCGCCGACAATTTCAACGACTCCCGACGTCTTGAGCACCGGCATCCTGTCGCTCCAGTCGAAGCGGGCGAAACAGTAACAGGAGAACAACGGCAATTCCACCTCCTTCTTGCGGTCCTGCCATTGACTCAGCCGGACTACCGTGGGAAGAAGATGTTCGATGCCATGCCCAGCAAGCCGGTCACGCACGAGCTTTTCATGCCTGGACCGGGTCCGAATCGCGTACCACCGAGGTGCTGTAGAAGACTCAGGCACAGCTCCGCCCTCTCACTTACAGATCTGAAAAGCCCCAGCGGGCCCGAAGGCCCACACAGAACAACGAAAGAGCTCTTTATGTCACAACACTATGTCAGCGGGCAGAGAGCGGTGATTTTCTCCCTTGGCACGCCATCGTCCACCAAACGGCCATGGATCTCCTTGGGATCGGCCATGTCAGCGATCAGGATAGCGTCAAAATCCCAATTCGCCAGAGACTGAACAGGCCAGATTGGAAATGAGAGAAAGCTGGTTCCCCGCTTGCCGTCCACGAACCCAACCAGCGTAAAATCCATTTCGCACAGCGTCAAATACGCCAATTCTGCCAGCTCGCCTGTCCCGTAGATCACAATCCGCTTTGCGCCGTCCTTCGAGAGTTTCAAGAACACTATTTGCA
>Ga0184612_10001484_pt1 | contig 11289 bp, 10 predicted proteins | sample PLM3_60_coex_FD_133163 | JGI IMG/M metagenome (GOLD analysis project Ga0184612, IMG submission 133163) | Groundwater sediment microbial communities from an aquifer in East River, Colorado, USA - PLM3_60_coex | ecosystem: Environmental > Terrestrial > Soil > Riparian zone | place: USA: East...
GGCCCAGCTGTCCCAGACCGCCGCTGATACCGCCCACCGGATGGATCACCAGACCGGGTTCGAAGTAGCAGCGGCCATCGATAACAACGTGGCTGTCGATCTCCCATTTGATGCCCAGATCGCGCATCCAATGGATCGCCGCATTGGACTGCTGCACCAGAACGTCGGCGAGTTGCTCGTCGATCCGTCCGCGGGTAACCCGTTGAAGATCAAGGTGAAACTGTTCAGCCGAATAGGCGGGAAGATGCAGTTTTTGAAACATCGCATCGTCCACTTCGGGCAGGAACGAGCGAATCTCGTCGGCGCCGGAAAACACCCAGCGGAAGCCGGTATGCGAGTAGCGCGCGTTGCCACCGAACTCCGGCTCCGGTGCTTTTTCCAACATGACGACTCGCGGCGCGCCCGCTTGTTTGGCCGCCACCGCCGCTTCGAAAGCGGCGCTGCCGCCGCCGACAACTACAACCGGGATGTTTTCAGTCCTCACAATTCGTAATCTCCAGTGAATAATAAACCGTCGAATGGAATGATCGGAGCAAACGCATCAGTGCTTCTTGTAGACGCTCTGGATATAGCCCGAGCTTTCGAGCTTATTCATGAAGGAATTATCGATCACATTTTCGACGCGGACTTCCGCGATTTTAGGATTGATCTGCGTCAAAAGCACCTGCAGACGCTTCATGCCTTCGAGACTCGTATGCGGCGCCCGTTCGTAAGAATTGATCACTGCAAGGTACGACTCCTCCGCGTCTCCGGGGCTCGTTAACCGAAGGTTCGATACCAGCAACCGAGTCACCAGTTCCTTATTGGCCGGATCAAGTGTAACCGCGATCGCTTCGATCATCGTTTTCAAATAGGCCTCGATCACCTGAGGTTTCGCGGCGGCGGTGCGTCGCGTCGTCACCAGCATGTTCTGTGGCAACGTCGCGCCCGTAGTCTTGAGGTTGTAGAGCACGTTGTAACCCTTGTTGCCGTAGAGATCGCCCACAGCACCTCTCAGCGCCGTCGCATCCACGCCGCCGGTCTCAAGCGCCAAGCGGCGGTTTATCTCCGTCCCCGGAATCGTCAAGAAAGCAATCCGCGCTTGCGCTGGATCGATGTTCAGGCCCTGCAAAGATAACAATGAAACCAAATGTGAAGTCGAACCGGGACCGCTGATGGCGACTCGCTTGCCACGGAGATCTTCCGCTTTCTTGATGTCGGGCCTCGAGTTGAGTCGATAGTCGAGCTTTTGATGAAAATTGGCAATGCCGATGAGATCTGCGCCGCTGAGACCGGCGTTAACGAGATGCCCCGGGCCAATGATCGCCGCATCAATCTCCCCGGCAATCAGCGCGGCAACGGCCAAAGGGTTGCGCGGCATCAAAATGAACTGCATGTCCAGCCCATGCTTTCTGAACAAGCCCCGCTCGCGCGCCACCCACAGGGCCGTCATGCTTTCACTAGTGACACTGGAGGAGAGGTTCGATTTGATCTGGCCAGCCACCTGCCCGGTCACGCAGAGGGAAGCCAGCAAGCCCGCCAGGAGCAGACCAAGGGACGCTCGGAAAGCGCTATGAATTCTCACAGTAGTCATCGGGCCTCCGAGAAAGCATTCGCTTTATCAGTGGGGAGCGGTTTCAACGGCTCCCACGCTGCCGTGCGAACAGAACGAAAAGTGCTTAGCGATCCAGAAAATTAACTGCTCGGTTTTTCACCCAAGGGCACGACGACCGAAAAGCCATGTTCCGAAATATCGAAGTAGTTGCCATCAGGATCAGAACCGCGGGTCTCGGCATAAGGCCGTCCGTCGGGACGGGCTTTCGGCAATTTATTCGGATTGATCTTTTTCATCCGCTCGACAATCTTCTCGCCGTTCTCTACCTCAAAGCCGAAATGATAAAGACCGTTGGGCGCGTTCTGCTCGTGATTGGGCAGGATGGCGAGATTGAAATAGCCGTCGGAGAGAAAAATCGCCCCCCCTTCTTTCTTGTCTTTGTGCAGCATTTGCATCTCAAAGACATCCATATAGAACTGCGCAAGCTTTCCCGTATCCTCCGTGCGAATGGCCAAATGTTTTATCTTAGGCATAGAAACCTCCTTCTGTTATTTAATCAACCCTTTATTCCCTGCTGACGCTAGTTGTCAAGCAACACTGACCGTAGGTCGGGGTTCAAGGTTCAAAGTTCCAGGTTCAACGTCGCAGAAGTCGGACCTTGAACATTGAACGTTGAACCTTAAACGCTAAACCTCCACACTAGCTGAAAGGAGCGCACCCTCCATGGGTGCCACGAGAGAACGGCGAGCGTATCTTACAAGCTTATCCTTTGATCACGCCCACCGGCCGGAAGCGCGCCACCCGTTTTGAAATCCCGGCGTGATCCATGGTCTCCACGACATCCGCCACGTCCTTGTAGGCGTGCGGCATCTCTTCAGCCATGGTGCCGCGTCCCTGGTATCGGGCCACGACACCCCGACGGGCCATTTCTTGGTCGATGTTGATAGCTTGGCTTTGCTTCTTTGACTGAGCCCGGCTCATCACTCTGCCGGCGCCGTGGCAGGTGCTACCGAAGGTTTTTTCCATCGCGGTTTCAGTTCCCACTAGCAGATAGGAATAGCGTCCCATATCTCCGGGGATCAAGACCGGTTGTCCTATCTTCTGATAGGCAGCGGGGATTTGCGGATGACCCGGAGCAAAAGCGCGCGTCGCTCCCTTGCGATGCACACACAGACGCCGCTTCTTCCCATCGACTGTATGCTCTTCGATCTTGGCAATATTGTGACAGACATCGTAAAGCAAGGCGAAGCTAAGGTCCTTGGGACTGATATTAAGAGCTTTCATGAAAGCCTTTTCGGCCTGGCTCATGATCACTTGTCGATTGGCCCAAGCGTAGTTCGCCGCGGCAGCCATGGCTGCGAGGTAGTCTTGGCCTTCAGGCGATTGAATCGGCGTACACGCCAGTTGGCGATCCGGCAATGAGATCCCATAATTGGACATCGCCTTGTTCATCACTTTGAGTGAGTCTTCGCAGGTCTGATAACCCAGGCCGCGCGAACCCGTGTGAATTAAAATGACCACTTGATCGGGAAAAAGTCCGAACGTATCCGCGGCCTCTGGCAAATAGATTTCTTCCACCCTCCCGATCTCAAGAAAGTGATTTCCCGAGCCCAAGGTGCCCACCTGTTTGAGACCCCGCTCCAAAGCCCGATCGCTGATGAGCTCCGCATCAGCCGACGCAAGTCTTCCGCCTTCTTCCATGTGCGAAAGATCCTCAGGGTGGCCGTAGCCCTCGGTCACAGCCCATCGCGCGCCCTCCCGCAACAAACGCTTCTCCTCTTGCTTGGAAAGTTTGGCAATGGCGCCCTCGGAACCGACACCGGAAGGGATCAAGGAAAACAGAGTTTCGACGATGCGTGTTAGTTTGTCTTTGATTTGTTCGAAGACCAAACCGGTCTTCACCAAACGAACCCCGCAATTAATGTCGTAACCGACACCGCCGGGAGAGACGACGCCGTCATCGACGCTGACCGCGGCCACGCCGCCGATGGGAAAGCCGTAGCCCCAGTGGATATCCGGCATGGCGAGAGAATAGCCGACGATGCCGGGGAGATGCGCGACGTTCATGACCTGCTTCAGACTGTTATCCGACCTAAGGCCGGCCATCAGTTTTTCACTGGCGTAGATACGGCCGGGCACTCTCATGCCGCCCTGGCGAGGAATTTCCCAGAGGTACTCTTCCAGACGATTGAGTTTTATTTCCTCAGTTGCCATTCAATCACTCGGACCGAATTGCTCGAGCGCGATAGGGTGAAGCGCTTTAGACATCGAAGATGACCCGGGCATGCCACGCGCCGGCCTCCTGCCACACTTTGAAGTCGTGGTACGTGACGCCCTTGATTTCGGTGTGAAAGTCATGGCGTTTGAGGTCCAATGTCTCGCCGCTGACTCGCCCCTGAACCTGTCCGTCGCTGATCTGAGCAATCTCGCAGTGCTTGCCGACGAATCCTTGAACATTGAAAAGCGCCAGGAGCTCGCACAGCCAGGCATGGAGTAAATCCTCGGGATTGTCCCCGGTTGCGGAGAGATTGATAGCTTCGCGGCTTTCAATCGTTGCGGGATCAGCGATCAGGGCGTAAAGCGCTTCACCCGCTGAAGCGAAAAGCTGTGGCAGGTCCGCGGCGGTGATTTCGACCCCCAGATCAGCGGTATGTTCAATTTCGCGGTAAGTCCCCCGGTCATTAGCCATGCGCTGTTTGTTCGTCGCGCTCGACAATCATTGGCACGATTGTTTGCCGAATGACTTTCTCGCTTACCTCGCCATAACGTTCTTTGAAACGATCCAGAGGGATCACAGCTTTGGCCATCGCGCGATGGCCGCCGGCGCTGCCGATGTCGTCGTAGAGCTTTTTCATGATTTCACCGGCGCTCTTGACGTAACCGACATTGCGCACGGAGATCACCACGCGATCTTTGACCAACCCGGATACGACTCCCCACTCGACCCCTTCGATGTGTAAACAAAACTCCGCCATCTGAGGGATAACATCCTCTCGGTTGATCTCGCCCATGTGGATCACGGCGACCCCGTCATCCAGTTGCAGGCGGCTGAGCGCGCGCCCGAGCGCTTCCAGATCTTCACGGGGCAAGGCAGGCCGTTCGATCCGCGTGATCATCGCCTTGTTGGCAAACGGATAAAGGAACGTAAAGGCGCTGAGATCGGCAAGAATGCTGCCCCGTTCGAGAAAAAGCGTATCCGTCTTGATTCCGTAGAGCAGCGCGGTCGCCAGTCTTTGCGACGGCTCCATCCCGATGGCCCGCAAATACTCTGTGAAGATCGTGGACGTCGCGCCATAGCCGGTTCGAAGGTCGGTAAAACGGGCTTTGAAGGGGGTCCGCTTCGGGTGATGATCTACCACCAGATCGACTCTTCCGAGGGGCTGGTCAAAATAGGGCGGTTGGACGTCAACCAGGGCCAGCTGCGCTCCGTCTTTGTGCAGATCCTCATAGGTGATCCGATCGATCTGAATATCGAGGAAACGGATCATCGCAAGATTTTCCGGCCGAGTCACTTCGCCGAAAGTCACAATCGGGGTCGTAATGCGATTGCGGCCTAACAGCTCGCGCAAGGCCAGCGCGCTACCGATGGCGTCGGGATCTGGGTCGTGCTGGACTAAGATGTGAATCTTTTTCTCACTAAAAAGCGAACGAATCCTTTCGACTTTTTTTCTGTTCAATGTATCGAGCAGCCGGGTGGCACAAAACTCTTCGAAGATATCCGGCAGCTGGAGCTGGCTAAAGAGCGGATCCTCGGGCTCTTTTGCGCCATTCTTATCGGGAGTGAGAGCGACAATCGATAAACTCTTGTCGAGGGTTCGCAAAAGGCGGCAGATTCGATCTTGCAAATCTGCCTCGCGAACGAACACGATGGCCTGATCTACGTGGTGCAGCTTGATTCGCTTATAGGTGTCTTCTTTGAGGAGATCACCGTGCCGGACCTTTCCGCCCTGGCGCTTGATCCTCTTAGCCACCGCCGCATCCTGCACCAAAAACAGAACCTCCGCCTGCTTGGATGCAACGTTGCGCATCAGGTGAAATAGCAAATCGTCTTCGCAGATCGCTAGATACTGCATAAGGTTTCCCCTTAGAAAGGGAAATTATTGCGGGAGCTGGCCGGAGGTCAAGCGTGAAGTTTTAATGCCGATTAACACGGGCGGAGTCTAGCACCTGGAACTTCGCAATTCCAGCCCTATTCTTGAACCGGACCGATGAAGCTCATATAGCTAAAGAAAATGCGCAGCAAACAAGGCAGAGATCGATGATAAACAGCGGTGAAAGAGGCTTTGGCCTGCCTAAGTTCAGCCGGAGCGAACGAACACGTCGCTGGGGCCGAGTGCGTGAACTCATGCGTCAACACCAACTTGACGCTATTATCGGCTTTCCCAACCAAAGCCACTGGGATCAATTTCAGGCCGACATTCGTTATCTCACGCATATCGGCGGCCACCAAACCGAGGTTGCTGTGGTCTTTCCGGAGTCCGGCGAAGTGACGGCCTTTGTTCGGGGCGGCAACGAGGTGGAATGGTGGAGGATCGCCCAGGACTGGGTAACCGACGTCCGCGCCTCGCGGCGGTCCTGGGGAGAGCCCATGGCCGAGCGCATCAACGAGCTTAGACTTGGGCAGGCACGGATTGGCGTCTCCGGCTTGAGCGGTTTGCTCCGCGCGCCGGAAGGGACGGTCGCCAGCGGCATGATCGAGAAACTAAGAAAGACTTTTCCCAAGGCGCAATTTGAGAATGCGACGGAATTGCTCCAAGATGCCCGCTCGGTCAAGGGCCCCGAAGAAGTCGCGTGGATAGAACGTGCCGCTGACATTCTCGACAAGGTGGTCGAAGCCATCCTCGCGAAAGCGAAACCCGGTGTCATGGAGAACGAGATGGTGGCGACCATCTGGCATACGATCATTGCCAACGGCGGCGACTATCCGTCAATGACCCACTGGGGCGCGGGCCTGGATGTCCCATGGGCTTCGCGCATTGCGCCCCATCGTCCGCTGCAAGCCGGCGACATGATCAATACAGAGCTCGAAGCGAAATACGGCGGCTACATCGCGCAGACCGTGCAAGCGGCCGGTCTCGGCGAGATTCCAAGAGAATTGAAAAGCGCCTTCGATGTTAGCGTGAAAGTCTTCGACGCGCTGGTGAAGTTCATGAAGCCGGGAGTTACCTTCCGTGCGGTTGTGACCTACTATCGAAGGCTTGTACAAGAGTCCGGCCACATACCCAAAGGCATGTTGCTCCATGGCCGCGGCATCGGCGAAGACAGGCCACAAATCACTGGCGAGGTGGAGGGCGATGTTTACAATTCTCCCACTTATCTGATGCATCTCGACCTACCTTTAGTTGAAGGCAACGTTTTCGTCCTCAAGCCCGGCGCCATGCCGGCGGACGCGCCCGATTCGATTCGCTGCGGTGACACCGTCGTTATTACAAGAGAAGGTGCATGCCGACTGGGAAAAAGAAAATTTAGCTTTCCCGAATTACTCTGACTTGTTGGGAGTCGAGCGGCAGGAAATTATAAGAAGTTTGTCTCAGACACCAGAAAAACCCGCCGGGAACCGCACGGCCTAAGCAATCAGACCTTATTTTTTAGCAACGATCAATGTAGTCCCCGGCAGAGTCTTGGGTATATCGCTGTGAGTTTCAATAGAGTTGAAGCCCGCGGCTTTAAGCCAATCGGAATATTGTGATAGCGTCCAGCACTCGCCTTCGGGCGTGTGCGTTAGCGTGTAAACAGAGAAGCGTAAGGCAAAGGTGGGTCCGGTGCGCTCCTCGTTGGGGAGAAAGTCGTTGACGACGAGGCTTCCGCCCGGTTTAAGCGCGGCGTAAGCTTTCTGAAACAATTCTTGATTGCCCTTTGGCGATTCGAAGCGGCAGAAATTGCTGGCGAGAATTAAATCGTAATAATTGGTGTCAAGGGTCGCTGAGTGATGCTCACCGTCGATGAAGCGAATCTTTCCCTCCAGGCCGCGCTCGCGGTTGAGTTTCTTTGCCACAGCATTGACGTTGGGCCAGTCCAGCTGCGTAACCTGCGCGGACGGATCGCGCGCGAGAATCGTCATGCCGAAAATACTCGAGCCCCCGGCGATATCTAGAACTCGGAGCCCTTTGCGATCCCCCCCGATGCGCAAAACATCGCACAGCGCCTTGGCAACGGGCTCGGCAATCGGAATAATCCCGATAACGAGCTTTTCCCAAACCTGGAGCTCGCCTCCGGTGTCCATGCGGCTCAGAGGCTGCCCCGTCTTTAGGGATTGTTTAAGATGGGCCATGCCATCCCAAAGCGCTAGGGCTACGTGACGAAAGTCCCCCATGTAGGAAGGCTTGCCTTTGACGAGAAAAGTTTCGCTCACAGGCAGAAGAGAGTAGCGCCCATCTTTCTTTTCGATAAGCGCCAGGGCGATGAGGCCGTCGAGAACAATACGGGTTGCCCGTGGGTGGGTCCCGGCTTCGCGAGCGACTTCTTCCGCCGTTTGAGACCCCTTGTGGATCAGAGTGAAGAAATCGTACTCGAGGGCTGCGTCCAGAATCTGGCTATTGGCGAAGTCCCCCAGAATTCGCATCAACAGACGCGGGGACAATTCTTCTTGTGTTTTGCCCGGCTGAGTCGTCACGCTTTGTACAGCCCTTCTTTGTTTATGTACTGATAAACTCCTTCGAAGAACCAAGCGAAATAGGCCGTGCCCATGCGCAAGCAATACTCCAGGCTAAAGCCGGGGCGAGTATCCGCGCGGCCCTCTTCGAGCATTTTTCTCAGCACCGTCCAATCAAGATCCGCATGCGCCATAACGCCGTCGGCATGCTCTTCGAGATCGGCTTCGGCATGCACACGAAAGTAGACGATTTTCTCTTCCGGGATTTTATAAGCTGTGCGCAGCGCCCCGCCGAAGAACCTGGCCCAGTGGCCCACAGCCTCTTCCACACAGAAAGAGGCCCACCATTCAGCCATGGTTCCCTCGTAAAGGACCCCGCGGTAATACTCGAGAAACGCGCGGCACTCGGGAAGCATTTCGTATTCGATCATCTGATCCTCGGTGAGCCCGAAGTTTCTTCCCTGTTCCAGAACGATGCGAATGTGGCCAGGCGGCTTCGGATGAATCATCTCGTCCGCCACATGATTGGCGAAATGCTTCTGCAACTCAGGATGACGTTTGAAGAAAGGCAAGTGACGCTGATAAGCGACGCCGTGAAAGTTATTGATTTCGGCCACGAAGCCGTACCAGTTCTGCCAGAACACCTGGATCGCCTCCATGGGCAGAGTCCCTTTTTCCAACTCCGTGTGAAAGCGCCCCTTAAAAAGCCATCGATCCGCCAGACCCAGCAGATATTCTTTTAGCTCCGCGACCACTGCCTCCGCTTCTTGCGGCGATAGTTTCTTCCCAAAGTAATCTTTTCCGTTTGCTCCCGCCATCGAGTGTCTCCTTTCCTAACTAATACAGCGCACCAGGATTCAGAATGTTATTAGGATCGACAAGCTGTTTGATTTCCTTGACCAGGTCGTAAAGATTGGTGAGACGTTGATACGGATAGGGACCTTTGGTGCTTAACGTCGGCGCGGTCCAAACCACCCCGCGTTTGTTGCTGAATTCCTGCACCATTCCCATCCACTTGCGCAACTTGCCCACGTCCTCTTCATCGTAGGGATTGTAAAAGACAAAATATTCTTCCTTGATCGCCAGGTCGCGGGTCACATAACTGTCGTGCTGGGGTGAGTGCTCGGCGTCCCATAGGCCGGATGCTCGCTTGGCGGCCTCATCGAGATCGTACATCTCTTGAAGAAAGGTCAGCGGATACATCTTGGAGGTCACGGCGAACATACCGCTGTGACGCACCACCGTTCCGCACCAACCGTCGGGTCCCATAATATGATAATCCGGCCAGCCGTGGAGCCCATGCTGCTGCGCCTTTGCGCCCATCGCTTTCTCGGCGATCTCCGGCACGTCTATACCGCCTGCCTCATGATAGATTCGCCGCATTCGTCTTTCCTTGAACGCAAGTTCTTCCGCATCCCGCGCCATAATCACCGTCTTCAAAAAAAACCAGGCGTCGTCCGGAATCCGGCTCTTATCGTACAGCCCTTCTTCCATCGGCCAGTGATACTGCCAGCGATCGGTGAAATGAATATCATAAACAACCTCGCCCCTGACCAGTTGCATCAGCGCATCTTGTGCGCGGTTGAGCTCATCGCGGCGAAACGTGTAGCAGTAATCGTGCAACCATTCGCGCCGTCCCTCGATGGCCCGCAGACAAACTTTGCTGATAATTCCCATGGAACCGGCCGCCAAAGTGAATAGACCCAACAGATCAGGCAGGTGAATCCATTTCTGAAAGGGACCAAAGGTCGTTTCCTGGTTGGCAAGAGCGCCGAGCCGGATAGTCTCGCCATTGGCAAGAATGACCTCCAGTCCGAGCACCATGTCTGCGATCCAGCCGTAGCGCGTCATGCCGTAGCCGATACCGCCCTTATTCACCATGGCACCAATCACCACCGCCGGACCATAGGTTCCAAAGTTAGGCAACATCAGCCCGTGCTGCCTCAGGGCGTGATGAATGGCGTAGACGCTGGCGCCGCCCTCCGCGATCACATATTGAAGGGTTGGGTTGACGTCTAGAATCTTGTCCATTCCCAGCATATCTAGAAGGATACCGCCCTTGAGAGGTGAGCTGATACCCATACCCACGCCGCCTTTAGCAACAATGGGAATCTTGTGTTCGTTGGCAAACTGGAGAATCTTGGCAACGGAGTGATTACCCCGAGCATCCGATTCGACACGTACGATGACGTCCGGCAACGCCCGATAAGCGCCGTAAGCAAGCGTGTGCTGATAATTGATTTTGTCGATGGGATTCGTCGAAACGAATCGTGGGCCGACTATCTCTTTGAGCTTTTCAACAATCTGGTCCAGCGATAGCATGAAGCGAAACCCTAGGGCGGGAAGAGATAACTCCGCTAAGCGGCGATCCTATCAGAGTTGAAGATGACTTCCACCGGTAATCAGTATATGGCTGCCCGTCAGCATGCTGGATTCATCACCGGCTAAGAATGCGATGGCCCCGGCAACGTCCTCGGGATAAAGATGTTTCTTCAGCGGCCGGGTTTCACGCACTCGCTCTCTAAACGCTTCCGGCATGATCATAGAAGCATCGGTCAGCGTAAAAGCCGGTGTCACCACGTTGACCGGGATTCCCAAAGGGCCCAGTTCGATGGCCATGGTATTGGCCATCGACTCCAGAGCGGACTTGGCTGCCGCATACGCGCCCATGCGCGGCAACGGCTGTTGAGCCAACCGCGTGCTGATGACGATGATTTTGCCGGCTTTCTTTGCCACCATTCCCGGCAAACAGGCCTGTACGCAGTTGTGGAAGGCGGAAAGCTCATGTTTGACGGCCTGATGAAAACTCTCCCATGACAGTTCATGGAGTTGACCCACTTTGAAAGGGAAGTAGGCGTTGTTCACCAGCACGTCAACAGCGCTCAATCTCTCCTGGACTGCAGCCACCATGGCGTCCACTTGGTTTCTCTGCGTCACGTCCGCTTGAAAGATCATGCCTCTACCGCCATCGGCCTCAACTTTCTGAAGGACTTTTTCCGCCGCTTCTTCGTTCTGGTGGTAGTTGATGACGACGGCGGCGCCGGACTGCGCAAGGCGCTTTGCCGCGGCCGCACCGATACCTCGGCTCGCCCCGGTGACGAGAGCGACTTTACCCTGGAGCGGCGCGCGTCTAGCTTGCTCCGTCATGGACTCAAATGCTCAA
>Ga0184612_10001485_pt1 | contig 11288 bp, 16 predicted proteins | sample PLM3_60_coex_FD_133163 | JGI IMG/M metagenome (GOLD analysis project Ga0184612, IMG submission 133163) | Groundwater sediment microbial communities from an aquifer in East River, Colorado, USA - PLM3_60_coex | ecosystem: Environmental > Terrestrial > Soil > Riparian zone | place: USA: East...
CGTCGAGATCAAACCAGACCGGCGTGACCTGAGGACTACCATCCGGCATCAAAGTCGCAAGATGCGCAAACGCAACTTTGTTGAACAGATCCTTGTACTGATCTGGAATATTAGCTGCCATATGATCCTCCTTCTGATAACGAGTTTTTCTTCTTCAACAGAAGTAGCCGGATAATTCGGCTAGATCGTCGATCAAGACATCCGGTTGCGCCGCGATCAGACCTTCCTTGTTTCCTAGGCCGTAAGTGACGCCACAGGTAATGACACCGGCTCTTCTGCCCGCCTCCACGTCCGTGTCGCCATCACCAACTATTAGAGCATGGGTAGGCAGTATTCCAAAACGGTTGAGCACGTCATGAATCAAGGCGGGATGTGGTTTTTTCTCCGTCACGCTGTCGCCACCCAAAATGGCGTCGAATTGTTTCTCGACACCCAAGCCGCGCAGCACGGCCACGGTGAGTCGATGCATTTTGTTGCTCACGACGACCCTGCGCTTGCCTTGAAAATAATCGAGAACCTCATGAACGGCGGGATATAGAACCGTTTTGTCGAGAAGATGGTTTTCGTAGCGCGCGAGGAAAACACGCATCACCTCCGCAAAGTGATCAGCGCTATCCTCCGGCAGCGAATGTCTTAGCAGATGTTCTACGCCGCGGCCCACGTGAGTATAGACTAGCGTTTCCGGCAACGGCTCGAGATTGAAGTAATCGCGCGTGTGATTGACCGCGTCCGCTAAATCCTGCCCGGTATCAGCGAGCGTACCATCCAAGTCGAACATTACCAGGTCAATGGGTCGTTTCATCAACGCGCGATCTCCAGGAGGCTGCTGAAAAAGCCTCATATGCTTCGTTGCGCTCAATCGCCTCGCTTCAACGTACTGGCTACGCACGCCTCCGCTCGTCGATTTTTCGCGCGCCTCGCCTCTCAGTCTTTTTGAGCAGCCTGCAAACAGAGTTTTTCGGCACTATAACTATACTAGAAAGATAGACTTCAGACCCCGCCCTGTCAATTAAGCTTTCCCCCGCTGAATGAAAATGGTATAGGCTCATCCGAAGTTGACGTTATTCTGGCCGGTTCTGGAGGTAGCCTATGAAATGGATTCGCCACGCTGGAGCAGCGATTTTACTCTTTATATTTTCCGCGACAACGCATCTCGACGCGGCTGATAAGATCAATACCTCTTACATCTCCACCAGCCCCGGTTCATCGACGGTGATTCAGGTCGGCAAAGAGGCGCGGATCTTTGATAAGCATGCTCTCGATGCGACGGTTATTTTCATATCAGGCAGCGTTCGCGGCATCCAGGCCATCCTCGCCGGAGAGATTCCCATCGGTGAAGGAGGCGGACCGGGATTGGCGAGCGCGCGGCTCGCCGGCGGCGACGTCGTCGCTATCGCCGGGAATGTTAACGTATTGCCCTATTATCTCGTTGCACACTCGAGCATCAAACGACCGGAAGACCTGAAAGGGAAAATTGGCGGCACTCACATAGCAGGGACCACGGCTGAATTTGCTCTCAAAGTGGGGCTCAAAAAAATCGGGCTCGAACCGAACAAAGATGTCACCCTGAGGGTGATCGGCGGCAGCACTGAACGGATGATCGCTTTGCAAAAAGGCATTGTGCAGTTCACCGTAGTGACCGAAGCCGGAAAGGCGCAGGCGGAGAAACTTGGATACCCCATGGTCGTCGACATGGCCAGCCTGCAGATTCCCTTTCCCCAGAACGGCGTCTACACTTCGACAAAGCTGATCCGGGAAAATCCGGATATGGTCCGGCGCTATATGCGTGCCTATACCGAAGCGATCCACTATTACAAAACCCATAAAGAAGAGACGATGAAGATCATGCGAAAATATTCCCGCCTGGATGATCGAAAAGTCTTAGAAGAAGCCTGGGACTGGCACGCGCGCTTCATTCCGGAAGCGCCCTATCCGCCGCCCGAAGGTTATCAGCTCGTTTTGCAGGACATGGCTGCAACGAACCCCAAGGCGGCACAAGCAAATGTCAAGGACTATGTGGATTTGCGCTTTGTGAAGGAACTGGAAGACTCAGGCTTTATCAAGAATCTCTATCGGAAGTAGCGTTCAAATCGTTCAAGCAGTTCAATTCGTTCAAATCGTAAAAGAGAATCCGCCGACTTGAACGGCTGGAACGTTTTGAACGGCTTGAACGGTTTTTCGCGTGGTTAGAGTTTCTCTCTCGCCGCCTGCAACACCTGCCGCATCGGCTCCACGTCGATGACCAACAAGGATAATTGCAACTTTTCCTCGCGAATCGTTCCAGGGACCACCGCCATCACTTCCTCCTCGAGAACATGGTAGACCGGGATCTTCAAAGACACGCCAGCAAGCGGCCCCGCATAACTCGGGTCTCCTTCGGTCACCGTCTCAGCGAAAACTTCCACGCCGCTAGCTTCGCTGTTGCCTAAAACCACCGCTAGATTTTCCGGACCATACTGGTCCGCCAGGCGCTTGATGACTCCCTGGTTCTCGAAGTTCATCGCGCCCGCGGCGGTTCAGACAAAGCACTCTGTGGCTTGAAAAACGACCTCTAAGCCCGCCCCTTCGAGGCACTCGGCAATCACCGGTCCGGGGACACCGTCCCGCTCGCCGATGGCGATGACTTTTTTCCCGTTGAGCATTCGACCTCCGTTACTTTTCACTCTTTTCAACTAAAAACGAGCAGCCGTCGGAAAGCTGCGTCATGCGGCCGAGAAAAAGACTTCCCTTGGAAATAAAAAGCGCATTCTTGATCTCATTGTTTCGCAGCGCATCCAGCGCATGCCCCAAATAAACGATCGCCGAGGGAATATGTCCCTGCGTCGGAGCGTAGCCTAGCATACCGCGGGTTCGGACAAAATCCTCCATCTGGTCCTTCTTGATCTGGCCCCGCATGACCGCCAGCGCAGCTAACGTCAGATAATTCGTCCTGGGCACGTCGCCACTGCCCGACGGCACGGTGATTTCTGGATTGTGCAACTCGACGGCGTAGCGGTCCACATCGCTGAGTTTCATTCCCAGTTTTGCGAGTGCTTTCTCGGCGAGAGATTCCGCCATCGCCTGCGGCGAAGTGCCTGCCCGAACCGGGTGAAACGCTGCCGAATCTAATCTTATACAGGGCTCGCCGGTCTTCGCCTCGCTTAAGATCACGGCAAAACTCCCCAGCACGTCTTCCAAAATCGGCATGCCTTTCTTCAGATGCGATTCGAATTTCATCCCAAGCTTGGCCAGCGATCCGCCAGCAACCACGGCAACCCTATTGCACACACCCGATTGGATCAGACTGGCGCCGTGAATCATCGCGTATAGCGGACCGGCGCAGAAGGCTTTTACGTCCGAACCGGAAGCGTTTTTGCAGCCAACTTGTTCGGCAATGGCCTTCGCGAGATTGCCTCCGCCGCGATTATAACGGTCGCCGACCGCTTCTTCCGAGCAACTGATGACAAAATCGATCTCTCTCGGGCTCAGCCCGAGAGCATTCAGCAACGAACCAAGCGAATGAGCCGCGGTTACTTTCGCCGCAAGATTTTCCAGTAAGACCTCGGCAGTGAGACTCGCGTCTTCGGCATGACCTGGCTCGAAAGCACCCACCAATCTCTCGCCGGAATAAAGCCCCAGTGCGCCCTTCTCGAAGAGTGCTGTGATTTCCGCAAGCAGCCTCAGCCGTGGCGGTTTTCCGTTGGCATGCTTCGCCGCATGCTCCTGAAACCATTTTTCTTCTAGGGTAACGAGGTTGAATTGATCGGCTTCCACAAGCAGGCTGTAAAGCCGGTCCTGATCCACAAGGTCGCCAAAACGCCCGTTGCTAGTAGCTCCCTCGATGAGCTTCTCATACCAGGGCTTCGGAAAATTGCTCAGCTCGGCGGGCGTGATGTTGCCGATGTAAACTTGATGCGGCGCGTAAGCCGTCGCCGCACTAAAGCTCCTAAGCTGGTTCTTTAACTGCGGTTCGAGGGTCGCATTCGCCCTTAGCTCGCGTGATGGTTTGGACCCATAACGGACGAGATCAGGCACATGCGTCAATGAATAGAAAACGCCCTCGATACCAACACCCACGGCCTTTGATTGCTCAGCCATTTTCCCTTAAGCCTGCTTCCGCCCTAAGCTGATCCGCTCTGCCAGAGCTTGTTACCTCTTTTATTCCGTGAAGGTGTGGTTTTTCAAGAAGGTCTCAGCATCGTTGGGGCTGAAAAAAACCAGTCGAATCTCTTGCAGCAAAGTGTTCGAACTGAGAAATTGCTGAATCGCTTGCGAGGACACCTGCGCCGCTTCATGCAGCGGATACCCATATATACCGGTGGAGATCGCCGGGAAGGCGATCGTCTTAAGCCCCTTGTCAGCAGCGAGACCAAGCGAATTGTAGTAGCACGCTGCCAAGAGCTTCGCCTTGTCGTTTCCTCCCCGTCCATACACAGGTCCCACGGTATGAATGACGTGCTTGGCCGACATCCTCCCGGCTGTCGTAATAACCGCCTGCCCCGTCGGCAGACCATCGGGATGATGAACCCGTCGAATCTCCTTGCACTCCTTCAAAATCTCCGGCCCACCCGCGCGATGAATCGCACCATCAACTCCACCCCCACCCATCAAAGTTCCATTCGCCGCGTTCACAATGGCATCCACACCTTCTTTGGTGATATCCCCGACTTTTACAACAACCGTCCCCGTCAGAAAGGATTTTAGTACCTCCATAAACTCTCCGAACTCGTTATCAGCAGTTTATAGCAAAGCATCAAATTATTGAAACCTTCCGACTTAAAGGCTGAAGAAGAGTTCGTGGGGATCAACTTGCGACTGTCCCCCGCCGGGCTTAAGTAGTGTTGGTCGAGTCGGCTTTTTCGTTGTTAAGCAGCCCAAAAGGTTATACGATTGTTCAGAATAACGAATTTCGACTCAGATCGGCTCACCGAATCACTTAGTAGTTACCACCGTGATAATAATATATATGATCAGATCCAAATGGACTGCGCTCATCCGGACGACGCGGAGGGACTCTTGAAGAAGATAGGATTGTAGCGTTTGGCTCGATAGCACCCAAAGAGAGTGAGCGAGCGGTCTATATAATAATACACCCGACGCCTTGGCGTCGAGGCGTCGGGACCCGAATTTTGGTCATTCTCGAAGAACTAGCGTTGTCGCTTGGATGGAGCACCTTCAATTGGACGCTTCGCTGAATGCGGAAACGTTCTATGCCAAGACTTGGGTACGAAGTCGTGGAACTGGGACGCACCGCTTTGGCTCAGGCCATGAGATGCATGCGTTAAGATGCAAAAGGCGCTAACGAAGCGCGTCAGACCGATCGCTAAGAGTGCCAGCTGAGCTTCACGTTATAAGCCAACAGCTCAACCAACTTGCTCCAGCGTGAGATATGAACCGTGATCCATACAAGCTGCGAGCTAAAGCCTCTCTCGAAGAGTCAGGCTACACTGTACATCTGGTCGATGCGAAGCAGAACGATAAGCGGGCCGATCTACTGGCAACCTGCGAAACTGATTCTCTGATAGTAGAAGTAAAGTGCAAGTACGATGACGGCGAACTCTCCAAGCAGCTACGCACGGCAGGGCCTCGCGAGATCGTCCCCTATCACGCAAACATTCAGACAAACAACAGCTTGGCGTCACTTATATTGAGGAAGCATCGAGGCAGATAGAAGCATCAAGATCCCTATCCAAAGGCGCGTTTGGTGTGCTCTGGTTTCATCCTGATCCAAAGCTCGGGTTTTCCGACTCTGATCAACAGATTCGTATGAACTTATATGGGGGGCGGTATGCATTCGTGGATGCTCCTGACGGCTCCCAATGGTGTATGCCTTGTTATTACACAACCTATTCTGATTTTTATCGGTACGCCTCTATCGATGCTGTCGCGCTGCACGGCGAAAAGGGCGTTCAGTTGTTGCCGAATCCCTTTTCGGCACGAGCTCACGATTTCAAAAGGCAAGGCTCTACCAGGACTTTCACTACCATTCGGCAGTCTGGGCGCCTGAATTGCTCGCGGCTGATGGGGGCGCGCTGTGCATATACGGGTTAGTGGATTTGAAGGACCTGGAGGCAGTTCGCCTCTCTCTCGAAAAACAAAACCCCGGATTCAAGGTCGTCAAATTCGTTGATATGCACTCGTACGGCGGAGTCATGAACATCGAGTGAAGGCACGAGACTTAGAGACAGGTGCTGCAGGTGGATTGCCGTCAATTAAACGTGCGGAGAAATCACATGCGTTGCAAGCATTGGATTCTACCCTTTTTATTTGCCTGGGTTTTGTGGGTACAGCGCGAAACAATTGATGTAGGTGAAGCCAAATATGATCGTGGTTGGCAGGTGGAAAGCGCATACCCAGACAATGGGTACGCCCAGTGCATTGATGACGCAAGGACTCTAGCGACGAAAGAAGTTGAAGCCTCCAAAAATATGCCGAACGTCAAACATGCTGAGAATTTCAGAATGGTTGGTCAGAGGGAATTCGTATACATTGAACTCAAGCGCGGCGGTGCAATCTATAAGATGTATGTGTGCTTTCCAGATACAGTGAAGCCGAATTGATCGGCCGTGATCATTTTACTCCAGCGACAAATTAGTTCTTGCCTGGATCCCAAGAGAATTGGGAAATTGGGGACAGGTGTTGCAATCACACACTGTTGTTAAGACGCTACGACCCTAAGAAGGTCAGCTGCCGCGCCAATAGTTCATGCAGCTCAAATCACTGACTCCGATGCTGCGCAAATGGGATCTCCGCGCTTCCATCACGTTCTATACCGAGGTTCTCGGGTTTGAGTGCGAAAGTTTGAGTGAGGAGTGGGGCTGGGCGTCGCTCAGGCGCGACGGCGTATCCATCATGCTCGCAGGTCCCAATGAACATGAAGGCGATAAGGCGCCCGCTTTCACGGGCTTGCTCTATTTTCCACACCGACGACGTGGACGGCCTCTGGCAACGGCTGAAAGACAGGACGCGCGTATGTTATCCGATCGAGACTTCGAATACGGCATGCGGGAGTTCGCAATCTATGACAACAACGGCTACATGCTTCAGTTCGGCCACCACTGCCAGCCACGCCCTAACCAGCGCTTCTTTGAAGGTCGCCGGGATTAATAAAGGAACACTTGTGCCGCACAATCGCGGGTGATCAGTTTGGCAAGAACGCAATGGCTGATATATACTCCAAAAGCTAGCGTATGGCAGTCTGGTGGCACAATGAAAACCCAGCCTCGATATAGCAAAGAAGAGTTTGCCCGCCGTGGGGATGCGATTTATGAGCATGAGATTCGCCCCATCGTCGAGACGGGAAACGAGGGTAAATTCGTTGCCATCGACATTGAAACCGGAGCCTACGAGGTTGACAGTGATGAACTAGCTGCCTCAGACCGCCTTCTAGCTCGGGTTCCGAACGCCCAGATATGGTTAAGGCGAATTGGTTCCCGCCACACGCGTCACTTTGGGTCCTATCCACGATCTCCGGCAGCATGATTACCGGCGTTGTCACGGACGACCGCCAGGCTCTTATCCGCCTGATAGTGCGTGGTCCTGTCGGGAATGAGCAAGAAGTCGAAGCGATCATTGACACAGGCTTTGACGGTTGGCTGAGTCTCCCATCTTCTATTATCCTTCCGCTAGATCTGGTGTGGCGTCGCCGGGGCCGTGCGCTTTTGGCAGACGGCAGCGAAAGTATTTTTGACATCTACGAGGCTATAGTGATTTGGGACGGTGAGGCGCGTCGAATCCCCGTGGATCAAGCAGAAACCACGCCTCTAGTCGGAATGTCGCTGCTTGAAGGCTACGAACTTACCGTCCAGGCAAAGCCGGGTGGAAACGTCACGATAGCAGCCTTATCGCAATCAAAACACGGCTAAAAGCGAACCGCTAGAAAGTTTGTCGCTTAGCCGCACAACATTTCCGATTTTCTATTAAGCACGCCATGACTCACTTTCGCGCACCGTGGAGCAAATCACTGATCGTGGCTTCTACGTTTGCCACCCTTGTCTGCCTCGCCGTAACTTACGCTCTGTGGACGCTGCCCGCGGAGGGTTCTTGGGAACCGCTGCGTTTTTGGCTTGGCCTCCTGCCGTTGGCAATCATTTTTATCTGCGCGCTCTTTACCGTGCGAGGCTACTCGATTACAAACGATGCTTTCTTAATCGACCGCCTGTTCTGGACGACACGCATCCCTCTTACCGAACTCCAGTCAGTTAAATTCGATCCCGCCGCTACACACCGGAGCATTCGCACCTTCGGCAACGGCGGCTTTTTTTCTTTCACTGGCTATTTTCGCAACAAAGAGTTGGGTTCTTATCGCGCGTTCATGACCGATCGTCGTCGCGCGGTGGTTTTGCGCTTTTCCAGCTCCGTGATAGTGATCTCCCCTGACCGACCGGAAGATTACGTCAATACAATCTCCCAGTATAAAGTGTTGAGCTAGCATACAATCCTTGACAAGGCGTTGAAGAAAGCAAGAGAATCGGCGCGGTTCAACTAACGTGCGCGACGGTACAGCTGGTTGGCATGCGCGAGGCAGGCGAACTGCTCAGAATCAAAAGGGGGAGACTCATGGGATCCAAAGCTACTATTCAAAAGTAAACGGCGGGCCCTTGCGGCACTAGAACCAAATTGCGCAACTATCGACGCGTTTATCAGCCATTCATCGAGCGACACGAAGCTTGCAGCCCGGATCGAACGTACTCTTGAAGACAGCGGCTTGAAGGTCTGGTTGGACCGGTCCGAAATTCGTCTCGGACGTTTGCTCCGCAACGAGCTGCAAACGGCCATTCGCGAGAGCCGTGTCATCATTCTTCTATGGTCAGCGGCCGCGGCGAAGTCCCGATGGGTTGCAGCTGAAGTGCTGACCGCATTTCACTCGAACCGGTTTGTCATCGCGTGTGCCAGCGACAAAACGGCGCTACCGTATTTTCTCCAGAGCACTATCTATCTGAACCTCCAATCACGAAAGACCGGCTGGGTCGATGAACTACGCCGGGCGATCCGCGAGGCTCCCAGTTCTGCAAACGACATCCTGCCCAGGATGGGCAGCGAGACACCCCAATTGGTTGAGACCGTAAGGCAGCTCGCTGAAGGACAATTGGCTGTAACTGACCGAATCGGCAACGATCTCGCGGCGGCGAAAAAATACCAGACGGTCGCGGCTCGCGAAATGAGAGCGGCCGAGAAAAATTGGCGGATGGAAGCGATGATTCTTAACCTCGCAGGCTATCACCGCAAGAACGCCTACATGCTGAAGCATTGGCCCGCGATCATGGCCGGTCGCCCCCCAAAGGACCCGCTGCTCGACCGCGCGGAACATTACTTTTACGAATCGCTTTTTGTGGATCCGAACGATTACTCAGCGCTTAACGGCCTCGGTAGCATCCTCTTTTATGAACGCGAGCTGGACGCGGCAGAGTTTTTTATTCGCCGCGCAATCCTTCTCGCGGAGACGGCGGGTGTGAACTATCCAGCAGCACAACACGATCTCCAACTAGTGCAAACTTTCAAGGCGCGGAATCTCAATTGACCAAGCCCTGCTCTTTCAGAGCGGGCAAGAGCTCATTCAAACTGCGGATGAGAATTTTCGGCTGGGCGGCTCGCAGGGTCTCCTCATCGTTATAGGAATGTTCCGTAGAGAGCGCTACGGTGATGACCTCTAGATCTGTTCCGCCGACTTTGCAACCGTGGGCGTTGCTGCCGGCTCGGATGTACGTGGCCGTGCCGGAGAGAAGAATAATACGAAGTCGCGGGAGCTTGTACTTGCGGTAAAGATAGTAGAGTCCCTGTTCTTTAGCGTAGTAGGTTTCGTCGCGATCGACGATTTCGTCGAAGTAACCCCCGATGCCGGCCTTTTCCATCGCCTGATGCTTATAGCGCCTGCCGCCGGTGGTCATGAGCACATTGCGAAGTTCGGCTTCTTTGGTCGATTTTAGCGACTGCTCGATGCCGGAAATGAAATCCGGCGGGTTTACGTCGAAGCCATGCTTGCACGCGATCTCCAGAGCGTGAGTTCTGATCTCCACCCGCTTCGCTTCATTAAAAGGCAAATTGCGGTCCTTTTGATATTCCTTGGTAAAGATCAGCGGAATGAGAAACAAATCGAACGGGCCGTCGGCGATTTTCCGCAGCTCCGCGAACGAAAGCGGCGGCATCTCATAGCGTGGCAGGATCTCGTTACTGATGGTAAAGACTCGTTGAATATCTGTTTCCACCGTATCGGACATGGTCCGAACCAAGAAAGTCTCCATCGACATGGCCACCTCCTGATGAGAAAATACTAGTTCAAAGGACGCGCATCCTGCAAGTCCGGCTTCTAGCCGGCTGGATCTTCAAAAGGCAGTCGATATTTGCGCTCCGAATTACATTTCTTACAGCTCACCACCAGATTCCCTTTGGTCGACTTGCCGCCGCGAATGATCGGAACCAGGTGGTCCATTGTTAACTCCCTTGGCGGAAATTTTCCACCGCAGTGATGGCATGTGCCGGCGGCGAGCTTCCGCTTCCACCACTGGCTTGCGCGCAGCTCCCGCGCCTTTTGCCGCTCGCGGCGAATTTCTGCCTCGCTAACTTCTACGAGAAAAGGGATGGATTCCATTTTGAGTGCACTCGGCATGAGCTATCTATACAACCGATCCAGATTTTTAAAATATAGGCCGAAGCCCACCGCAACCAGCAGGTAGAGAACGCCGCGAAAAATCGCCCATTCGTCGGCTCCGTCGGAATAATTCCGCAATTCCCACAGCCCAAAAAAGAAAAAAAAGACCGCGGCCGTGGATATCAAAATCTTGTGCGCCGTTAGCAGCCTCATCAGTAGCTTGCCTATGCTATTAGTCAATCACGGACAGACCTTTCAGTGCAAGGAACATAGAAAACGTTGTGAGTGCTAACCCCGTGATGTAGAATCCGCGCGAACAGATTTCAGCAACCAAGGAGCTTAAAAGATGAACAAAGAGCCAGTGCAAACTGACAACGCGCCAAAAGCCATCGGCCCCTATGAACAGGCAATCAAAGCCAACGGTTTCATCTACACGGCGGGACAGATACCCATCGACCCGAAAACCGGCAGCTTCGTTGAAGGAGGCATCACCGCCCAAACCCGGCAGGTGCTGGAGAATCTCAAAGCCGTTTTAGAAGCGGGGGGATCATCCCTCGACCGCGTCGTCAAAGCCACCGTGTTTCTGAAAAATATGGCGGACTTTGCCGCCATGAACGATGTCTATGCTCAATACCTAGGCGGCGCCAAGCCGGCACGCTCCACGGTTGCCGTTGCGGAACTGCCTCGGGGCGCTCTGATCGAGATCGATTTGGTGGCTCTC
>Ga0184612_10001486_pt1 | contig 11282 bp, 7 predicted proteins | sample PLM3_60_coex_FD_133163 | JGI IMG/M metagenome (GOLD analysis project Ga0184612, IMG submission 133163) | Groundwater sediment microbial communities from an aquifer in East River, Colorado, USA - PLM3_60_coex | ecosystem: Environmental > Terrestrial > Soil > Riparian zone | place: USA: East...
CCAACCGCAGGTCCTGTGGTCGATCCACGGCCGGACCCAACGGGCCGCCGCGTCGGGTACGTCAGCCGGGGCGCACTACGCAGTCTGGACCTGATCAGCGGCGAGGACGCGCTGCTCGCGGCCGAGGCGAACAACGACGATGTCACCTGGGGGCTCGCCGAGTTCATCGGGGCGGAGGAGTTCGGGCGCTTCCGGGGCTACTGGTGGTCGCCCGACGGCACCACGGTCCTGGCCGCGCGAGTCGACAATTCCCGGGTGCAGCGGTGGCATCTGCACGACCCCGCCCTGCCGGCCGAACCTCCGAGGGCCGTGGCCTACCCGGCCGCAGGAACGCCCAACGCCGAGGTGACGCTGCACCTGCTCGACCTCGACGGCGGCTGGGTCGACGTGCATTGGGATCGGGAGACATACCCCTACCTCGTCTCCGTCTCCTGGTCCGACGTCGGTGGACCGCTGGTGACCGTCCTACGCCGGCTTCAGCAGCACGGCCTGGTCCTCGCGGTCGACCCGCGCACGGGTGAGACCCAGGTGCACGCCGAACTGGCCGACCCCCGGTGGGTGGAGCCCGTTTCGGGGTCGCCGTGCTACCTCTCCGACGGGCGCGTACTCATCGGTGGCGAACTGGCCCACGACGGCTACGACGCGCGCTGCCTCTTCGCGGACGGCGGTCTGCTCACCCCGGCCTCGCTGTATGTACGCAGGGTCTGCGGCCGCCTCGGACCGGACCTGCTTGTGGAGGCCACCGAGGGCGAGCCGAGCGAGCAGCACCTCTATCGGGTCGAAACCAGGTCCGCCGCGGCGACCGTGGAGGTGCACCGGCTGACCCCCGATCCGGGCTGGCACGTCGGACACAGCGGCGGCGAGACACTCGCCGTCGGTGCGCTGTCGCTGGACCGCCCTGGGACACAGTGGACGGTCTACTCTGGAGGCACTGAGGTTGGCCGGCTCCGATCCACCGCCGCGACCCCGCCCTACGCGCCGAGGCCAGCGCTTGAGCGGGTGACCGACCGCCGCCTGCCGACCGGGGTGCTCTACCCCACCACCCACGTAGCCGGCCGGCGGTTACCGGTGCTCGTGGACATCTACGGAGGGCCGGGCCACCAGGAGGTGGTGGCGGCCAGGGCGCACTGGTTGGAGCGGCAGTGGTGGGCCGATGCGGGATTCGCCGTGGTGGTCATCGACAACCGCGGTACGCCGGGCGTGGCTCCCTCGTTCGAGAAGGTGATCCATCGACGGTTGGCCGACATCATCCTCACCGATCAGGTCGACGCACTCGAGGCCCTGGCCGACAAGCACTCCGACCTCGACTTGACCCGGGTAGCGATCCGAGGCTGGTCCTTTGGCGGGTGGCTCGCTGCCCTCGGCGTGCTGCGCCGACCGGACATCTACCGGTGCGCGATTGCGGGCGCCCCGGTGACGGACTGGACCCTGTACGACACGGCCTACACCGAGCGCTACCTCGGATGGCCCGGCGATGCGGGTGACATCTACGCCCACAACTCGCTGCTGGAGGCGGCCGCCGAGCCGGTCCTGGCGCACGAAGACGTTCGGCCGATCCTGGTCATTCACGGAATGGTCGACGACAACGTGGTCTCCGCGCACTCGATGCGCCTGTCCGCAGCCCTGCTCGGCGCGGGCCGTCCACACTCGATGATCCCGCTCACCGGAGCCACCCACATGGCAGCCGGCGGCCAGGCGCAACGACTGCTGCGCCTCGAGCTGGACTTCCTTCGGCACAACCTCTGAGCCCCCGTTCCCGCCAAGCGAGAAGTTAGCGGAGCAGGCCGACCTCGGGGAAGTGGCATGCCGCCACCGAGCCGTTGGGCTTCGGGTCCAGCGGCGGCTCGACCTCAGCGCAGAGGTCCTGCGCCTTCCAGCACCGGGTCCGGAACCGGCACCCCGACGGCGGGTTGATCTGCGTCGGAACGTCGCCCTCCAGACGGATCCGGCCGGTGTGCGCGCCGAGCTTCGTCACGTCGGGCACCGCCGAGAGCAGCGCCTTGGTATAGGGATGTGACGGCTTCTCGTAGATCTGCTCGCGGGTGCCGACCTCCACGATCTTGCCGAGGTACATGACGGCGATGCGCTCACAGAAGTGCCGCACCACGGCCAGGTCGTGGGCGATGAAGATGAAGGCCAGGTTGAACTCGCGCTGCAGGTCGCGGAGCAGGTTGATGACCTGGGCCTGGATCGAGACGTCCAGCGCCGACACCGGCTCGTCCGAAACGATCAGCTTCGGCTTGAGCGCGAGCGCCCGGGCGACCCCGATGCGTTGGCGCTGGCCGCCGGAGAACTCGTGCGGGTAGCGGTTATAGTGCTCCGGGTTGAGCCCGACGATCTCGAGCAGTTCCTGCACCCGCTTCTTGACCCCGCCGGCCGGTTCGATGCCGTTGACCGTCAGCGGCATCGCGACGATCCGGCCGACGGTGTGGCGCGGGTTCAGCGAGGAGTACGGGTCCTGGAAGATGATCTGCATGTCCTGCCGGAGCGGGCGAAGCTGGCCCCGGTTCATGTGCGAGATGTCGCGACCCTCAAAGGTGATCTTTCCGGCCGTCGGCTCGAGCAGCCGGACCAGCAGCCGACCGGTCGTGGTCTTGCCGCAGCCGGACTCACCGACCAGCCCGAGCGTCTCGCCCGGGGCGACCTCGAAGTCGACGCCGTCGACGGCGCGGACCTGCTGCTTGATTCCGAATGCCCCACCCCGAACCGGGAAGTACTTGGTCAGCCCCTCCACCTTGAGCAGTGGCTCCCGCCCCACCCGCGTCAGGTTCCGGGCCATCTGCTGCGGCGTGATCAGATCCGTCATCGTGCGACTCCCACCGAAGCGATGTCCTGCTCATAGATCGAGGTGCGCTGCCGCTCGGGGAGGTGGCAGGAGACCACATGGCCCGGCTCGGGGGTTGCCAACAGCGGCAGCAACTCGGGCACCTCGATGTCACACGGCCCGCCGTTGAGCATGGCGTAGCGGCAACGCGGGTGGAACGCACACCCCGGTGGCACGTTGATGAGGCTGGGCGGATTTCCCTTGATGGGCAGCAGATCCTCGTCGGCGTCGCCGTGCAGCGACGGGATGCTGGCCAGCAGACCCCACGTGTAGGGATGCTGGGGCTTGCGCAGCACCTGCTCGGCGCTGCCGTACTCGGCGACCCGGCCGGCGTACATCACCAGGACGTCGTCGGCGATCTGGCTCACCACGCCGAGATCGTGCGTAATGATGATGACGGCGGCGTTGAAGTCACGCTGGAGATCCTCGATGAGGTCGAGGATCTGCGCCTGGACCGTCACGTCGAGCGCCGTGGTCGGCTCGTCCGCGATGAGCAGGTCGGGGTCGTTGACGAGCGCCATGGCGATCATGGCACGCTGGCGCATGCCACCGGAGAACTCGTGCGGGTAGCTGTCGACCCGCTTGGCTGGCTGGGGAATTCCGACTCGCCCCAGCATCTCGATCGCGTGTTTGCGCGCGACCGCCTTGGACGAATTGGGGTGGTGCACGAGGTACGCCGAGACGATCTGCCGGCCGACCGTATAGAACGGGTGCAGGGCCGAAAGCGGATCCTGGAAGATCATGGCGACATCACGTCCACGCATCTTGCGGATCTTCTCGTCCTCCATCCCCACCACGTTGCGCCCGCTGACAAGGATCTCGCCGGACATCCGCGTGCGCTTGGGATTGTGCAGGCCGAGGACGGACAGGCTGGTCACGCTCTTGCCGGAACCCGACTCGCCGACGATTCCGAGCGTTTGCCCGCGCTCGACGGAGAATGAGACTCCGTCGACGGCGCGAACGATGCCGTCCTCGGTCGAGAACTGTACGGACAGGTCGCGTACCTGAAGGTACGGCCCCCCGCTCGCGGATGCCGTGGATCCCACCGATGTCTGCGGTGCTGTCACGGTGTGTGCCTCCCAAGGGTCGCGGTCGCGGTGCTTCCCGCTCTGTGCTTACGCTGTGCTCCGTTTACTACTCTGCCCCCGACGAGAGATCGCCGGGATTGCCCGTTTAGCTGAGCTTCACCCGCGGATCTATGAAGGCGTAGAGGCAGTCAACGATCACGTTCGATACGACGATGAAGGTGGCCGCGATGAGGACAGTAGCCATGACGACCGGCAGGTTCAGGTCGCTGACCGCCTGCACCGCGGTGCCGCCCAACCCCTTCAGGCCGAACACGGTCTCCGTGATGACCACGCCGCCGAGCAGCGCGCCCAGGTCCAGGCCGGCGTAGGTGACGATCGGGGTGATGGCCGCCCGCAACGCGTGCCGCAGGTAGACGGTGCGCTTGGGCAGGCCGATAGCGCGGGCGGTGCGGACGAAGTCCTCGGAGAGAGTCTCGAGCATCTGAGACCTCGACAGCCGGGCGTAGGCCGCCGACTGGACGAACCCGAGCGCGAGCCAGGGCAGGACCATGCCGGCCACGAATGCCCCGGGATCCTCGAACGGGCTGTGGTACCTCGGAATCGAGAAGATCTTGAATCCGAACACGAAGATCAGCAGGAGGACCATCGCGAAGAAATAGACGGGCATCGAGGCACCCACGAGCGAGACACCGATGGAGACCTTGTCGAAGGTCGTTCCCTGTCTCAGCGCCGAGAACATACCTAACGAGATACCGAGGGCGAGCCAGATGACGGCTGCCCCCAGCACGATGCTGACCGTGACGGGCAGGGCCCGTTCGATGATGTTGAGCACCGGTTCGCGGGTCCGGAACGAGTAGCCGAGACAGGGTGCCGGGCACTCGCCGAAGCTGGGCATCTCGCGTCCCAAGACGATGCCCTTGTGGAAGTCGATGTACTGGGTGAGCAGCGGCTTGTCCAGTCCAAGGCTGCGCTCGACGGCGGCCATGTTCGTCGGAGTGCAGTTCTTGCTGCACATGACCAGCGCAGGACTCGACGGCACCGCGAAGAACACCAGGAACGTGACCGCGCTGATGGCGATCAGCGTGACCACTGCGACGAGGCTGCGCTTGATGAGAAATCGGATCATGGCCCAGGCCCTTCAGACGTGCCGCCTGCGATCGCGGCCTCGCGCCCGTTGTGCGGGCGACGGGGTGGTGCGGGGCGGTGTGGCCGGCCCGACTGGGCCGGCCACACCGGTTATGCAATTACTTCACCCAGATGTTCTGGAGCGAAGGGTAGCCCCACAAGCCGCTCAGGTACGCGCCACCAAGGCCCGAACCGTACAGCGAGTACGAGTGGTCGTAGTACCTCGGGACCACTGGAGCGTAGTCTGTCATGATCTTCTTGTCGAGCGCGGCGTACGCCTTGCCCGCCTCGGCAACGTCGGTCAGACCGGCGATGCGGTCGATCTCGGCGTTGACCGAAGGCTCATCGAAGTACGACAGGTTGTTGTTGCCGGTCGGCGTGATGGCGTCGCCACCCTTCATGAGGACGCCCATCACAGTCGAGCCGGACGGGTAGTCCTGGCCCCAGCCACCCGTGATCAGGTCGCAGTCGGTGCCCTTCGTACCCACGATGGTGTAGTGGGTGGTGCCGTCGGTCGGCGACATGACGATCTGGAAGCCGGCGCGCTCCCAGGCCTGCTTCGCCGCGGCAGCAGTCTGCTCACGGACCGGCGTGCCGGGGCGGTAGCACGACTTCAGCGGCGTCAGGGTCTTGCCCGTCAGCAGCGCCTTGGCCTTGTCCACGTCACCGGTGATCGGCTTCGGGTAGGCGTCGTACTTCTCGTAGCCAGGAACCGACGGGGCCATGATCGACGTCGACGGCTTGCCGGCCTTGTCGCCACCAATGATCTTCAGGTCGGCGTCCTGGTTGTACGAGTAGATGAGCGCCCGCCGCACGTCCACGTCCTTCACCCGCTGGGTGTTGATGTAGACGTAGATGTTGAAGACGGTGTCGCCCTCGATCGCGCGGGAAGCGGCCGGGCCGTTGAGCACCTCGGCGAGGGCCTCGGTCGGCACGTTGTCCCACTGCAGCGCGGTCTTGTCGTCACCACTGTCGGCGACGAAGCGCTTGCTCGCCACCACCGGATCGGTCGCGGTCCAGTCAAAGACGACCTTGTCTGGGTACGCGTGACGGGCCGGGTCGGTGGCCGGGTCCCAGTTCGGGTTGCGGACGAGCGAGAACTTCTCGCCGCGCACCAGGGACTCGATCATGTACGGGCCGGACGAAACGATCGCGTCCGAGTCGTACTTGTTCGCGCCCGGGTCCTTCGACTGCGGGACCGGAACGGTCGTCAGCAGAGCCGCCGCCGCCGGGAAGTCGCAGTGGGCCGAGGCGAACTGGAACTGGATGGTCTTGTCGTCCGGGGTGGTGATACCGGGGGCGATGGTGCCGGGCGCCGCGTAGGGGCCCTTGTAGACCGACTGGTAGTCCTCTTTGCCGGCCAGCCAGATCTGCAGGTAGTGCGGGCCGTCCGCGGTGCTGTCGTCGAACGAACGCGAGATGCCGTATGCGATGTCCTTCGACGTGATCGCGGTGCCGTCCTCGAACTTCACGCCGTCGCGCAGCGTGAACTTCCAGGTCTTGCAACCGTCCGCGGTCTCACCGGTGGTGGTGGCGAGGTCACCCACGAGACGGGTCTTGATGGTTCCGTCGGCCGCAACGTCCTCGTAATAGGTCGTCAGCGTCCGAGTGACCAGCTGGTTGTAGAGCATGATGCCGTCACCGCGGTAGTCCGCCTGTGGGTCGTGGCGGTCGAGGTCGGTCGAGCCAAGAATGGTGAGGGTGCCACCCTTCTTTGCCCCCGGAATCTCTGGCGCCGGGCCCTTGGCGTTGTTGTCAATAGAGAAGGAACCACCACCTTGCTGACCTGTCTGGCCTGGAGTTCCGCCTCCGCCCGTGGTCTGGCAACCACTCGCGGCAATTGCCACAGCGAGCGTGCCGATGAGCACCGCTCCCAGTTTGCGTCGCACTTGTTTGTTCTCCCTCCCCGCCTAGCGGCGGCCGTTTGGCCATATCCCAGCTTGCTAGGCGACGTCTGTGTGTCCGGTCGATGACCGGGGTTACTTCGCCGACCGTGGGTCGAGCGCATCGCGCAGCGCGTCACCAAGCAGGTTGAACGCGAGCACGAGAACAAAGATTGTGATTCCGGGCAGCAGGATCGCCGGTGGAGCGAACCCGACGTTGGACAGGTTGCGCACGCTGTTGGCGATCATCCGCCCGAGGTCGGGGGTCGGCTCCGTGATGCCGATACTCAGGAACGACAGCGCCGCCTCCGCGGTCACGATGGTGGGCACCGCGAGCGAGAAGGTCACGATGATCGGCGCCCAGATGTTGGGCAGCAGCTGCCGGAACAGGATATGGCCGGAGCCGGCTCCAGCCGCGCGGGCCGCCTCCACGTACTCGCGCTCACGCAGCGAGATCACCTGGCCGCGCACAATCCGGGCGGTGTACATCCAGCCGAAGATGATGAAGATCGCCATAAGTGTGGCGACCCGCTTCCACAGAGCGATCGCGCCGAACTCGTCCGAGATCCGTGTGTTGATCGTCGGCACCAGCGCAAGCGCGAAGAGGAAGAACGGGAACGCCAAGGCGAAGTCGATGAACCAGGTGAGGACCTTGTCGGCGAAGCCGCCGACATAGCCGGCGACGACGCCGATGACCACACCGATGCCGACACCCGCCGCCGCCGAGACGACAGCGATGAACAACGAGGTGCGCGCGCCGAAGACGAGCTGCATCAGCACGTCTTTGCCGTCACCGATGGTGAGGCCGAGCCAGTGATCGCCGCTCACGCCACCCGCGGTACCGATCGGCATGCCGTACGAGTTGCTGGCGCTCGACAGCAGCAGGCTGAAACCCTCCTCGGGGTCGACGCCGTAGAGCCACTGGATCACCGGAGCGAGGATCACGACAGCGGCGAAGAAGCCGAGCACCCAGGTGCTGGCCAGGGCGACCCGGTCGCGCTTGAGGCGAATCCACGCGAGCTGGCCGGGCGAGCGGCCCACCACCACGACGCCGCCAATCTTGGGCAGGATGACGTCGGGAGCGTTTACCGTCAACTCGGTGTCGGTCACCAGCGTGTCGCCGGGGTCGCCGGCGTCGCCCAAAGCCTTGACCCCGCGATCGCCACTTGTTGTGGTGTCGCTCATGAGTGCAGCTCCTTCCCGAGCGCGGGGATCTGTTGTCCCTGCACCCGAGACGAAAGTAACGACGTTCCGTGGGTTGGGAAACACCCGGATGCATCGGTCCGATAACAGCTCGATCACATCTGCCATGACCTGCGGGAATTCCCTTGTCGGAAGGCCCGACGTCCGGCTCGCCGTGACCGAGTCGTAATCTCGTGCCGCATGCCGGCGGTCGTGACACGCTGACGCCATGACGCAGTTCGACGTGGCGACCATAGCGGTCGAGGCCGCGCTGGCGGCGGGTGCCCGATATGCCGATGCCCGGGTCATGCACCGCCGGTCGGAGTCGATGAACGCCCGCAACGGCGACATCGAGGAACTCAGTCAGGACGAGGACGCCGGGGTGGGCGTGAGAGCCTTGGTCGGTTCGAGCTGGGGCTTCTCCGCAATACCGGATCTATCGGATTTATCTGGCCGCAAGGCTGGCGAGATGGCAGCCGCCATCGCCGCGGCCAGCGCATCCGTCCCCGGACCGCCAGTGGATCTTGTTCCATCGGTGGCGGCCACCGCCAGCTGGTCCTCGCCGTGCGAGATCGATCCCCTCTCGGTCCCGCTGTCCGACAAGGGCGACCTGCTCGTCTCGGTCACTGCCGCGATGCACGCAGCCGGCGCGGACCAGGCCGAGGGTGTCTACCAGGTGTGGGACACGCTCAAGTGGTTCGTCTCGAGCGAGGGCCACCGCATCGACCAACACATCCGCGAGTGCGGAGCCGGGGTCTCGGCCACCGTGATCGGTGACGGAGAGACGCAACGGCGGTCCTACCCGTCCTACCGCGGCCAGTACGGCACGAGCGGATGGGAGCTCGTCCACAGCCTGGATCTCGCCGCGCACGCCGAGCGGATCACCGCCGAGGCCAACGCGCTACTGACCGCACCGGTCTGCCCGGCCGGGACCACCACGCTGGTGCTGGGAAGCGAACAGATGGCGCTGCAGATCCACGAGTCGGTGGGCCATGCGATCGAGCTGGACCGCATCCTCGGTTGGGAGGCGGCCTTTGCCGGCACGTCCTGGCTCGACCTGACCCAGCTCGGCTCCCTTCGCTACGGATCCGAACTCATGAACATCACCGTCGACCCGACCGTCCCCGGGGCTCTGGGCAGCTTCGGATTCGATGACGAGGGTACGGCGGCGACCGTGCGCCATGCGGTGCGCGACGGCGTCTGGGTGGGCGTGCTCGCCGGGCGGGACTCCGCGGCCGTGGCGGGCCTGGACTACGCCGGAAGTGTTCGCTCGGACGGCTGGGCGCGACTGCCGATGGTCCGGATGACCAACGTCGGTCTGCAGCCCGGGCCCCATTCGCTGGACGAGATGATCGCGTCGACGGGTGACGGGATCCTGATGGACATAAACCGATCCTGGTCGATCGATGACAAGCGGCTCAACTTCCAGTTCGGATGCGAGATCGGCTGGGAGATCAAGAATGGAAAGCTCGGTCGAATGCTGAAGAACCCCACCTATACCGGCATTGGCCCACAATTCTGGCGATCCATGGACATGCTAGGCGCGGAGGTTGTCGCCTGGGGCACCCCCAACTGCGGCAAGGGCCAGCCCGGTCAGACCGGGCACACCGGCCACCCGACCCCGCCGGCCCGATTCGCGGGCGTCCGGGTAGGAGTCCGGGGATGAGTCTGGAGATCGCAGCCCAGGTGCTCGACCTGGTACGGACGGCAAGCCCAACCACTGAGGCAGAGGTGACGGTGGACCAGACCGACCTGGCCCTGACCCGTTTCGCCAACTCCTTCATCCACCAGAACCTGGCCGAGTCGATCTCGACCGTCCGGCTCCGCCTGCATACCGACGGTCGGACGGCCACCGGGTCCACCACGGTGACCGACGGTGACGGGTTGCGCGCGCTCGTGGAGCGTACGGTCACCGCGGCGTTGCTCTGTCCGCCCGACCCGCTATGGCCGGGCCTCGCACCGGCGGCCACCGTCGCGCCGGCACCACCCGTGGACGAGGAAACAGCGTATGCGGATCCCGGCGCCCGGGCGGCCAGGGTGCGCGCATTCGTCCTCGCTGCCGACGGTCTGGAGGCGGCCGGCTACTGCAGCACGCTGCGGTGGGCGATCTCGTTCGCGAACTCGGCCGGGCAGTCGGCGACGGCCGAGACAGCCGAGGCCGCCATGGATGCAATCGCCCGGGCGGGCACCTGCGATGGCGTGGCCCGGCTGGCTGCCAACAGACTGGCCGACCTCGACGGCGCGGTGCTGGGCGCGCGGGCCGCGGCGAAGGCGGTGGCCAGCAAGGACCCGGTCGAGCTCCCGCCCGGCCGATACGAGGTCGTGCTGGAACCGACCGCCGTGGTCGATCTGCTCCAGCTCATGGCGATCTACGGCTTCAACGGCAAGTCGGTGGCTGAGCGGCAGTCGTTTGTCGAGCTCAACGCGGCGCAGTTCGATCCCGCGGTGACGCTGGTCGATGACCCGTTGGACGCCGGCGGAGCGGGGCTGCCGTTCGATGTCGAGGGCACGCCCAAACGCCGGCTCACGTTGGTCGACGCCGGCGTGACCCGGGCTGTGGCTCACGACCGCCGCAGCGCCGCCCAAGTGGGCGCCGAGTCCACCGGCCATGCCATGCCGGGCGCTGCGTCCTGGGGTGCGATCGCGACGAACGTCCAGTTGCTGCCGGCTGGCGACCGGGCCGGCGACCGGGCCGGCGCCCCGCCGGCGGAGATCGAGGGCCCGGTGGCGGACTCCGCCGCGGCCGCGCTGGTCGCGCAGGTCGGTCGTGGCCTGCTTGTCACCGACAACTGGTACACCCGAGTGCTTGACCCGCGCACCCTCGTCGTAACGGGCCTCACCCGCAACGGCGTGTGGCTGATCGAGGACGGGCAGATCACGCAGCCGGTCCAGAACCTTCGGTTCACCCAGTCCTACCCGGACGCCCTCGGTTCGGGAGGCGTGCTCGGAATCGGGACCCATTCGGTCGCCCTGCCCTCCGGCTGGGGCATCATGACCTACCGCGCGCCGGCGCTCCGTCTGGCGTCATGGAACTACACCGGCAACGCCTCCGGCTGACCTCCGTCCGCCCTATACGCCGCCGATCAAGGACTTGTGGCGGTGGTTTGATCTCTCTACCACGGCCATACGCCCTTGATCGGCGAGAGTTGACGCGATGGGCTACGGTCGATCCACAGTGGCCCACATAGGAGACGACACATGACCGCGAAGACCCCTGAACCTCCCCAGGAGTCGCGCCCG
>Ga0184612_10001487_pt1 | contig 11274 bp, 14 predicted proteins | sample PLM3_60_coex_FD_133163 | JGI IMG/M metagenome (GOLD analysis project Ga0184612, IMG submission 133163) | Groundwater sediment microbial communities from an aquifer in East River, Colorado, USA - PLM3_60_coex | ecosystem: Environmental > Terrestrial > Soil > Riparian zone | place: USA: East...
ACTCCCAGCGGCAGACTACTTGACGGTCTCCACGACCAAGCAGCTACGCCGTCGGCGGGCAACCACCCCCGATTTTCACGCACGCCAGGGCGTCACGGCAGCGACATCGGGGACTACTTGTTGCCGCAGCGCACGCTATCTGCGGCAGTTCCGGGCAGGGGACGTTGGGATGGTTGCCCGGTTCGCCTACCCCGAACCCGGCGGGTGGGCGCGACAGAATTCGCGCACGGCGTCGTTCACCCGCTCGGGACGCTCGAGATTGCTCATGTGGCCTGCGCCCTCGATCACGACGAGTGTCGTGTCCGGGATCGCCTCCTCGAAGTTGCGCGCAACGATGAGCGGCGAGCGCGCATCCAAGTGTCCCCAGATCAGCAGAGTGGGGACGGCGATGTGAGGCAGCAGGTCGCTTAGATCTGTCTCGGCCATGATGGCCAGCTCGTGCCCGAGGGTGGCCGGGCGGACGTCGGCGGCGATGGCGGCGAGCAGAGGCACGAACTTCTCCGGCGGATCGCTAGCGAAGAGTCCGGGAAGCGTGGGGTCGAATTCCTCATGCGGCGCGGCGAGCATCTTGCGCGCGCCGGCAACCCGCGCTCGTACCTCGTCTGCGGGCAGCGACCCCTTCCAGCCGGCGTAGGTGTCGATCATGATCAGGGTGGCGACGAGCCCAGGATGGCGGCGGTAGAGCTCGAGCACCACGGTTCCACCCCAGGACAGGCCAGCGATGTGCGCGGGCCCGAGCTCAAGCGCTTCGAGCAGCGCTGCGAGCCCGTCCGCAAAGCCCGCCAGGCCGAAGCCCTCCGGCAGGTCGGAGGACCGGCCAGCCCCTGGCTCGTCCCATGCGACGACTGTGAACTCGTCGGCCAGACCAGCAAGCTGCGGTTGCCAAATGCGGCTGTCCTCGGCCGCACCGTGGACAAAGACTAGGGGCGGCCCCTCACCGACCCGCTCGTAGGCGATCTTGAGCCCGCCCGCCTCGACAAACTCCACCATTTGAAAGGTACTCGGGCCGAGCCCGGTGTCGCTCCCCCACAGAGCCATCGCGACACCTGGCGCTGGATGCAAGCCCGACGGCAACGTCGGTCACGTGCATAACCTCGATGAGCGCGCACATCGGCATGAGCCGTAACGCGACGATGTCAAGTTGGGCAGGGTGTTCCGCCCGTCTCCTCGTGCTCTGCCTAGCTGACAACCGGGTCGTTCCCGACAGCGTGAATCGAGTTTGTGGAGGAGGCGGTCGGGACTGCTTCGCCGCGCAGGTAGGGATAGCTGTCGAAGGTGACGTCCGTACCGGCCAGGCGAGCCCCGTGAGCAGCCCGGCCGGCCCGTGGTAGTGCGAGATGTGACAGGCAGCGCCGCTGGCCGAGGAAATCTCTCGCACATCGATCACAGCGGCGGGCGCTTGCGCCTCGTAGCCCCGCATGTGCGTGACGTAGAGCGCACCCGCCGCAGCCACCGGGGTGGCAGACCCGTCTCGAGCGGTTCTTCTCGACGCTGAACCGCACGACGCCCGGCTGGCCGGAGAACCGGCCCGAGCTGCTGGAGGCCATGTACGCCGACCGCCTATCCTCGGACAGACGAGCTGGCGGGTGAGAGCGCGACCACCCGAAATCCTGACAATGCCGACCACATCGGCAGGCTCTTGCTACGGTCTGGTCCACGCCGCACCGAGCGTGGAACCGCGACTCGGCGCGCTGAGGCTCGGACCGGAGGCCGCCTGTGTCCTCGATCGAGGTGCGCCCGTTCCGCCGTAGCGACCGCCAGCAGCTCACGGCGCTGGTCAACGCGCACCTCGCCGCCGTCATCCCGGGCGTGTCGCTCTCGGTGACGTCGGTCGTGAGTCATCTGGAGCGCGACCCGGGCGAGTTCATCGTCGACCCGTGGGTGGAACAGCGGGTGACGCTCGTCGCCGAGCAACGGCAGCGCATCGTCGCCGCGGCGCACCTCATGCGGTACGGCTCCGACGAACGGATGGGTGAGACGTACCGGAACGCAGGCGAGATCCGCTGGCTTCTCTGCTGGCCCGCGGTGCCGTACTGGCCGGACTCGCTCGACGCGGGCGACATGCTCGCGACGGAATGCCTGAAGCAGCTCGACGGCTGGGGTGTCAGCCGGGCCTACGCGGATGGGACGCTGCCCGTGCCGGGGGTGTACGGCGTGCCCGAGCAGTGGCCGCACGTGCGAGCCATCTACGAGAAGGTGGGCTTCCGCCACCTCGGGCCGACCGAGATCGTCTTCGTCGCATGGGTCGACGAGCTGCCCCGCTGGCCCGCGCCGCATCCGGGCCTACGGACCCAACGGACGCTCGGCGTCAACGGCACCAGGATCTGGGCCCTCCTCGACGACGAGGCGGTGGGCCACATCGAGGTCGACACCAACCTCGGCGAGGTCAACCGGGCGGCCGGCACCTCGTCATGGGCCGACATCGGCAACCTGAATGTCCGCGAGTCGCACCGCCGGTTGGGCGTCGGCAGCTGGCTCGTCGCGCAGGCCGCCGACTGGCTCAGGCTCGGCGGAGTGGAGTGTCTGCTCGACTACGCCAACTCCGACGAGCCCGAGTGCATCGCCTTCCTCCACCGCGCGGGCTTCCGCGAGCTGACCCGGACCCAGCGCGGCCTGGTGATCGAGCCGCACGCGCAGGACACCTGAGCTCGGCCGCTACGCGGGCTCGGCAGCGGCCTCCAGCTCTCGCTCACGTACCCGGCCCGCGGGCAGGAACAACTCCGGTTGACCTTCGACGTGCAGCTGCGGGAGCCGCCGGTCGAGCCATGCGGGGAGCCACCAGTTGGCGCGACCCAGCAGGTGCATGACCGCGGGTACGAGCAGCATCCGAACGACGGTCGCGTCGACCAAGATCGCTGCCGCCATGCCCACGCCGATCACCTTGAGGAAGACGTCGGGGCTCGGCACGAAGGCTGCGAATACCGCCACCATGATCGCCGCGGCGGCCGTGATCACCCGGCCGGTCCCGGCCAGCCCGTCGACGATGGCGCGGCCGTTGTCTCGCGTCCGGATCCACGACTCGCGCATCCGGCTGACGAGGAACACCTCGTAGTCCATCGACAGGCCGAACAGCACGGCGAACATCAGCACCGGGATGAACGCCGGCATCGGCGTCTCGGTGTCGATGCCAATCAGCTGCCCGGCCCAGCCGCCCTCCAGGAGCAGGGCCACGACGCCGTACGCGGCGGCGACCGACAGGAGGTTCATCAGCGCGGCCGTGACCGGGATCGCGATGCTCCGGAACGAGAGCAGCAGCACCAGCATCGACAACGCGACAACGCCACCGATCAGGAGCGGCAGTCGGTCCGCGATGTTCGACGTCGTGTCGATGGCCGTGGCTGTTACGCCGCCCACGTGGACGTCCGCGCCGGTTCCTTCCGTGGCCGCCGGGATCACGTCGTCGCGAAGGGTCCGGACCAGATCCTCGGTCGCGCCGTCCTGGGGACCCGTCGTCGGGACCACGGTGAGCAAAGCAGTGTCGCCTGCCGTATTCAGCTGGGGCGGCGTGACCGCGGAGACGCCTGCCGTGGCGCCGACGTCGTCTGCCAGCGCCTGCAACGACGCGGTGTCCCCGCCCTGGGAGAGGTCGGCCACCAGCAACAATGGGCCGTTGGCGCCGGCGCCGAAGCCCTCGGCCAGCGTGTCGTACGCCTGCCTCGTCGACCTGCCCTCGACGTCGTTGCCCGCGTCGGGGAAGCCGAACCGGACCCCGAGGAAGGCGGCTGCCAGCGCGAGCAGTACCGCGACGCCGGCCAGCGACGCGATGATGCTGTGCCGGTCGACGAGCCGGCTCCAGCGCACCCAGCCTCGCGCCGGTTCGACGTGGCCGCCGGCCGCGACCTGCACCGGCCGACGGCGGCCCAGCGGGAGCCGCAGCCGGTCGATCCACCGTCCGAAGTAGCCCAACAGAGCCGGGAACAGCGTGACCGCGGCGGCCAGCACGACCAGAACGGCGACGATCGTCACGACCGATGCGCCACGCATGAACGACAGGCCCGTGGCTAACAGTCCCAGCATGCTCACCATGACCGTGCTGCCGGCCACCAAGACCGACCGCCCCGCGGTGTCGAGGGTGGCGACGGTCGCGGACTCGGGATCGAGACCGGCGGCCCGCCACTCGCGGAAGCGGGTGACCATCAGCAGCACGTAGTCGATGCCGAGGCCGATCCCCATCATGGTGGCGAGCGCCGTAGACCAGTCCGGCACGTCGATGAGCGCGGCCACCAGACCGGTGAGCGCGCCGCTCACGGCCAGTCCGGCCACGGCGACGAGGATCGGCAGGCCGGCCGCGACCACGGAGACGAACGTGAGCAACAGGATGATGGCTGCAGCGGCGAGGCCGATGCCCTCGGACCCGATCTCGCCCTGCTCGGCGATCTGGACGCTCTGCCCGCCGAGCGCGATCTCGAGCCCCGGCCGCTCCCCTGCGTCGGCCGCGGTCAGGAGCCGCTCGGTGTCCTCGATCGGCATGTCGACCGGGTTGGTCACGTCGAGCTTGAGGTGCGCGACCAGCGTGCGCCCGTCCGCCGAGATGTTGCCCGGTGTGGCGTAGGGATCTTCGATGCTGGCCACGTGCGGGAGGCCGGCCAGTTCGTCGAGCAGCGCGGTGACGTCGGCCTGCACGGCCGGATCGGTCGCCGCGGCGTCGGCCCGGACGACGACGTCGACGGTGTCGCCGGCCTGGGCCGGGAACCGGCCCTCCATCAGGTCCTGGGCCTGCTTGGAGTCCGATCCGGGCGCGGAGTAGTCGGCGGCGAAGTCACCGGCGAAGGCGGCCGAGAGGCCGATCGCGACGGCGAGTACCGCGACCCAGCCCAGGACCACTCGGCCACGCCTGCGGAAGGCCACCCGGGCGATTCGGCCCAGCGGTCCTGGCGTCGGCGTCTGCGTCGGTAGGTCATCCAGCGCGAGCGTCGTGTCGGTCATCGAGAGTCCTCTCGAAACGGAACGGATCGTGACAACAGTGATCTGGCATCAGTTGAGTTATGCTTCGTAACGAACACCAGATGGGCAGCCTTGTCAAGGGCCTTCACGTCTGTGACGATGCTTAACCGGAAGTTCACTTTGCGAGGAGGCGCGTGCCGAGTGGGTAAGGCCCTCTTCCACCACCATGTGGCGTCGCGGCGAGAGCGAGCGCGCGCCGCGACGATCGATGAGATCAAGGAGACGGCTCAGCGCTTGATGCGCGAGCAGGGCACGACCGAGGTGCGCTTCTCCGACATCGCCCGCGAGATGGGCATGACGGCACCGGCCCTCTACCGGTACTTCGCCGACCGCGACGAGCTGCTGACGGCGCTCATCGCCGACGCGTACAACGACCTCGCGGACATCGTCGCGGAGGCCCAGGAGAAGGTCCCGGTGGACGACCCGAGCGGGCGCCTGCTGGCGGTGTCGCAGGCCTACCGATCCTGGGCACGCCGGGAACCGCAGCGCTTCGCACTCATCCTCGGCATGCCCGTCCCTGGGTATGCCGCTCCGGAGGAGGGTCCGACCACAGAGGCAGCACGCCGCGCGATGGTGCAGCTCAAGTCGCTGTTCTTCGACGCGGCCGAGCGGAACATTCTCAAGCCGCCGCTGCTCCGGGAGGTCGGCGAGGCGCTGGCTGCCAGTGCCGTGGCCGACCACGACGCCATGCATCCGGACGAGCCGCTGCTCCCGCCGGAGACCTTCCAGGCGCTCCTGCAGTGCTGGTCGTCTCTGCACGGGTTCACCTGCCTCGAGGCGTACGGCCATCTCGACTGGCTGCCCGACGAGGCGCGCGACGAGCTCTTCGAGTCGGGCGTGCGCCTCGCGGCCATGACGGCTGGACTTCCCCCGCCGGCGACCGCCTCCGGGCCGAGCTGACCAGGTGGCGTGTCGCACCCGGTGAGCGAGCGGATCAGGCACGAAGCGCTGTGCGACGGCTCCGGGACCTTCCCGGAGCCGCTCGAGTCGGCATTCCCGGCCTCGGGGCTCACCGGTCCCTGGTTGCTGCACGTGCACTGCCACCTGCTGTTCGTCGACGGCCGGATCGCGCTCGTCGACGCCGGCGCCGGTCCGCCCTGGGCACCCGCGGCGACGTGGTTTCCGCGACCGGGCCGGCTTCTCGACGCCCTTCGCGGCCGGGGCGTCGAGCCGACGCACGTCTCGGACGTCGTGCTCACCCACCTGCACTCCGACCACGTCGGGTGGACGGTCCACGGCGAGGCGGCCGAACCGACGCCGACCTTTCCCAACGCGCGCCACCTGCTTCAGGACGTCGAGCTGAACCGGCTCAGGACCGGCAGCCCCGGGCAGCGGGCCCTGTTCGACACGCACGTCCGACCGCTGTCCGACGCCGGCCTGGTCGACGCCGTCGACGGGTGGGCCAGGCCGATGCGCCAGGTCGAGCTGCGTCCGTCTCCCGGCCACACGTCCGGGCACCAGAGCGTAGCCGTGGACCTGGGGGACGAAACGCTGTTGATCAGTGGCGACGCGTTCGTTCACCCGATGCAGGTCACCGAGCCCGGCACGCTGTACGCCTACGAGGACGACTCGGCGGTGGCCGCCGAGACCCGGCGGGCAATCCTCGCCGACGCGGCACAGCGGCGTACGCTCCTGGCGCCAGCGCACTTCGCCGTGACCGTCGCCGTGCTGCCAGTCGACGCAGCCGGCGCCCTCGTCGCCCTGCACACGTGCCATGCCTGAGGGCGACACCGTGTACCTCGCGGCCGGCGAGCTGCGTGACGCGCTCGCCGGTCGCACGCTCACCCGCAGCGACTTCAGGGTGCCCCGCTACGCCACGACCGACCTGTCCGGACGCGCTGTCGACGAGGTCGTCCCACGTGGCAAGCACCTGCTCATCCGGGTGGCACCGGACGTCACGATCCACACCCACTTCCGAATGGACGGGACCTGGCGGACCTACCGGGCCGGCGAGCGCCGGCGGGGAGGACCGGAATGGCAGATCCGCATCGTGCTCGCGAACGACGAGTACGACGCGGTCGGATATCGCATCCCGGTCATCGACGTCGTGCCCAGGGACGCCGAGCACGAGCTCGTCGGGCACCTGGGTCCTGACCTTCTCGGTCCGGACTGGGATCCCGCCGAGGCCGTACGCCGGTTGGCCGCCCAGCCCGACCGGGAGATCGGCGACGCGCTGCTCGACCAGCGCAACCTGGCCGGGGTTGGCACTGAATAAGCTACACTGCCGCGCATGGATCAGCAAACCCCGCGGACGCTCGACGTGTACGCCCGCGTGTCGCGGCTCGGCGACGAGCGGCAGCGCAGCACCGACGGGCAGGTCGAGGACTGCACTGCCCGCGTCAACGACCTCAGCGCCAGCGTCGGCGAGGTGCACGTCGACGACGGCCGCTCGGCGTGGAACCCGCGGGTGCACCGTCCCGGCTGGGACCGGCTCATGGCCCGGCTCGAGTCCGGCGCCACCGGCGGCGTGGTCGTGTTCGACCTCGCCCGGTTCTCCCGCCGGCCGATCGAGGGCGAGCGGCTCATCACGGCGGCCGAGCGCGGTCTGCTCGTGCTCGATTCCGAGGACTCCTACGACCTGACGACCACGAACGGCAAGAAACACTTCCGGGACCAGCTCAACGGGGCCGCGTTCGAGTCGGACCGGCTGTCCGACCGCGTCAAGCGCGGCAAGCGCGTCAAGGCGCTCCGGGGCGAGCCAAACGTGTCCAGCCGCCCATTTGGGTTCGAGGACGACGGGCCGGGCTCGCCGCGACGGTTCGACAGGGTGCGGGAGTCCGAGGCGGAGGTCCTGCGCGAGCTGGCGGCTCGGCTGCTCGCTGGGGACAGCCAGGACGAGATGATCCGCGACCTGAACCGGCGCGGCGTCACCACGTCGTACGACAAGCCGTGGACCCGGGCCGGACTGCGCCAGGTCCTCACCCGGCCGCGGAACGCCGGGCTGATCGTCTACGACGGCGCGGTCATCCCGGACAAGCGGCTGCCCGGCGAGTCGATCCTGACCGAGGACACGCACGAGCGGATCTGCTCACTGTTCGCAGCCCGCCGCCGAGGACGACCCGTCTCCGACGCGTACCTGTGCTCGGGGGTCGTCTGCTGCGGCCTGTGCGGGCACCGGCTCTCCGGCAGGCCCCGAGTCAACATGAAGCCCTACCCGGACGGTGGGGTGCGCCGCCAGTACTGGTGCCAGCCTCGAGCCCACGACGGCGGCTGTGGACGCATCGCCGTAGACCAGCGCGAACTCGACCGACACATCGGCGCCCTCGTCGTGGCGATCCTGGCCGATCCGCGGCACGCCGCCGCGGTCGAGTCGGCCGCCCGCTCCGCGGTGGAGCAGCGGCAGAAGATCGAGGCTGAGATCAGCGAGTGCGAGCAACTGGCCAATGCATTGGCCAATCGGCTGGGCCGTCGTGAGATCTCGCTGATCCGGTACGACGCTGCGACCGTGCCACTCGACCGGCGCCTGGCCGAACTGCGGGACACGCTCGGCGAGATCGACGCCGCGCCTTCCGCGGTCGTGTCGGCCGAGGTGGTCGCCGCGTCGCGGGCTGAGTGGGAGGCGCGGTGGAAGGTCGCCACCGTGGCGGAGCAGCGGGCGTTATTGCGGCAGGCGCTACGTGGCCGGCGGCTGGTCGTCATGCCCGCCGACCCGCAGGCGCCGCGACGGTTCGACGCGGGCCGCATCGTGATCGAGGAGACGTTGTGAGCGCCCGGCCGCCTAACCATCCGTACGACACGCTGCAGATCCACTGCCTTGCGTGCGGCCGATTCCTGCAGGCATGGGTCCGATCGCGAGTGGGGGGCCTGATCCATGGTATGGCCGGTCCGATGCCCGCGCAGAGTGGGAAGGGTGTCCGCGTATGGAATGCGAGATCAGCGGAGGACTTCGAGCGCGGCGGCGGCTCGACGGAACGAACGCTTCTGCAGCACCGGTGCCGCGCCCACAACGGCCGCGAGCTGCCGACGGTGGTGAACCTGGCGAAGGTCACGAAGCTCTTGGACGAAAAGGTCCGCCGAGTCGATTGGTAGCCAGCGGCGCATAGCTGGCTAGACTGGGCTTTGCACGACGGACCGCGCGGGCGGGCGAGAAGGATCCCGCAGCTAGGCGCACCTCAGCGGGTCGCGCAGGTGAAACCTGCCCCGCTGGGAGTTCCATTGTCCAAGTCCTGGACGACCTACCGTGCCCGTGCCGCCGGCAAACGCCGCCACAACCCGAACGCCGACATCAGCGTCGAGATGCGCGATATGCGCGCGGCACGGTTCGCCGAGCGGATCCACGACGAGATCCCCGATTCCGACGTCGGCGCCTGGGCCGAGCGCGTAGCCGAAAATCTGCCACCGCTGACGCCCAGCGAAGCAGCTGCAGTCGGCCAGCTCGCCGCCGCACTGACGGCCCGTAGAAGCCGTCCCCCGCACGTCGATGCCGACTCGGTGGCGGCCCAGACATGACGAAGCGGCCCAGCCACGGGCCGCCCCGACCGACCCTCACCGGAGTCGGTTCGAGCGTACCCGACGAGATGCGGGCGCCGGATATACCGGCGCCCGATGCCTCCACCATAGCGCCCGGAGACCGCCGCCACCACAACGAGCATGGCGAGCCCAAGAGAGCGCACACAACCCGCGAACACGCGATCAAGCAGATCCGTAGCTTGATCCTCGACGGCAAGGCGTCGCCGGGAGAGTTGATCGCGTACGACACCTGCCCCTGCGGCTTCTGGCACGTTGGCCACCGAGGCGGTCGACGGTGAAGCCGCTCGTGTGGATGCGCGCCGTCCGCGACGCCAGTCCGCCGACCTCGGCGCAGCTCGCCGTGCTCTGGGCTCTCGCGCTGCGGATGCGGCCGGACGGCTCAGGGTTCACCTCAACCCGTCAGCTTTGCGACGACGTGACCGTGTCGCACTCGACGGTGGAGCGGGCTACCCGGTGGGCGCGCGAGACGTCATGGCTCGATCGGGTGCGCCGTGGGCATCGGCTCGGCAACGGGGTCAGGGTCGGGACGGAATGGCGCCTTACCGAGCCATCTCAACCCGTCACCACTGACACGTTGAGCGACTCTCAATCCCTCACGGGTGACGGGTTCGGCGATTCTCAATCCCTCAATTCGGCGTCTCAATCCCTCAGCAGGGAACCACCAGAGGTCTCTGTACCAGAGATTCCATCCAAGACCCTGCTTGTAACCACAGGGCTAGCGCCGCCCAACGCCGACAACGGCGGGCAGGAACCACACAGAAACGAACCGAACGCCCGACGCGCCATCGGCACCCTCGTCGCCGCCCGAACACTGCCGTTCACCGAAGACACGCTGATGCTCGTCGCCTACCAGGTCGGCGGAGGCGACCCGTGGACCGGCTACCTGACGATCAAGGCGGCCACCGAACAGAGCTTCACCGGCGCCCGAGATCCGCTCGCGGTGCTACGCAAGCGGCTGAGACTGTCATGACTCGCCGGCCGGTGCGCGACCGCGAACGCAAACCCCCGATGACCGCGCTGCAGCGGAAGTACCAGGACGCCGGGTCGGCGCTGCCACCCGCCGGCCTCCCCGTAGCCGACTGCACCTGCGGCGCCCACTACCTCGACACCGACGGCGGCCGCGACGCACACGAAATCGTGTTCGGCCACCGGCCACGACCACAACTCCACGAAGGCGAGACGACACCATGACCACGACCTGGCCGCCGCCTGGCCCACGCATCCGTCACGGCTGGCGATGCACGCGAACCGGCGCGGTCGTCGAGACTGCCAGACAGGACGTGCTCGGCCGCGGACACGTGGTCAGCATGTGCACTGAGTGCGACGGCACCGACCTCGTCGACCGGGTACGCACCGAGCGCGAGGCCACGACGTGACCCCCGCTTTTTCCTGGCCGGCCCGGACGCCAAGATCGCCCCCTGTCGTCGTCTATAAAGCGGGCCGAAAGAAGGGATGATCATCACGTGAGAGCGATCGAGAAGGCGACCCGGTCCGAGCTGGATACGTTGCCGGAGCAGTCGCGGTCGTCGGCGTTGGCTGCGGTGGCGCTGGATTTGGCTCGCCGGCTGGACGGTGACCCGGCGGACACGGCTGCGGTGTTGCTGGCCCGGGAGTTGAGGCAGACGTTGGCGTATCTGCACGGTCGGCAGCCGGAGGATCTGGGTGGTGAAGTTGAGCGTTTCTTGGGTCGGATCGCCGCCTCCGACGTCGGCGACGCCGAGGACTGAGCGGGCTACGTACGGTGGTGACGTGGCCGACACGGCGGCCATGCTGGGCAAGCCACTGATGGGCTGGCAGCGGCTGACCGTCGACCGGGGGATGGAGCACGTCGCCGGCCAGCTGGTACACCGCGAGGTTGAT
>Ga0184612_10001488_pt1 | contig 11274 bp, 8 predicted proteins | sample PLM3_60_coex_FD_133163 | JGI IMG/M metagenome (GOLD analysis project Ga0184612, IMG submission 133163) | Groundwater sediment microbial communities from an aquifer in East River, Colorado, USA - PLM3_60_coex | ecosystem: Environmental > Terrestrial > Soil > Riparian zone | place: USA: East...
AACGATAAACAGGTCTTGCGAGTGGCCACATTGAAGTCTGCAAAGTGTCTTGGAGTGTGACACCTGAAATTCTAGTAACTATAGCTTGTCAATACTCCATGCATTTGCAACAATATCTTTACATGACTGGGTCACCCTCAGTAAAGGAAATTAGAGTGTGTTATATTATATTATTAGAGGTGTGATGAAATGTTCCTTTCTTTACCATGGCTTTACAAAATAGGAATTCTTTCAGTGATAACAATAGTCATACTTTCCTTTATGACATTTTATTTCTTCCAGACTATGACAGAGAATAATGTGAAAGATAATCTTTTGACAGATCAAATTAACCGTCAGATAGCAAGTTCAAAGAGTCTGTCCCAACATATAGGTTCGGACCTCACTATGGTTATGACAGTTCTTGACGGTCTGACAAATTCTGCAAATCTTCAGCAAGGACAACTCTATACGGAAAAAACTAAGGGGCTAATGGAAGAGAAGTACAACTTAATGCAAGACATAGTAAACAAAATTTTTCTATTAGATAAGAATGATGTTGTAACTATGAGTCTATCTTCGGCCAGCACAGATAAGTATCTTGGTGCAGATTTTTCCCAGAGAGAGTGGGTAATAGATGCCAGACGTGATTTAAAACCAGTGTTTTCAAAAGGTTTTGAGAGACAGGGTTTATACACTGTGAATATTGCAGTCCCTATTATAAATAGAGAAACTAATCAGTATATTGGATTGATAATCGCAACAATACCAACGGAAAAATTTTTTGCCCGATATGGAAATGTGCATGATATCAACTCACAATTCCTAGTTGTATACGATAAGAGCGGAACTATACTTGCTGTGGGTGCCGATAAGAGCTTAATGGGAAAGAATTTTTTTGGAGACGTAGTACAAAATTTTATTAATCATAATGAGGTTCTAAACAATCTAACACAAAGCCTTTTACGCGGACAGTCAGGATATGCCATTTATGATTATGGAAGGACAGAGAGGATCAATACAGGACAGCCCATAATTGTACAAGGTGAACCGACATACTTTCTCCAAGTGGTAACGCCAACCAAAGTAATTTTTTCAAAGATAGGAGAGACGCTCTTCACGGAAAGACTCAAGAATTATTCTTTATTAGTGGGAGTTTTTGCTTCCGTATCTCTCTTGATAATATTCCTACTTAGATGGAACAGCACAATGGAGAAAGAGGTAGTCAAAAGAACTACCGAGTTGAGCCAATCCAATACCTCACTAGATAGTGTGGCAAGGCAGCTCACGAATTCTAACGTTTCATTGCGGAAAGCAAACGAACAGTTAAAAAAACATCAGAACTTACAGAAAGAGTTTATAGACATTGCTGCACATGAATTTCGCACTCCAATCCAGCCTATTCTTGGACTAACCGATGTTTTACGTGATCGTATATCTGATTCATACCAACGTGGACTCTTAGACGTGATAATGAGAAACGCAAGAAGACTTCAAAGATTTTCTTCGGATATTTTAGATGTTACGAAAATTGATAGCAGTTTACTAAAGCTTTCACAATCACCCGTTAAACTGAATGATAAGATTGAGAATGTAATAAATGACATTAAGAACGGGTCTGATACAGAAATCAAAAATAAGAACATTAAGATCGTGTTTCAACGTAAAGAATCAATTACTGTGTTTGCAGATAGAGATAGAATTTATCAGGTACTTTCTAATCTGCTGACTAATGCGCTGAAGTATACTGAAAATGGAACCGTTGCTATAAATGCCCGACTAAACCATAACGCTACTAATCAGAATATGGAAGCAATTGTCACCATAACAGATACTGGCAGGGGTATTGATGCATATGTAATGCCAAAGCTTTTCACAAAGTTTATTGCAGGATCACACTCCGGTACAGGCTTAGGACTTTATATTTCAAAAGGCATCATAGAAGCACATGGAGGAAGGATATGGGCTCAAAATAACCCCAATGGGATAGGAGCCAGTTTTTCATTTAGTTTGCCTGTTAAATAATTTTGACTATTACAGGATGGGTATCTTGAGCTACATCTTCATCAACTTGATGCAGATAATCGATTCCACATAATTAATGGGAAAACAGGAAGTTTTAGTTAATGAATTCTTGAGGATCTGAAAGAACCTGGCACCGAAGCGATATGAGAATTGGATACCCCAAGCAAAAATTGTGATGCCAAGAACAGGAGACAAAGAAAAACTTAAAGCCTTATGATAATTACGTCAGTGTGTGAACATTCACAGTCCATTATCCTCATTTTTAACGTTACTATTACTAGTTATTATTATAGTATCAGCTGCTAGTCTTAATACGTTATCAGCTCAGAAGAAGCAAGTCTCCCTTTATGGAATACTTGAGGATCAGGGCGACCCAGAAAGGTGGAAATCATTAATTCAACCGGCTATTAAGGAGCTAAGACATAGACATCCAAATTTGGATATTCAAATGAACTATACTACATATCCTTATAATGAGATGAGGGCGAAGCTTTTGTCAGCGGCTGCTAACCATACCAATGTTGATCTAATCAGCCTTGACCAGATCTGGCTTGGAGAATTTGCAGAAATAGGATTTTTAACTGATCTTACGAACTATACGAAAAACTGGGGAGAAGAAAACGATTGGTATGAAGCAAACTGGGACGGTGGTTTTTATAATGACACGATATATGGTATCTGGGCATGGACTGATATCAGGGGTTTATGGTACTGGAAAGACATGCTGCACGAAGCAGGTGTAGATCCAAATTCTTTGAAAACATGGGATGGATATATCGAAGCTGCAAAAAAACTAAATACTATACTAGGACCCAAAGGAATAGAGGGGGTGCATCTTGTTGGTGCAAGCCATTCGCCTGACATTGAATTTTATCCTTACTTATGGATGTTGGGAGGAAATATAGTGGAATTAAAGACAGGACATCCAACCAAAGGAGTTTACTTTTTCCCAACTTATAATGGCAGTGAAGGTGTAAGAGCGATGGAATTCATCAAGGCTCAAATAGATGCAGGTATAAAGCCACAGAAAAACCATTTCTGGGGCAAAGAGTTTCTTGACAGGAAGTTTGCGGTTATGTTAGAAGCATTACAGCATCATGTGCATTTGAACACGACTGAGCAAAAACGGGATTTTGAGCAAAAAGTTGGCTTTCTACCGATGTTTCCCGTACCAAATCTAAGTTATGAGACTTCCTCTCTAATGGGAGGATGGGAATTAAGTATTCCCAAAACTTCAAATCATAAAGATCTAGCATGGGAACTAATGACGATAATTTTAGAGCCTAACATACTTGCTCCCTATGTGGTATCTCATGCAAATCTTCCAACTCGGATATCAATAGGAGAAGGTTCCTACGTATTAGAAGCAAATAAGACAATTCCATATTATAGTCAATTAATTGATATGATCAAAATTGGACATGGTAGACCTAATATTCCAGAATATCCCCAAATAGCAGAGCACATAAAACAGGCACTGGATGAAGTTTACTATGGTTTGAAAGAACCTAAGCAAGCATTGGATGACGCGGCCGCCAAATCTGCAAAAGTTCTGGCGTGGTAAGCCTGATATCTATTTCATTTCCAGTGTGTTGCCTGATGAGATGAGATAAGGCTTATCGTTCTCAATTACAATTCTTGTGATCAGGTAATTACATAGGTAGTACTAAGCAACCAGACAATTACATGACTCAAGATACTTTAAAAACATGGTAATTCCAAATTTTATAACTATGACATACAATTCCGTCCTGAAAAATTCATCTGAAGTAAATTACGCCATTGATCAGCTACGCTCTCTAGGTCTTTTAGCCCATCCTGATAAAGTAAAAACATGGGACACATACAAAATGGTTAAAATAATAAACGGAGGAGATAGAAGCTCCTTCATCCTTGATGTAGGATGTAATGGCTGTCCTATGTTGCCCATATTGAAAAGACTTGGATTTAAAAATCTATATGGTTGCGACCTGTTCCTAAAAAAGATACCTTCCAGCTTAACGGAAATTGACTGCTCTCTCTATAGACCAATTATCGAAATGCATGAAGACAAGACTTTTAATATATCAATTCAAAATCTTGAGAAAACAAATTTCCAAGATAATATGTTTGACTATATTACGTCATTGTCAGTCATAGAACATGGAGTTAATATTCAAAATTATTTCAAGGAAATGAATAGAATAATGAAAAAAGGTGGAATGCTTTTGACGTCTGCAGACTACTGGCCCGATAAGATACTCAATATAATAAAGACAAAAGATAATCCTACGAATCATCCTGATAATATTTTCAGTAAAGAGGAAATAAAGGAGGATGTGCTCAAGGCTGCAGAACTGAATGATTTAATCCTTACAGAACCAATAGACTTTAGCTATGAAGATAAAGTGGTCCATTACGATGGTACTGGGCTTGACTATACCTTCATCTTCTTCGCATTAAAAAAGAGTAGACTGGCTTAGGTAATTTTTAACATGATGGTACGTATGCAATTATAACATCTGCCGATTCTTATCCAATGTGTTTTCCTAATCTCATGTATTTCCTTAGCTATTTCCGAAAGCACTCAAATTTATGGACGTAGTATAAGTGTTAAATACTTTGGCTCCTTCTTGCTCTAATGATGAAAATGTATGGAATATCATCATTACTCGCTTTAGTGGCAATCTTAACTTCGATACTATTTTCAAGTACAACGCAATATTCAAATGCCCAAGGTTCTGATGCAACCGTAGTAAGAGATTCGCAAACCGTTCTTCTAGAAGGGAAGACAATTCCCCCAACTGATTATATTCACTTATACGATACTTCACCATATATGATAAAGGTAGGTCATGTTGCTGCAAAGCTACCATGTGATAACAAATCAGAAACTTCATTGAAACTGCTTATCGGTCAGGCACCCAACCTTAAAGCTGCTGATCTGGAGTTAGTTAAGGAATTATCTAAACCAGGAACAATGTGCATATACCATGTAGATGTTGAATCGACTCAACAAGGCGAGAACGGAATCATAACTGACATAGCTTTACAGAACCCAACTAATAAAGAAGTAAAATTTGGACCAACTGCCACAGTTGTGATAGGTGTAAATGAAATCATGCCAGGTGCAGAAGAAGCTAAATCCATGGGAAATATGTCAATGGGTAACAGTACGGGCTAAACAACTTAGCAAATTTGACTGATTTTTAATTCCAGGTATATGATACTATTTATGACTAACCGAAATAGACGCTGATACATAGGATTAAAATTATAGGTCTGGAGCCGTCGGGATTAGTGCCCTTCATGCAGTAGGGTTCTATTATCTGCTAATTTGGCTTTTTGTATTCATAACAATTGACGTTATCTGAAAATAAGAATCACATGAATTCCAAAAGACTGATCCTAGAAGGAGAATTGGGTTTAAAAGCTATATCTCAAGGTACATTACGCTTCATTTCAATTTCAAAAAGAATAACAATAAAACATGTCGGTCACTGAAGCTAAGGAGTAAATATAATAGAATAATACAGAATAAAGATGTAATTATTTACTGATATCGTTTTGGATACCAAAAATACAATAAAAAGTTAGGTTGGTTCATTTACTCTGATTAATGTTTTGATGAGGGGTGAGATCTATATGTGAACTGGGTCGGGGAAGGCCATCTTCTCCAATTATGGAAGCAGTTAGGTGGATTAGGCCATCATTCCCTTTCTGTATTTTAAAATATCCAAAGTTGAAGATTCCTCCCTCAACATACAAAATGGCGGGTTGAAAGGTGGGGTCTAACATGGGAAGTGGAATTCCTGGTATACCAAAACGAAGAGCACTTAGGGGGCCGCAGACAATCTCATAGACATTGATTGGATCTCCATCGCCATTTACATCAGCATTATACTTCAATATGGCAGGGAAATGAGCATCAGTAGTCACGAAGACTACATCATTGATGTTATGGTCATCTATGAACTTCATTAGGTCGTGAAGTTCTCTTTCAAATCCAGTCTTGGAAGAAAAATCTATATCGGTTCCATCTGCCCATCCATCTCTTCCAAACTCAGATGCGTTTGCACCAGTTGGGATGGACATGGGCACGTCACTGCTTATTATCTTCCATGTGGCATTGGAATTTGTTAACGTCTCTTTTAACCATGACAACTGATTCCTACCTAGCAATGTTTTATTATTTTGTTCCGTGTCTGGAAGATCATTTCTACTCCTGTACGACCTTGCATCTAAAATTACGAGTTCCAAGTCTTTTCCCCACTGAAACAATCTATAGATTCTATCAGGATCTTGTTGGTTCCTTTCTATAGGAGAGAAATTAAAGAAGGCTGCTCTGCCTGCTTGTACAAGATTTTCGTATCCTGTCCTGTTCTTGTTTTGGGAATTCCAGTAAGACCATTGAGATCCAAAATCATTAATGACTTCATGGTCATCCCATTGGCTGTACATCGACGTATTACCAAGAAATCCTTGTAAATGAGGATCTTCTCTATTGTAAGCCCAATGTTTCAGATAAATATCATGAACCTGTGCTAGATTCTTCCAGTCGACCTTTGAATCTGCAATTCCAGAGAAGTTTGCTGGAATATTCTGACCTCCACCTGGTCGTTCTTTAGCACAATCATTAATTGCATAGATCATATCACCATTCTGTATGTAAAAGTCTGGCAATAGCGATTTCATTTTTTCAAATATCAAATATCCATCATTTACTTCACGGCAGAACTTTTGACCACCAATATCTGCACCTAGTATGAAACTTATTGAATTACCAGTAGAAATAGGAATTGGTGCAGTTCTGAAGCTTCCCACAATAGCTGAACTATTAGTACGGTTATCGGTGCTAGAAAACCAGACTTTGTAAAAGTATTTTGTATTTGGCTTAAGATCATCTATCTTTATTTTTCCTGCAAAATCTGTGGTGTTATCAACCCATTTTATTCTTGAATTAGCATGAAGAAATGCTGAATTATTATCGTATTTTATATGCATAATGGACTGATTATTAGCCCTTGACCATATCATCGCACTTTTATAGGTGACATCTCCACTTGAGACCCCCTCATTAATACTTAGAGTAGGATTATTTGTTGTCTGACCATGAAGTTGGGATGGTATATTACAAATATTACCAATGACTAGTATTGACAAAAGTATCGATGACAATAATCGATTTATAGAGTATTGGAGCCCAATGTGCATTTTCATATTATACAAAGAAAAGAGAAAAAGTATTATGAAAATATTTCTCATTACGAGGAGGGATGCGTGCCCATATCGGTTCTTATATTGGGTTTTAATATAACAAAGTATGGTCGAAAGTTTAAGGTTTTCCTTACCGGTATAAAGGAGCGGGATTGGGAAAGAGGTGCAGAATTAATCAAAAGAAGGTTTATTTTGATAAACGTGTACAACAATATATTATAGATAATATCATTTTCTTCTGTTCATTGACTGATGACAGGCCAACACACACGTGCTTTCCTAGAATAAATGGCTTATTAGTCAACTTAAGAGAACTCTCAATTTACGATGCTATGGATATTAGTCGTTTAATGACTTACAATATATCTAGATCATTATGGGAAGTTCCGTATCCCTATACCGTAGAAAATGCTCTGAACTTTATCAATTCAAGTCATAGAGACTTCAAGTCTTTAAAGGCTATAAATTTTGCAATACATTACAAGATTAACCCTGGAAGTGTTAATCGATTAGTAGGAATAATAAGTCTTAAGAATATAGATTATGACAACAAGAAAGCAAATTTAGGATATTGGATTGGAGAAGATTATTGGGGTAAGGGTATAGCAACAGAATCTGTAGCACTAGTTATCAATTATGCGTTCTCCGTTGTAGGATTAGAAGAAATTTGTGCATATGTATATTCTGAAAATAAGGCTTCAATACGAGTCCTAGAAAAGAATGGAATGACAAAGAAAGGAGAGGTAAATGAGCACAACCAGATGTCTAGAAGATATCAAAATTCAATTAAATTTGTGATACAAAGACGGTACATAACGGACAAGTTGAAGTTCTAAATATAGATAGGTAATGAATACTGTCATTAAACATCCTCAGACTCTAATCATATTATTAAATCAGCACAGTTACTTTTTAGTTTCTATGTAGGTAAGTAAAGATATGGTTATCCAAAACAGCGATGCAGTATGGTTTATCTCTGTTATTGCTCTATCTGTAGGAGGAACATTTATCATAATCTATATTATTAAACATGTAATGGACTATTTCGAAAGAAGAAAGAATAGATGATAAGAACAGATCCTTCATTATAGTAACCTCGATAATCGTATAGGCCAAACCTCCCAAATCTTTCGTCTGTAAATGCCAATTTTTCAGATACTTTTTGCTTTTTTGATAATTTTTAGATTTAGCTATATTATGTTGTTTATCATGGAATTAAAAGCGATACTAATAATGAGGTCTGAATAGGTCTGGAGCCGTCGGGAACCATATTGTTAACAATTCGGATCCAGTGAAGCTATAGTTAAAAATCTATACATGCCTGCGTAGATTTTGGATGCATTCGGTCATTGCATGTTTTCGCATTCTATGAATCTACTTTAACTGTATTCCAAATATTTCAGGATAAGGCTTTACGGTTATCGTCCCCCTCATCTCTGGGTAAATCAGGCATTGATAATGATAGGTTCCAGGTTTCATAAATGTGACGATAAACGAATTTACCTTTGGAAACCCATTCGGTATCACACCGCCAGCCCAAATTAGTCCTGAATTAAGATAGGTCGTATCATCAGTAAGGTTATAAACTGCTCCATTAAAAAGCTGATGTCCGTTGGGATTAAGGTATGAGACAACAAGATCTGATGTGTTTATTACTGATGGAAAAAGTAACGATTTAGAGTTGAAGCTCGGGTAACTTTTCTCATTTTCAATTTCGCTATTATTGTTCAATTTAATCAAGTTACTAATCAGAGACTGTGAATTATTTGACCGGAATGTATTAGTAATGTTTGCTATTTTTGACTTGAGTGCTGGAGAACTCTGATTACCAATGAACGTAACTGTATGAGGATGGGGCGGGCCAGCTGTTGGGTTAGACCATTTTATAGTTTCAGTGACATAAATCTCCTTGTTGAGAGGGTCGAATTCATTTATAGGATTACTGCTGTTTCCTCCCCCAGTAAAAACATCTGAAAATACCCTAATAGATCCAAAATGCGAAGCTACTGCCGGCATTATGCGATTAAAAAGTCCTAGACTCAGCCCTAAAGCAAACAACAGGATCACAATTACTACAATTGTCATTATTAATTGAATCATCCTTAATACTAGTCGTATGGTTGATGTATGATATTTAATTCTTCAATGCGATTGCTATTTTTTTGCATGTGTTAAATGTTAGGATTATATTGCCAAATTCAACTCGTCGTTGCCAAGTCGCAATCGTATTCAATATTATAGTATTTTCACTCAGAAACTACTTATTGGAGGTCACAAATTAGAGATCTTTCCACAAAAATTTTTCTTAAATTCTAAATTCAACACAAATACTACTCGTTGATTCAATACAAGTGATTTTATTGGTATCCTATAATATTTAATTAAAAATTTTATTAAAGATTCATGAAAAATTGGTTAATTCTTATTGTAGTTTAGTGACAAGTGGCTCATCCATATTCTTTTTATTTTCTGTTCTCTTAGCTAGTAGCAACTCAGGTTTATACCTTCCCAGTAATATGGAATTTCCTACTACCGTTACAGAGCTCATAGCCATAGCAACTGCTGCTAGCATGGGGAGCCATCCAAATATTTCTATACCTAGGAACGGGACTAAAGCGCCGCCAGCCACCGGGATTAAACCAGTGTTATAAGCAAAGGCCCAGAAGAGATTTTGCTTTATCTTGGAAACGGTTTTTTTTCCTAATTCAAGAGCAGTCACAACATCTCTAATATCATTTTTAATGAGTATGATGCCACCTGTTTCTTTTGCGACATCGGTTCCGGAGCCAATAGCAATACCTAAATCGGATCTGGCTAATGCTGGTGCATCGTTAATCCCATCTCCTACCATAGCCACTATTTTGCCCTCGGTCCTTAGATTAGATATCACTTGTTCTTTTTGTTGAGGAAGGACTTGAGCTATAACTCTATCTATTCCTAGTCTTGATCCTATGAACTCAGCAGTTCTTTCGTTATCACCAGTTAGCATCATAACCTCCTTACCTATTGATTTCAGAGCATCAATAGCTTCTTTTGCATTTTGCTTTGTTGTATCAGCAAGGGCTATAATTCCAGCTAACTTCGAATCTATTGCTACTAGTACAGCCGTTTTTCCCATATTTTCAAACTGCTTGAGTCTTGCCTCAACATTTTCCAGACCTAAAACCCCACTCTCGCTCATCAATTTTCTTGTTCCTACCAAGATGAGATGTCCTTCATATTTGGCCGTGAGTCCCTGACCTGATATAACTTCAAATGAATCTGGAATAGGGATTGTGATTTCTTCTTTAGCCTTTTTTACGATTGCTTGTCCTAAGGGATGCTCCGAACCTGATTCACCTATTGCTGCAAGTCTTAACAGTTCCTTTTCTCCTATATCTGAAATCTGATAAATATCAGTAACAGAAGGCTTGCCTTCTGTCAGTGTTCCGGTTTTATCAAAAACAACTGTATCTACTTTGCTGGCTATTTCCAGATACTCTCCACCTTTGAACAATATACCATGTTCAGCAGCTTTTCCAGAACCCATCATCAGGGCTGCAGGGGTAGCTATACCTAATGCACAAGGGCATGCAATAATTATAACAGAAACGAAAGCAAGCAGACTATAGGTCAATCCTATGTTACCTATCATATACCACGCTAAGCCCACAGCTATAGCAGTAATAACTATGGCAGGAACAAAGTACTTTGCAACTTGATCGACCATTCTTTGGATTTGAGCTTTTCCTGTTCGAGCTTCTTCTACCAGTTTTATTATTTGTGAGAGAACGGTGTCCTGTCCTATCTTTGTAGCTTTTAATTTCATAAGCCCTATCTTATTTATGGTAGCTCCAATCACTTCATCACCTGTTGATTTGTCCACAGGAATGCTCTCACCAGTTATAGCAGATTCATCTATTGTGGAGGCGCCTTCGATAATTATTCCATCTGTCGGAATTATTTCGCCAGGTCTGACAATCAATATATCTCCTTCTTTTATTTCCTCAATCGGAATTTCTACTTCCTGTTCCAAGGTTTGCGCTGATGAGTAATTTCTTGGACGCAAAACCTTTGCCATACGAGGCTTCAAAT
>Ga0184612_10001489_pt1 | contig 11273 bp, 5 predicted proteins | sample PLM3_60_coex_FD_133163 | JGI IMG/M metagenome (GOLD analysis project Ga0184612, IMG submission 133163) | Groundwater sediment microbial communities from an aquifer in East River, Colorado, USA - PLM3_60_coex | ecosystem: Environmental > Terrestrial > Soil > Riparian zone | place: USA: East...
CACCTGTGCGGCGACTCGTTCTTCTTCCTCATCGTGTGCACGTGGCGCAACGAGAACGAGCTGTGGGAAACCGCCTACACGAAGGACGGCGGCCCGTTCCTGCGGGTCACGCAGGATGGTCACAGGGCGACCTTCTGCGTATGGGAGCTCGGCGCTGTTCTGCACGAGCAGCAAGCCTGGACGCGCTACCTCTACTCCGCCCGCGACGAGCCCGCGAAACGGGCGTACCTGGCGGACCGCTTCACCGGCACCGTCTGATCCGGGTCCTGCGGCAGGCCGTTGTCAAGCACGGCGAGCATCGGGTCCGTCGCCGAGACCCTGGGTCGCTTCCGGGACGGCGCGAATGAGCTGTTCGAGCGCGGCTTCGTCGAGCAGGTCGACCGGTCGTAGCGTGACGTTCTCGCGGACATGGTGGAACGCGGCGCCGACCTGCTCGAGTGGCAGGCCGCGCAGGCGGGCGAAGGCCAGCCGGTAGGCCGCCAGTTGTATGGCGCGTACCGACTCGTCGGCGCGGCTGCGAGGGGGCTTGCCCGTCTTCCAGTCGACGACCTCGATTCCGCCGCCACCGGTCGGGAACACCGCGTCGACCCTGCCGCGCACCAGTACGCCGGCGACAAGCAGCTCGAACGGCGCCTCGACCTCGAGCGGCGTCCGCGCGGCCCAGTCGGAGGCGAGGAACGCTGTCTGCAGCGCAGCGAGCTCGCGGTCGTGCGCAGCACCGTCGTCGGCGGAACCGGGCAACTCGTCGACGTCGAGCAGACGCGGTGAGCCCCAGCGCGACTCCAGCCAGGCGTGGAACAGCGTGCCGCGCCGCGCCAACGGGGCGGGCGCCAGTGGAACCGGGCGCCGGATCGCACGCGCGAGCGCGTCAGGATCGTCGCGGAGCAGCACGAGCCGGGACACGGACAGGTGGTCGGGAAGCGACACCTCGACCGGGTGGTCGACGCTTGACCGCTCGCGCTCGGCGATCAGGCGCTCGACCTCGAGGTCCCACTCCGCGGCGGCCGCACCGACCTCCGCCTCCTCGAGCAGATCGGCGACATCGTGACCGGCCGCGGCAGCCCGTACCAGGGCGGCACCCTCCTCGACCACGGCCCGTCGCGTGCCCAGCGGGTCGTACGGCCAGTAGAACTCCTCGACGACGTCGTCCAGTGGGTTGGCCGCGTCGGGCTCGGGTTCGTCGGCCCATACTCCGACCTCACCGGCACCGTCGTCGCACGCGTCGCGGATCTCGATGAGGAAGGCCGACGGCCGGCGCGGGCGTTTGCCGTCGGCCCACCGGTAGCCCGTGCACACGAGGAGCCGGCGGGCCCGTGTCGCCGCCACGTAGGCGAGCCGCCGCTCCTCGAGTCGCCCGGCCCGGCCGCAGTCCTCCGCAAAGCGCTGGACCACGTCGCGCGCGTCACGCTGGTCACGGGCCTGCTCGAGGTCGAGCCGCGGCAGGGCAGCTGCGTCCCCGCGCAGCGGGTACGGCAGCTCGCCGGGCTTGCCGAGCCATGCCCGGTCGTTCGCGTGACCGGCGGGGAACACGCCGTCGACCAGCCCGGCGACGAAGACGGCATCCCACTCCAGCCCCTTGGCGCCGTGGACGGTGAGGACCTGGATGTGGTCCCCGACGACCTCGACCTCTCCGGGCCGAAGCCCCCGCTCGGCCGTCTCGGCGGCGTCGAGATAGGCCAGGAAGGCGGTGAGCGTCGGACCTTCGCCGGCCGCGGCGAACTCGGCGACGACGTCGAGGAAGCGGTCGAGATTGGCACGTCCGTTCGGCCCACTGCGAGCGACGACCTCGACATCGAGGCCCAGAGTGCGCTCGACATCGTGCACGAGCTCGGGCAGCGGCTGCCCTGCCCGCCGGCGCAAGGAGCGCAGCTCGGCGGAGAGCGCCGCGAGACGACGGCCGCCGTCGGCCGAGAACCAGCCGGTCCGAGGCAGCGAGTCAAGGGCGTCGACGATGCTGTGGTCGTCGACGTCATCGGGGTCGGCGTCCTCGGCTGCGGCCCCGTGGACCAGCCAGCGGGCCCACCGGGCGAGCGCGTCGACGTCACGCGGGCCGATCCGCCAGCGGGCGCCCGTCAGCAGCCGCATCAGCGCATCACCGCGGCCCGGATGGACCAGCACCCGCAGTGTGGCGACGATGTCGCCGACCTCCGGTGTGCTCAGCAGGCCGCCGACTCCCACGACCTGCACCGGCAGATCGGCGGCGCGCAGCGCGGCGTCTATCCGGGGGATCTGGCTCCGGCTTCGGACCAGGACCGCCACCGAACGGCCCTCGACCGAAGAGTCCCAGAAGGCTCGCGCCCGCCGGGCGATGTCGGTGGCCTCGTCGTCGGCCGTGAGATGCAAGGACGCGACGACCAGGCTGTCTGGCTGACCCGGGAACGAGGACAACACCGGCACGTCGAGGCCCTCGTCGCGCAGGGGCAGGGCCAGCCGGTTCGCGGCGGCGAGGATGTTCGCACCGTTGCGGAAACTCGTCGTCAGAGAGCCCTGGCCCGCGTCGTCGCCGGCGGCGGTGCGGAACTCACGGCGGAACGCGGTCAGGGTGCCGGCGCTGGCGCCGCGCCAGCCGTAGATGGACTGGCACGGGTCGCCCACAGCAGTGACCGGATGACCCGCGCCGAACAGCGCGCGGAGCAGGACCAGCTGCGCGTGACTGGTGTCCTGGTACTCGTCGAGCAGGACGACCGCATAGCGCTCGCGTTCTGCCTCGCCGACTTCGGGGAACTCTGCCGCGAGACGCGCGGCCAACTCGGCCTGGTCACCGAAGTCGACCGTTTCGTACTGGCGCTTGAGGGCACGGAAGGCCTCGACCAGCGGCACCAGCTGGGCCCTGGCGTCCTGGACCTTCAGCGCCTTCACGACGTCGGCGTAGTAGCTGCCCTTCATCCGCGGTACGGGCGGCAGCGAGTCGACCTGGGCACGGAACCGCCGGGCGAACGAGCCGAGCTCGGCGGGATTGATCAGGTGGCCGGCCAGGTCACCGTGCAGCGAGAGCACCTGGTCGACGACGGTGGACGGCGCATGGGTCACGTCGCTCATCTCGCCGGCGTACGCCTCGACCACCCTGGTGGCGTACTGCCAGGTGCCGGCCTCGGTCAACAGCCGCGCGGCCGGCTCCCGGCCGAGCCGGAGCGCCTGCTCGCCCACGATGCGACCAGCGAGCGAGTCGTAGGTCACCACGGTCGGCTCGCCGTCGAGCAGGCTCGGGTCTGCCTCGAGCGCTGCCTCCAGTACGCCGCGGGCAGCCAGCTGGTTGAGCCGGCGACGGATCCGGGCACCGAGCTCACGAGCCGCCTTGCGGGTGAACGTCAGGCCGAGCACCTGCTCTGGGCGGACCAGCCCGTTGGCGACCAGCCACACGACGCGTGCGGCCATCGTCTCGGTCTTGCCCGAACCGGCGCCGGCGACGATCACCCCAGGCCCGAGCGGAGCCGTGATCGCCGCCGCCTGCTCCGGAGTCGGCGGCTTCTGCCCGAGTCGCTCGGCGAGCTCTTCGGGTGTCAGCAGCACCCGTGCATGCAACGTCGGGAGAACCTCCCGGGTGATCACCTGGTCACCTGCGTGCCCTCGGGGTGCACCGGGCACGAGGGGCGAGCGGGACAGTACCCGCACCAGGGGGTCCGCCGGGCGCGGAACACGGCACCGGCCATGCCCTCGGCAGCGCTCGCGACCAGCTCGGCGGCCCACGCCGGGTCGTCGGCGTCGGCCAGCGGCTGCTGCACCTGCTCGCGGGCGTCGCCCTTGGGAGCGCCGAGCTGGATCAGGCTCGCGCCCCCCGAACGGCGCTCGCCGCCGGCCACCTCGTCGAACGCACCTCGCTCGACAGCGAGCTGATAGACGGCGAGCTGTGGGTGGACGGCGAGGTCGTCGTCCTTGACGACGGACTGGCCGGTCTTGAGGTCGACAATGTGGAGGCGGCCCTGCTCGTCGCGTTCGAGCCGGTCCGCGCGGCCCACGAGACGGGCCCGCCCGACCTCGACGTCGAACGGCTCCTCGACCGCGATCACGGTCCGCGGGTTGGCGACCAGCCAGCGGCCGAGCCGTTCGACCATTTGCCGCACGCGGTCGTACTCGCGCCGTCCGACCCAGCCGTCGCCCAACTGGAGGCTGGGCCAGCGCCGGTCGAACTCGGCGAGCAGCTGGGCCTCGGTCCAGTCGTCTCTGGCGGCACCCTCGGCAAGGGCGTGCACGAGAGACCCGACGCCCGCCCTGGTCGTGTCGGTGTCGGTCGCGCCGCACGCCTTGAGCAGCCAGCGAAGCTCGCACCGTTGGAACTCGTCGACCTTCGAGGGCGACACGCGGACCGGCTCGCCCTCGGCATGCAGCGGCGCGTCGTCAGACACCCCCAAGAGGCCGTACCAGTGCACCGGAGCCGCCGCACGCACGCCGGCCCGTTCCAGCCGAGCGAGCTGACGGGCCGCACCGCGCCGCCGCGGCCCCGCCTGCAATGGGTCGCACACGACCCGGCGAAGCTCGGCGACCACCGACGGCAGGTCGAGCCCACGGGGAACACGTTCGATCGGGCGCTCCTCGGCTGCGGCGGCGAGCGGGTCGAGGTCGTCGAGGAACCGTGACGGCTGGGTGTCCTCAGCCGCCGTGGCCGTGACGAGCAGGCGTCGTCGCGCCCGCGAGACCGCCACGTAGAACAGCCGTCGCTCCTCGGCCAACCGTGCACTCTGTCGAGCCACCGCAGAGTCGTCCCGCCCTGCCAGCAGGTCGACCAGGGTCTCGGTGCCGAGCAGGCCGCCGCGGACCCGAAGGTCTGGCCAGACCCCCTCCTGCACACCGGCGACCGCCACGACGTCCCACTGCAGACCCTTCGCGGCGTGGGCGGTCATCAGGTGGACTGCCGGTCCCGACGGAGCTCCGACGGCCAGCGTGTCGGCGGGGATCTGCTGACCGCGCAGGTGCTCGTGGAAGCCGGCCGGCCCCTCGCCGGGCAACCGGTCGACGAACCGGGCAGCGGCGTCGAACAATGCGACGACGGCGTCGAGGTCGCGGTCGGCGGACGCGCCGGCGGGGCCCCCGGACAGCGCTGACCGCGACCACCGGGCGGCCAGACCTGTCGCCGACCACACCGCCCACAGGACGTCCTCCGCAGTCGCGGCGGGCTCGGCGGCGGCGGCGTGTGCGGCGGCGAGGAGGGCGCCCACGCGGGCCGCGGGAGAAACGGCGTTTCGATCCAACGGTGCGAGGACGGTCGGCTGCCGGAGGGCCTCGACCAGGAGCTCCGCCGAAGCCCGGCCGCCGCCGGTCGTCAGCTCATGGCGGCGAAGCTCCTGGCGCAGCCGGCGCAGGGCAAGCGGATCGGTGCCGCCGAGCGGGCCGGTGACCAGGCCGAACGCAGTGTCGGCGTCAAGCGTGCGGCGGCCCGCCGCGAGCGCGAGGACGTCGAGCAGCGCCCGGACCGGAGGCTGGTCGACAAGGGGCACCTCCTCCAGCTGGACGGCCACCGGGACACCTGCTCCGGCCAGACCACGCCGCAGCACTGGCAGCGCGGCGGCCCCCCGGACGAGCACGGCCATCGAGTCCCACGGAACGCCGTCGAGCAGATGCGCCTCCCGCAGGCGGCCGGCGACGAACGCGGCCTCTTGACTCGCGCTGGCGAGCACGTGGACGGACAACTCACCCGGTGCGTCGGGGTCGCCCGGGCGGAGCATGCGGTGCCGGCGTGGGCCGCCGAGCCGGCCGGCCACGCGGCGGGTCGCGTCGAGCAGCGTCGGTCCACTGCGGCGCGACACCGTCAAGGCGTGGACCGGAGCGGGCGAGCCGTCGGAGGCACGGAAGCGCTCGGGGAACCGGCGGATGCCCTCGACCTCGGCGCCCCGGAAGGCGTAGATCGACTGGTCGGGATCGCCGACGACGACGAGGTCGCGACCGCCGCCGGCGATCAGGCCGAGCAGCTCCTCCTGGGCTGGGTCGGAGTCCTGGTACTCGTCGACCACGACGAACGCCCGGGCGTCCCGCTCGCGGGCCAGCAGCGAGGGCTCGTCGCGCAGCAGGTCGACGGCGGCCCGGACCAGCTCTGCCGGGTCGTACGCGGGCGGATGGCGCAAGCCCGTGACGCCGACGTACTGCGCGGCGAACCGGGCAACCGCGACCCAGTCGTCGCGGCCCTGCCGGCGACCGAGCGCGGCCAGCTCGACCGAACCGACACCTCGCTCGACCGCCCGCATGAGCATGTCGCGCAGCTCCTCGGCGAAGCCCCGGGTCCCCAGCGCGGGCTGCAGCCGCTCGGGCCAGTAGTCGGCACCGAGCTCGTCGAGGTCGCCGCGAAGGAGGTCGCGGATCAGCAGGTCCTGCTCGGCGCCGGTCAGCAACCGGGGCGCCGGCTCGCCGCGCACCACCGCCTCACGCCGCAACAGCCCGAACGCGTAGGAATGGAACGTCCTGGCCAGCGGCTCGCGGACCGTGCGCGCCAACCGCGTGGCGATCCGGTTGCGGAGTTCCGCAGCGGCCCGGCGGCTGAACGTGAGGACCAGGATCTGCTCCGGGTCGACGCCATCGCGCTCGACCCGGTCGACGACCGACTCCACCAGCGTCGTGGTCTTCCCGGTGCCGGGCCCGGCGAGCACGAGCAGCGGCCCGCCGCGGTGCTCGACCACCTCGCGCTGCGCGGCGTCGAGCACGGGTACGGACACCCCAGCCCGCGGCTTGCGCACGAGTCGGACAGCCGGCTCCCGCACCAGGGCACCCCCTCGGACGTCGAGACGTCGCCATCCCACCACGGCACGCCGACAGCGCCGCCGCCCCGCGCCGGTGCACCCGAGGACCGGTTCGCCGACACTCCTCGCCAGACCTCGATGGCGAAGGCTCGCGAAGCAGCTCAGTTGTCAGGCCGCCAGGCGGCCCGGCGGATGTCGACCCGGGTGCCGTCCGCGTTCATCGGGCAACCCTCGGCTGCGAGCTCCCGGCGCGCCCGCACCTCGCTTCCGGGTGGTAGCCGCCCCGACGCCGTCACCACCCGCCACCACGGGACGGCGCCTCCGTACGACGACATGACGGCGCCGACGAGGCGTGGCCCGCCCCGACCGACCGTCTCGCCGACCACCTCGGCGACCGCCCCGTACGCCATCACTCGGCCCGGTGGGATGCGCTCGACGAGGCTCAGCACCGCCTCGATGTACTCGTCGTCCACGCGCCCATCGTGCCCGGGCGGCGGGCCGGGCCGCGACGCCCGTGCCGCCACGCCGGGCCGCTCCCGCGTACAGACAGTGCCCCCCGGAGCTGGGCATGGAACCATCGACCCCGATGGCGGAGACGGAAGTGGCGGACATGCGGATTCCGGTCCGGGACATCCCGGTGGAGGAGCCTCCGCTACCTCGACGTACCCGCAGGCCGCTGGACATCTTCCGGCTGGTCTTGACAGGGATCGGCGTCGCGGCGGTCGTCGGCCTCGCGATCATCGCCGAGCGGACGCTGACCGGGCTCGGCCGAGATCTCCGTGAGCTCGGCGACCGGCTGCCGCCCGGTCCGGTCGAGGTCCTCTCTCTCGCCGCAGGCCTGGTCGGCGTCATCCTGCCGCCGGTCCTGGTGGTCCTGCTCATGGTCCGTGGCCGGCTGCGGACCACCGCAGAGGTCCTGGTTGCCGGCATCACGGCGGCCGTCATCGCCGCTCTCGTCTCACTGTGGCTGACCGGCGCCGGGCTCGACGTGCTCGGCGACGCGTTCAACCCGGCGAGGCTCGACCAGGCCGCCGGACCGGTTCCTCCCTACCCCGCGCTACTCGTCGCCATCATCACGGTCACGGCCTGGCTGGACATGAAACAGGTTCGCCGGGCGGCGTTGTTCGCGATCAGCGCCAGCCTCGCGGTGGGGCTGCTCGAAGGAGAGGCGACGGTTGCCGGCACGGTCCTCGCCCTCGGCATCGGCCGCATCATCGGGCTCGCTGTGCAGCTGGTCAGCGGCCGGCCGTCGACGGCACCGGACGGTCGCGCCGTCGCCGCCCTGCTGCGCGCCAGAGGTCACGACGTGAGGAGCGTCCGCGCCGACCAGGTCGACCAGCACCGCCGATACATCGTCGAGACCGGCGATGGAACCCTCGGCGTCCTCGTCCTCGACCGCGACAACGAAGGCGCGGGAATGCTGGGGCGGGCCATAGCTCGGATCCGCACGCGAGAAGAGGTGCTCCCTCGCGAGGCGCTGACCATGCGCAACGCCCTCGACCAGACCGCGTTGCTGTCACTCGCCGTGAGCCGGGCCGGTGCTCGGACGCCGAGGCTCCGAAGCGCCCTCAAGATCGGCTCCGACGCGGTCGTGATCGTCTTCGACCACGTGGCGGGCCGGCCCCTCGCCGACGTGCCGGCGAACGAGGTCACGGACGCCATGTTGCACGACCTGTGGCGACAGCTCGGCCGCCTGCAGGACAACCAGGTCGCCCACCGAAGACTGTCCGGGCGGTCCATCCTCATCGGCGACGATCGCCGAGTCTGGTTGCTCAACCCGTCCGGTGGCGAGATCGCCGCACCAGACCTCGCGCTTCGGGTGGATCTTGCCCAGGCGCTGGTGGGCGTCGGACTCGTGACCGGCGCGGAGCGTGCGGTCGGCACTGCGTTCGACGTCCTCGGACCGGAACGGGTGGCCGCCGCCGTGCCTCTCATGCAGCCGATCGCGCTCGCCCGTTCGACCCGCCGCGGGCTCAGGGGCCGACGAGTGTTGTTGAGCGAGCTGCGCGACGGCGTTGTCGCCCGCACGGACGTCAAACAGGACGAGACCATCCGGCTGGAGCGGTTGCGCCCGTTGTCACTGCTCACCGGTGTCGGCGCAGTCGTCGCGGTTTACCTCGTCGGCACCCAGCTCACCGAGGTCTCGTTCTCCTCGCTCATCGCCGGTGTCGAGTGGGCCTGGATCGCGATCGCGGTCGCCTCGATGGCGCTGAGCTTCGTCGGTGCAACCTGGGCGCTCCTCGGGTTCGTCCCGGAACGAGTTCCGTTCTGGCGGACGCTCGGCGCACAGGTGTCGCTCGGCTTCGTCCGGCTGATCGCGCCGGCCACGGTCGGCACGGCGGCGATCAACATCCGACTGCTGACGCGCGCCGGGGTGGCCGGACCGCTGGCCGCCGCCAGCGTCGCCGCCAACCAGGTGGGCAACGTGGCGATCTCCATCCCGCTGATCGTCCTGCTCGGCCTCGCGACCGGATCGTCCGCCGCGGCGAGCCTCCAACCGGCGCCGACGACGCTCGCGATCATCGCCGGCGTCGTCGTTCTCGCGGGCCTGTTGCTGCTCACCCCGCCGATCCGAAGCCGAGCCAGGGCGCTCTGGGAGGATTTCGCAGCACGCGGCCTGCCTCGTTTTCTCGACTTGTTCGGCACCCCGCGCAAGCTGGGTGAGGCCGTCGGCGGCATCCTGCTCCAGTCCGCAGCGTTGGTGTTCTGCTTCTACGCGTGTCTCCAGGCGCTCGGTGCCGACGTCAACATCGCCGCGCTCGCCGTCGTCCAGCTGGTCGGAAACACGGTCGGAGCGGCCGTCCCGACACCGGGTGGCCTCGGCGCCGTCGAGGCAGCGCTGACCGCGGGTGTGACGGCCATCGGGGTGAGCACCGGCGTCGCCGTCTCGTCGGTCCTGCTGTTCCGGATCATCTCGTTCTGGCTGCCGATCCTGCCCGGCTGGGTTCTCTGGACCCAGATGCAGAAACGCAACCTCCTCTGACCCCGTTGATCATGCAACTTTCTGCGCGACACGCCGCCGGCTGCGACCGGCGTGTCGCGCAGAAGTTGCATGATCAACGTCAGTACGAGGGCTGGCTGGGGTCGATCTGGTTGACCCAGGCGGCCACGCCGCCGCCGACGTGGACGGCGTCGGCGTACCCGGCTCCCTTGACCACCGCCAGCGCCTCGGCCGAACGCGCCCCGGACTTGCAGTGCAGGACCACCTGGCGGTCCGACGGCAGCTTCTCCAGCGCGTCACCGGTGAGAAACTCGCCCTTCGGGATGAGCACCGCACCCGGGATGCGGTTGATCTCGTACTCGTTCGGTTCGCGCACGTCGACCAGGACGAAGTCACGCTCGCCGCGCGAACGCGCATCCAGCCAGTCGGCCAGCGTCCGGACCGAGATCGTCGAGTTCACGGCTGCTTCAGCGGCTTCGTCACTGATCGCGCCGCAGAAGGCCTCGTAGTCGACAAGCTCGGTCACGGTCGGGTTCTTGCCGCAGATCGCGCACTCCGGGTCCTTGCGCACGTTCACCGTGCGGTACGACATCTCCAGCGCGTCGTAAACCATCAGCCGACCAAGGAGCGGCTCGCCGACGCCGGTCAGCAACTTGATCGCCTCGGTGACCTGGATCGACCCGACGGACGCGCACAACACGCCCAGCACGCCGCCCTCGGCGCAGGACGGCACCATGCCTGGCGGCGGCGGCTCGGGGTAGAGGCACCGGTAGCAGGGGGCCGTGCCCCCGGGAGCCGATGCCCAGAACACGCTTGCCTGACCATCGAAGCGGTAGATGGACCCCCAGACGTACGGCTTCCCGAGCAGCACGCAGGCGTCATTGACCAGGTAGCGCGTGGCGAAGTTGTCGGTGCCGTCGACGATGAGGTCGTACCCGGCGAAGATCTCCATGACGTTGTCGTTGTCGAGGCGTTCCTCGTGCACGACCACGTTCACGTACGGGTTGATCTCGGCGACGCTGGCCTTGGCCGAGAGCGCCTTCGGGGTGCCGACGTCGGATTGTCCGTGGATCACCTGGCGCTGCAGATTGGACTCGTCGACGACGTCGAAGTCCACGACGCCCAGCGTGCCCACCCCCGCAGCTGCGAGGTACATGAGCGCCGGCGAACCCAGGCCACCGGCACCGATGACCAGGACGCGAGCGTTCTTCAGGCGCTTCTGTCCGGCCATGCCCACGTCGGGGATGATCAGGTGCCGCGAGTAGCGGCGGACCTCGTCGACGCTCAACTCAGCGGCGGGCTCGACCAGCGGGGGCAGCGACACATCGTTCTCCGTAGCGAGGTTGCAATCTCGTCCGAGCCAACGGTGCCACTACGACCGCCATTCCCGGGGCTCCGTCCCAAGCCCTAAGACGCGCGGTCCAGATGGTCGCGGATGAACGATGCGACCAGCGCCGGGCGTTCCATCATCGCGACGTGGCCGGTCGTCGGCAGGTGGACGACCCGCGCCGAGGGCAACGTCCGGCGCCATCGGGCCGCCGTGGAGGAGTGGACGAGCACGTCGCGGCCTCCGATCAGCACCAGGGTCGGGCAGGACACCAGCCGGGCGGAAGCCCAGGCCGAGCGCCACCGTGGGACCGTGTAGTGGCGCACGATGGACCGCAGGG
>Ga0184612_10001490_pt1 | contig 11272 bp, 8 predicted proteins | sample PLM3_60_coex_FD_133163 | JGI IMG/M metagenome (GOLD analysis project Ga0184612, IMG submission 133163) | Groundwater sediment microbial communities from an aquifer in East River, Colorado, USA - PLM3_60_coex | ecosystem: Environmental > Terrestrial > Soil > Riparian zone | place: USA: East...
CGTACTATCGCGCACTTGGGTTGAGTCTGGTCGTAGCCGCGATGGTGACATCGCCGGGAAACGCACAGGCGCAGGCACGCTACTCGGCGCAACAGACGGGCGACGTCGTGCAACTGCGCGACAACCGCACCGACACGACGGTCTCGGTGATGACGACGGTGAGCAACGCCTACGAGATGGTCGTCAAGGGCCAGAACGTCATCCGCATCCCGTTTGCGACGGTGGATGATTTCCGCGCGCGGCCGGGCCTCAACGGCATTCCCCTGCTCGCGCCGTTCGCCAATCGCCTCGACGAGCAGGCGTTCTATGCGAACGGGAAGAAATACAACTTCGACATGGAGCTTGGTAACGTGCGCGGCACGATTCCGATCCACGGCTACCTCTCCGGCGCGAAAGATTGGAAGCTCGTCGAAGCGAAGGCCGACGGCACGAGCGCGTGGGTCACGAACAAGCTGGATTTCTATCGCAATCCGCAGTGGATGAAGCAGTTCCCGTTCGCCCACACGCTGGAGATGACCTACCGCCTCGCCGACGGCGTGCTGGAAGTAAAAACGCAGATCGAAAACCTCAGCATCGAGCCGATGCCGGTCGCCATCGGCTTTCATCCTTACTTCCAGCTGACCGACTCCACTCGCGAGGACTGGGTACTGTCGATCGGCGCGAAAGCGCACTGGCTGCTCGCCGAGAACAAGATCCCCACGGGCGAAACCGAGCCGGCCGACAAGTTCTTCCCGGATCGCAAGGCGGTGCCGCTCAAGGATTTCGATCTCGATCACGTCTTCGGCGATCTCGAGCGCGATGCACAGGGACGCGCGGTCATGAGCGTGAAGGGCAAGACGCAGCAGCTCGACGTGATGCTCGATCCCAACTATCGATCGATCGTGCTCTACTCGCCGAATCCCGCGAACGCGGGCGGCGGTGGTGGCGGACGCGGAGGCGGACGTGGCGGCGCACCTGCCCCCGCTCCCGCGGCAGCGCCCGCCGGGCCAACTCCGCCCCTCACCGGCGCGAAAGACACCATCACCAATCGCGGCTTCATCGCCATCGAACCGATGGTCGGGGTTACCGATTCGATGAACCTCGCCCACAAGGGTCTTTACAAAGAGCTGCAGAGCATTCCGCCCGGCGGCAAGTGGGAAGCAAGCTTCTGGCTGAGACCGAGTGGTTTCTGAGCCGCGGACGGGTCCTCCTACTCCACCTCGCACTCCGACAGAATCTGCCGATAGCGCGCGCGGGCGTGTTCGTACGCCACCTGTGCTGCCTCGCGCACAGCAGCGTTGAAGCGCCGAGATTTTTGCGACCAGCACTGATCGACCGCCTGCAGGCACCACTGCGCGCTCTTCCGGGACGCCCGAACGGGCCGGCTGTTGACGACGACGAAGATCGGATTCGTGTGCGCGGAACCGAGAATGCGCATGGCGATCCAGCTGCTCCGCTCGACGGCCACATCGAAGGTCATCTCGCGCAGCGTTCCGTCGGCCGTCAGGCGTTTCGTCGCGACCGGCCGTCCGTTGACGACAACCTCGACCGTCACGTCGCGCGATTCCGCCACGCGCGCGTGTTCCGGACTCCAGACCGGCAAAGGCGGACGACCGGGGACGCCGGCGCGTACGGGAGCAGCGGCGAGGAGGCAGGCGACGCGCGCCGTCGCCCGCACGGTGCCAGGCTGCTCGAGTTTCAGTTCGCTTCCACGTGTGCCGGCCTCGAGTCCATTGACCGCAAAGTCCATGAGGTGGCTGAAGCCATCCGATACATAGCACCGGCCCTCTCGCACGCCGTCGCACCAGGCGTCGTAGGTGAGCCCCTGCGGCAGGTGGACATACGAGCGGCCGCCTCCCACCCGCTCATCAGTGATGCACGGGAAGTCCGTTTCGCCGCTCACCCGAGTCCGGTACCCGCAATTGAGCGTGTGATACCAGATGTTGAGCTCGTAGATGAATGGCGTGTCCGCGGTAGAGATGAAGTCGACCACGTCGTGGGTCACGTCCACGATGTACTCCTGGGCGCCGATGCCGTCGAAGTTCGGCATCAGGTAGTTCGGTAGGTCGCGTGAATTCACCTGCAGACCGTTCCCGGAATGCGCGAATCCGGTGATCGCCCCTTGCGCTTTCGCCCACTGGAGGATTGGCAGATCCCACGCCGGCCAATCTTCGATCTGCCGCACGTCGGGATAGTCCTGGTTCCGCAGGCGAAGCAGAACGAGGTGCCCACAGTGGCTCGACGGGAACCCTGACACCTCGAGGTCGTAGCGCATCAGCGTCGACGGCGTGGAGAGTGCGTTGTCCTTGCCTTCGAAGAACTGGCGCTGGTGATAGTAGCTGGGACCCCAGTTCAGGACTGATGCAACGCTGAGCGCCTCGCCGAGCACGTGCCGCATCATGTCTTCCGGCCGCACGCCCTCGGTCGGACTCTCGTAGTGGCTGCATCCCGCGGCGTGGATGTGGTGATCGCCGGAATACCAGTGCTGGCTGGCCGGATCGATCCAGCGCCGCAGCGCGAAGTCGAGCGACGCGCTCGACGCGCCGATGGTGACGGCGCGCGTCTCGGGCAGGTACTCCGGACCGCGGCCGCACGTCACCGTGAACTCACCATCCGGCAGACGCACGGTCTCGCCGTCGGCGCGGTAGATCTGGTTCTGAAAGAAGAAGTCTGGCGCGAGCCGCTTCGAGCGCGCTGGATAAACACGACCGACCTTGTCCTGCACGATGAACGACGCCGTGGTCGGACGGCCATTCTCATCGCGCACGTGCAGCGTCACGTCGCGCGACGGCGCGATATCGAAGAGGACCGCGGTCCGGTTGCGGAATCCGATATCGGCTGTCCCCGCGCCGAGCGTAGCGCCAATCTGCGCCTCGCGGCGTCCGCGATCGCGGCTGTAGAGAAGCACGATCCGGTACTCGAGAAGCAGTCCGGACAGTTGCGCCTCCATGGGCTTGGCGCCGTGGTTGGTCAGGTCGAGCCAGCGGTCGGCGATGTCCGCCGGTAGGATCGATTGAGGCGCGAGAGGCGACCCCGTCCCGGGCCGATAGACGGGCCGCGCCTGCGGACTTTCGGCGTTCAGCACTCCCGTCACGCCGGCCTCGTTTCGTACCTTCATCAGGAATGCCCGCCATCCCTGTTCGACCAGCCGCGCCGCGGCGGCGCCGCGCTCGACCGAGACTCGGCTTTCTGGATTGATCCGCACTGCCACTAGACAATGTGGGTCGAGGATGCGCTCGATCTCCGAAACGACATCGGCTGCCTTGGCCCGGCTGCCCGCCGACGCAAGCCGGGCTCTCTCGGTCTCACTGAACGGCTCGCCGAGGAATGCCATAGCGTCGACAAGGCGCCCGACAGCAGCCAGAAGCGGCTGTGAATCCGTCTGGAGGAGCCCGGGGGCCAAATCGTGGCAGCCGAGCGGGAATGCGAAGAGGCCGCATTGCAACAGGGCCGCCACGGCGCTTCGACGGGTGAGTTCAGTGGGCCGCTCGTTGGCGGCGGGCGCGTGGCCTGTTCCGTCGGGAATTCTCACGATCACCTCCCTGCCTCGCCGCTGTCGACACGCTATCTCATGAGTCTCGTAGTGTCGGCCTTCAAGCGGACCTGGTCCGGCTGAAGCCGGACACTACGTACGATGGGGCTGGTGGCCCGTCAACGCGCGTCGCGGATTCTCGACAAGCAAGTGCCGAACTTCCGCATCCGAGAACCCGGCGCGCCGCAATCCTGGAATGAAGTCAGTGAAGAGCGTGGCATACGCGCGGAACTGGCCGCCTCCGGGTTCGCCGACGTGATACCACCCAGCGTCATGCGACACCAGCACGCGGTCGAGCAGACCCTGGCTCTTCATGCGCTGCACCAGCTCCAGATGGCGCGCAAGACTTGCCGGGCTGATGCCGTCGAACTCCACCCAGGCCCCTCGTCGTGCGACTCGATCGTGGAAACTGTCGTCGCGCTCCGACTGCGCATGCACCCAGATGAAGGCGGACAACGGCACGTCGGCCGCTGCGAGCAGGTCGAGCTCGGCCATCGCCGCCGCACCCGTGCCGGTGTGAGACGCGATCGGCAGACCGGTCGCCCGGTGCGTGATCGCCGCGGCGCGCACCAGTTTCGCGTCGATCTCGGAAAGCGGCGCCTCATCGACGCCGATCTTCATGAACGCCGGCTTGATCGACGTGTCGTCGAGGCCGCGCTCGGCCTCACGGGTCCATCGGACCGCCAGTTGATCGGCTGTCTCAGTGAATGCAAATGCCGGCACGTGCTTGTCCTTCGCCGCGCCGTAGTACCCGGTGTTCGAAAGGATGCGAACACCCGACGCTTCCGACAGCCGCTTCAAGAGCTGCGGATCCCGTCCAAGATAGGCGGGCGTGCACTCGACGAGCGCCTCGCATCCGAGCGTGCGCGCCTGCTGCAGATAGGGAAGCACGGTTCGAAAGACCACATCCGCATCGTAGCGAGATCGACTGACCTCTGAGGCGCCGATGAAGTCCACGAGGACGTGCTCGTGCATCAGCGTCACGCCGAGCGTCTCAGCGCTGACGGGCCCGGTAACGGTCTCGACTGCGCTGACGTTCGCCGACGGCGGCGGGACAGCTCTCGTACGGTTCCGCGGAGCGCAGCCGGCGACGACGAGCGAGAGCGCGCCAGTCAGCCATGAACGCCGGGACACGTCCGTCGTCACTTTCGGGATCGACCGCGTCATTGCCTTATCGGCCCATATCATATGGCTTATGCCGAAGATGTACGAGTCTCTGGCGTCATGGTGGCCCCTGCTGTCGGCGCCGGCCGACTATAAGGAGGAAGCTACCTTCTTCGCGGATGCGCTCACCGGCGCCGCCGGCCGGCCGCCGCGCACGGTTCTCGAGCTCGGCAGCGGCGGCGGAAACAACGCCTCCCACCTGAAGGCCCGCTTCGATATGGTGCTCGTAGAGCCTTCGGAGGGGATGCGGACCGTCAGCCGCGCACTGAACCCGGAATGCGAGCACGTCGACGGCGACATGCGGGACGTGAGGCTCGGGCGGCTGTTCGACGCGGTCTTCGTCCACGATGCCGTGTGCTACATGACGACCGAATCCGATCTGCGCATGGCGATTGAGACCGCGTTCGTGCACTGCAGACCTGGTGGCGTCGCAGTGTTCGCGCCAGATTTCGTCCGCGAGAACTTTCGCCCGTCGACCGATCATGGCGGTCACGATCACCAGACTCGAGGGCTGAGGTACCTCGAATGGACACACGATCCCGATCCCGCCGACACCACCTACGTTGTCGACTACGCCTACCTGCTGCGCGAGGGCGATGGCACCGTGCGTGTCGAACACGACCGGCACGTCGAGGGCCTGTTCAGCCGCGCGACATGGCTGCGCCTGCTGTCGGAGGCGGGGTTCGAGCCGCGCGCCATCCCATTCGAGCATTCTGAGCTCGAACCCGGATCGCACGAGGTGTTCGTGGCCAGGCGGCCGCAGGCAGAAGAGAACTAGTCGTCAATCAACTGGTGATACCTGCCCATCCAGTACGGCAGCAGGAAGTACCCCCCATCGTCTTCGGTCCGCCCGCCGTTCCCGCCATCCAGATTGTAGGGATTGCCGTTCCACTTCCACATCGGCAGCTCGTCGTAGGGAAGGACGAGGAGGGCCTGGCGACGCTTGAAACGATCACTCAGAGGGTCGAACGGCACATCGAGCCGGTGAGAATTCCTGACCGTCCACTGGATCTGATCCATCGGAATCTCCCGAAGGGTCCGGAGTGACTCAGCCCGATCGAACTCCTTCGCGCCGGTGCCGGCCGCGTAGATGAAGTTCCAGAGCGGATTGCGTTCCGCACGCTCGACTTGCCAGCTTCGCTCCAGGCTCTGCCTGTAGACCGCGAGGAGTGCCGGATCTTTCTCGTAACGCAGGAGCGGATAGTACGACAGGAACGCCAATTCATCGTCCGAATGGTTGATCGAGCCGGGGATGATGACCTTCTGGTTGCGCGTGAGCCAGTGGTACTTGTGGGTCTTGATGAGGTCGTCGTACGCCGCCTGGTAGCGGGCCCGGTACTGGTTGCTGGCCGTCATGTCGATCGCGACGCGCAGGTGCGACAGGATGTGGAGCGCGCGCAAACCCGTTTCATCCGGGTCTTCCCAGATGACGCCGGGTCCCCACCAGCCCCAGGTGGTCTTCTGACCGTCGACGTCAATCAGCTGGTAGTTGTTGTCCAGGATATGGTTCGTGATGCGGTCGATGACGGCCCGCAGCTCCGCCTTCTCCGATTCGTCCGCAACGAGATCGAGATAGAGCGGATAAACGAAGTAGTTACCGACGATTTCGTCCGAGCTCGTGTCGCCTTTCCAGCGCCACTGTTTGTCCGGCGTGTCGTGCCACTCACCATCGCCTGGCTGCGCGTCGCTCTTGACGTTGATGAAGGAGCGCGCCGGGAATCCCGGCTTGCCCGTGATCGCCTCGAGCCGAATGATGGCCTGCATGCCGCGGCGCGCATTCTCACGCGCGTCGGCTGCGCCGGTGACGCGATAGCGGAAACACTCCGCGACCACGTACATCGCCGTCCACAGCCCGTCGTTATCGCTCGACACCATCTGGTTGGTGGATAGATCGCCCGGCACGCGAAGACGCGAGGTCGCGGTCAAGCCCCACCGGTTGTGCCGGCTCTGAACCCGCTCGACGAAGGCGCGGGACTTGTCGTCGAGCGTCATCGGCACATCTTCGATGCGTGCGAGTCCCTTGGGCGTTTCGATCCAGGTGACGTTGCCGTCGACGCCGATGCCGGTGACGTGATCGTCGGGAAGCCAGCGCAGACCGGCAAAGTACTCCCGCACCTGATAGTCGCGGCTGAAACGAACGGCTCCCTGCCGTGTGCCGACCCAGGTGACCGACTGCGGCTGGGCGGTGATGACGGTGAGCTCGGTGCCTGGCAACTGCGTGAGCGTTCGGCGCAAAGCCAGCTCACGCTGTGGGTCGAGCTGCCGCTCGATCCGCACCGTCCCGCCGCTCGCGCGGGCAAAGTCTTCGGCCGAATGAAACGTTCGCGTCTTCTGAGCGTAGGTTTGCTGACGCGGCGCCCGTGCCGGGACGGCCAGCACGACCGCCGAACAGATCGACGACACGATGAGGTATTTCCAGAAGCGTCTCATGTCAGCTTTTCTTAATGCTCGCGGGGCCCCACCCCCGCTCGCTCTCGCGCGGCGACTTCGCGCCGCGCTCGGGCCGCTGGCGCTGCCGCTCGGCCGCCCTCGCAAACGGGAAGTACACCAGCATCGCAATCACGATGGACGCCCCACCCCAGGCGGCGGCTCGCCAGTCGCCGCCAGAGACCAGATAGTGCCCGATGACTGGCGGTGTGGTCCAGGGGACGTTGACGAATGGCTTGTGAATGAACCCCCACTGCATGAGCAGATAGCTGCCGGTCGTCAGGATCAGCGCGTTCAGCACGTAGGGAATCATGAAGATGGGGTTCAACACGATCGGCAGGCCGAAGAAGATTGGCTCGTTGATCTGGAACACCTGCGTTGGAAGAGAGAGCCGGCTGATCTTCCGGAAAGCGGGGTCCGGCGACCGCACCAGAAGCAGCGCGAGCGCAATCGTCGCGCCTGTGCCACCGACGTTGACGAACGTCGTGAAGAAACCGTATGCCGTCACATACGGCAGTGGCTGTCCGCCGCTCATCGCCGTCACGTTGGCCGAGAGGTACTGAAGAAAGATCGGCGCGACGATGGCGTCGACGGCGTTGTCGCCGTTGATGCCGACGGACCACAGGACCGTGACGAGGCAGGCATAGACGAGGATGCCCGGCAGGGTGTTGAGGGCAAACACCAACGGCGTGAAAACCGTCTGCACGACCTGGTTGATATCGATGCCGACGACGAAGCGCACCAGCCAGAAGATCACGAGGAGGAAGACGAGCGGATTGAGAGAGACGAACGACTGCGACACGATCGGCGGCACACCGGCCGGCATCCGGATGACCAGTTCCCGGTCGGTGAAGAACCTCTGGACGTGAACGGTCACGATCGGCACGAGGATCGCGGTGAACAGACCCTTCGAACCCAGGTTGTCCATCACGAGCGACGCCCCGGTCACGTCGAGCTGAATGAGCAGGAACGTCACCGTCGCCATCGATGCGCTCGCCATGGCGTCCTGCTTCAGGCGTTGCCCGAGATCGTATGCAATCGAGAAGCACGCGACGACGGCCAGCAGCCCGAAGGTCGCGGTCACCGGAATCTGCAGGAGCTCGCGATAGGGCGCGACGCGCGAGTCCCAGCCGCTCACCGGCAGATGCGCGGCAATCATGAACAGCCCGCCGATGATGGTCAGCGGCACGACGGCTACCATCCCGGCCCTGATCGCCGAGAGGTACGTGTTCTCGCCAAGCGCCGTCAGCACCCGTACGAGGCGACCGTCCGGGAGGGCCGCCTGATTCACGCTACTCACTGGAGCGACACGCCGGCCTGGTTCAGCGCGCCGCGGTGCTCGTACACCTTCTCGAAGGCGCGGGCGATGTCTTCGGCGTCAGCGCGCGAGCCAAGCAGCAGGTGCTGCTCGAGCCAGATGCACTGCTCGCGGCACAGGAGGTCGCTCGCCGGGCAACGAGCGTCCCGGTAGTCCAGTTTGGCGGACGCACCGGCGAGGTATGGACCGAAGGCTCTGTTCCGAAAGAGCGGCTGGTGCGGCAGCGAGAACCCATAGCCGGCCGAGCACGGGACGCCCTCGGCGGCGAGCGCCCTGAGCACCGCCGCGCGCGGCGCGCCGAACACCGATTCGTCGAGCCGGAGCATGAAGAGGTGGTAGCTGTGCCTGGTGCAGTCAACAGGGCGTGCCTGCGGGTAGAGCCCGGGCAGCGTGGCGATTCGCGCCGCGAGATACCGGCCGTTCGCGTCGCGCGTCCGGGTCTGCTCCTCGAGGCGATCCAGCTGGCCGTTCAGCACGGCGCCCTGGAATTCTCCCAGGCGGTAGTTGCCCGAGATCACGTGGTGCTCGTACCACAGACCATCCGGCACCCGGCCGCAATTCTGGATCGAGCGGCACGCCGCGGCGAGCGCAGCGTCGTTCGTGGTGATGATGCCGCCCTCGCCGGCGGTCAGGTTCTTGCTCGACTGGAAGGAAAAAGACGCCATGTCTCCGATAGAGCCGGCAGGACGGCCCCGGTAGCTCGCCCCGTGCGCGTGCGCGGCGTCCTCGATGACGACGAGACTACGCGCCTGCGCGAGGGCCATGATCGCGGCCATGTCGGCTGGCTGGCCGGCGAAATGGACGGGAAGGATGGCCCTCGTCCGCGGCGTGATCGCTCTCTCGGCCGCGGCGGGATCGAGGTTGAACGTCTGAAGGTCGATGTCCGCGAACACCGGAATCGCGTTGGCCTCGATCACTGCCGACGCGGTCGAGATGAACGTGTAGGGCGGAACGATGACCTCGTCCTCGGCCTGGATGCCTGCCGCCAGGAGCGCAATCCGCAGAGAGACCGTGCCGTTCACGACGGCGATGCCGTGCGTGCAGCCGTGCATCGAGGCGAACCGCTGTTCGAACTCGGAGACTTCCTCCCCATGCAACCTGCCCCACTTGCCGCTGCGCAGCGTGCGGAGCAGCCGTACTTCCTCGGCCTCGCCGAAGACCGGCCAGGTCGAAAACGGTTTCGTCCGGACAGGAGCGCCGCCGAGTAGGGCTAGCATCATTTGGGGTTCAGGGGGTTCAGGAGGTTCAACAGGTTCAAGTGGTTCACGGTTCAAGGTTCAAAAACCTGATGCCCATGTAGATGCAGCCGTCTTGCTCCGAGCCGACTCGGACGAGCTCGCGGAAGCCGAGACGATGGTAGAAGCCAAACGCTCGTAGGTTCCGCGTGCTTACGCCAAGATGGGCACCGGGTGAACCGCGCTCGGCAAGCGTATCCATCAGCTGCTCGAGCATGCGGCGACCGTGGCCGCGACCCTGGGCGCGGGGCAACAAATCAATGTGCAGGTGGGAAGGATACGCCTCGTAGGGCTCGGGACAGAAATAGTCCGGATGGTGATAGCCGTGATGCACCTGCTGCACACGATTCCAGCCAGCCGCATCGCCTTCCGGCGCCGGGAAGCGCGCGCACAGTTCCGGCCGCCACTCGGCCTCGTATCTCGCGTAGAAGGCGCGGGACTCGAGGGCACCCAGCGCGTAGCCGCACATGCCCCGGTCGTCCTCGAGGATAAGGCTCAGGTCGGGTTCGAACGCGAGGTAGGGACCAACGTAGATGCGGCCAAGCGCATCCGGGTCCTCCTGATAGAAGGGCTCGCCGTCCTGACCATGGTCTCCCGTCTTCAGGCAGACGTGATACGCGTCAGGCTCGTCACCGGACCGTGCGGGACGTATTCGGGGAACAGAGCCTGACACGCGTCGCTGTGCCTCTACATGCCTTTCTGGCTCGACGGCGGAACGAGGTTCTTCAGACGCAGGTACGTGACGAGGTTGCCGTAGTGCTCGAACAGGTGACTCGTATTGAACGCGATCACCGCCATCTTCGTCTGGCTCTTGCCGAAGAAATCCACCATGTCCGTGTTCCAGCTCGGGGTCACGCCGGCCCATGCCTTGTCGCAGGCGGCAAATACGTCGTCGACCGCCTTGGTGACCTCCGCCTTGGTCGCGAGCTTCTCCGCATCGCCCGCGAGCGGCGATTTGGCACCTGTCGGTGCCACGCAGATCATACCCATCGAATTGGCGATGTGGCCGAGGACCTGCCCGAAGCTGCGAACCTCTGGCGTCGGCTTGAAGCTGTAGTCGGCCTCAGGCATCATCGCCGCCGACTTCGTAATCCACATCTTGGCCAGCTCGTACTGGCCCTTCATCGACACGTCCGGTGGGCCCTGAGCGGCCGCGGGTCTCGCAAACGCCGTTGCGGCCAGGACTGCGATCATTACTCCTCGTTTCATCTGATGCTCCTTTGGCGCTCATCGCGCGACTGTCCATTATGCCCCTGTTCACGTCCTCGCCGAGGCGACCTGGATCTACAATCGGGGCGGCGCGGCTCCGCCGGCAGCCCGCACCAGCGACGTCAACGGGATCGCCAGATGAGCGAGAAGGAAAAGCCATTTCACAACCCGTTCGAAGCCCTCCGAGGCCTCGCCGTCCCCGCCCCGGCGACCGGTGACGCTGACCGGCCACCCGCGCCGACGCCGCCCAACGGCTCGAAGCTCATCCCGCGTGCCGTCGTCCGTCTCGAACGCTCGGGACGCGGCGGCAAGGAAGTCACGGTGGTCGAGCACCTGGCGATCGCCCCGTCTGCGCGCGAGGAGTGGGTGAAGGCGCTCAAGGCTGCGCTGGGTTGCGGCGGCACGGTA
>Ga0184612_10001491_pt1 | contig 11271 bp, 10 predicted proteins | sample PLM3_60_coex_FD_133163 | JGI IMG/M metagenome (GOLD analysis project Ga0184612, IMG submission 133163) | Groundwater sediment microbial communities from an aquifer in East River, Colorado, USA - PLM3_60_coex | ecosystem: Environmental > Terrestrial > Soil > Riparian zone | place: USA: East...
CAGCAGACGCTGCTTGCGCGACAGCTCGACCTGGAGCACCCCGGCCACGGCATAGCTGGCGGCCAGCGGGTCGGTCGGGAGGCGCATGGGCTTGATCAGGCGCTCCATGCGGGTGGATCGCTTGACCTCCCCGGCCGAGGATGCCTCGCGGTCCGCATCCGGATCCGCGTCTGGATCGGCGTCCGCCATCAGGTCCTCCAAGTCAGCCGCGTCGCGCTCCGCGAGGAAGCGGCGGATGGTCGACAGGTACGCGTCGAGGGCGACCTGGACGCCGGGCACCAATCCTTCGGCCTCGTCGCCCGGTCGCTCGTCGAGCGGGGTCACGTCCGCCACGGCGTACAGGCCGGTGTGGTCGACGCTGCGGATCCGTGCCCGGCCGACGCCGACCGCCATGAGCGCGTAGCGTCCATCGGCGAACTTGTCCGCCCGCCGGATCTCGCAGATGGTGCCCACCCGACGCACCGTGAGCTGGCCCGTTCCCGGCTTGGCGGCCACCTCGCGCCCAGCCGAGATCATGGTCACCACGAACTGGCCGCCGTACGGGTTGCCCTCCTCCAGCAGGTCACGGGTCATGGCCCGGTATCGACGCTCGAAGACATGGAGCGGCAGCGGTAGGTGCGGGAAGGCCACGACGTGGAGCGGGAAGAGGGGCAGGCGCATGAGAGGCGCATGCTGGCACGCGGCCCTGTACTTGGCAAAGGCCGTTAACCGCACTGGGCTCGGAACTGGCCGCCGACGGTGCCGCCGGGATGGTGCTGGCCCGCGGAAGATATTGGAGTGGTGGTGCCCATCAATTTCAACGATCCGCTGGCGTCGTCACGCTTCTACCAGCTGCACACCGGCATCGTCCAGATCGTGCTCGGTCGAGGGGCACCGGCCCTCGTCTCCTATGACTCCCCGCTCGCGCAAAACGGCAGGGTGGCGCTAGCCGGCTGGGCGGTGGTGCTGGGCCTTCTCGTCGCCTGGTCCGTGCGGCGATCTCGTCGCTGGAGTCGCGATCCGGCATCCGCGCCGCGCGGGCGGTGGGCCGTCGTGCGGCGCATGGGCCTGCCAATGGCGATCGTGGTGGTGCTCACGCTCGGTTTCTGGTGGCTGCTGCTTGCCAATGCTGAAGCCGGCCTGGCAAGCGTCGCGCACATCGCCCAGGATGCGCCCGACCTGGCGCTGATCGCCCTCAGTGTCAACCTGTTTGGCGTCGGATGGGCGGCAATCGGGGGCGTGTGGACCGTTCGGCTGGTGCGCCGGCGCTCGCTGGTCGGCTCGCTGGGCTGAGCGCCCGTTCGCGTCCAAGCGCGCGCCGTATGCTGCCATGCATGCGGCGCCTGCTGTCCTTGGTCGCATGTCTGTTGCTGGGCCTTTCGGCCGCACCCGCGGCCGCCGGAGAACCGCTTGATCCGCGGATAGCTGACGCCATCGGCCACTACGTCGAGGGGGTCCTGGCGGAGCTGAACGTGCCGGGAGCGGCCGTGGTCGTGGTGGACAAGGATGGAGCGGTCTTTGCCGAGGGCTACGGCACAGCCGATGAATCCGGTCGCCCCGCCACGCCCGAGACCCCGTTCCGCATCGCCTCGCTGAGCAAGCAGCTCACCGGCCTCGCCGTGATGCAGCTGATCGAGAGTGGAGACCTGGCGCTCGAGGTCACCGTCCACGACTACGTGCCGTGGTTCGGCGCCGATGGGTCGGACACCGCGAGGATCACCGTACGCGACCTGCTGGCACACGGCAGCGGATGGAGCGAACGCGACGGGAGCCTGCCTTTGACAGGGACCGATGCGGACGACGGCGCGATGGAACGCAACGTCCGTCGCCTGGCCGACACACCCCTAACCTACCCGATCGGCGAGTTCCACTACCAGAACGCCACCTACGACGTGCTTGGCTACCTCGTAGCAGTCGTGTCGGGGACCTCGTTCGAGGAGTACCTGCAAACTCAGGTGCTCGACCCGCTCCAGATGACCCACACGTATCTCTCGCAGGCCGCCGCACGAGCTGGTGGCGTGGCGCAGGGGTACTACCCCTTCTTCGGCCTCCTCATACCCTACGAGATCCCCTACTCACGGGCGGGACTCCCATCGGCGTCGGTGGTAGCGAGCGCCGAGGACCTGGGCCACGTCCTCATGGCGCACCTCAACGCTGGCGTTTTTGGAGGCAGCAGCATCATCTCGGCGACCGCCATGGCCGAGCTCCACCGACCCCTCGTCAATCCGTCTGACGAAGCAGAGGGCTACGGCTGGGGCTGGTGGTCGTACCCTCTCTATGGGGCGGGAGGGCGCACACCCGGCGATGTGCCTCGCTACGAGGCCCCGATCATCCTGGAGCACGGCGGCTCGCTGCCCACCTTTGCCTCGGGCATGGTGTTGCTGCCGGGGGCCGGGTACGGCGTCGTCGTGCTCATGAACCGCGAGGACACCATAGCGCCGTCGCGCTTCCATCAGATGCACGTCGGAATCGCAACCATCCTGAGTGGAAAGCCTGCTCCGGAGCTCGTGGCCTTCGACTCGCCGATCCGAGCCTACGGCAGGATCATCGCCCTGGGCGTCCCCCTCCTGCAGCTGGGCGGAGTGGTCGTGGCGATGCGACGGCTGCGGTCCTGGCGACGCGACCCTCCACCGCTGCGCCACACCCGTCGCTGGCAGCTCGCTCATCTTGTGGCGCCGCTGGTCATCGACCTTAGCGTGCCCGTGTTCCTCTGGTGGACCTTCTTCACCACCGCCATGCTGGAGCCAATCGACTACTTCGGGGTCTTCCCATCAACACCGGACGCCGCGCTGTCGCTGCTCGCGATTGCCTTGTTGGGCGTCGGCTGGGGGGCGGTCAGGACGAGGCTGACCCTTCAGGTCATCCGCGCGCCGCGGGTGGAGGCACAGCCCGCCTAGACCTGCTCCTGGTCGACGAATTCCATGTCGATCTGGGCGCGCTGAAGCTTGCCGGAGTAGTCGATGTAGACGCTCTTCCACTCGCTGAAGAAGTCGAGCGCCGCCTGCCCCACCTCGCGGTGGCCGTTGCCGGTGGCCTTGGTGCCGCCGAACGGCAGATGTGCCTCGGCCCCGATGGTGCCGTGGTTGACGTACCCCAGGCCGGAGTCGAATTCGCGGATCGAGCGGAACGCCAGGTTGATGTCGTTGGTGAACAGCGACGTCGACAACCCGTACTGGACCGAGTTCACCGTCTGGACCACTTCCTCCCAGGTGTCGACCGGGATGACCGCAGTGACCGGCCCGAAGATTTCCTCCTGGGCAATTCGTGCATCGCCCTTCACTTCCGCAAAAACCGTCGGCTCGAAGAACGATCCCTTCGCCAGCTCCCCATCGCGGGCGGGATGGCCGCCCACGACCATGTCGGCTTCCTTCTGACCGATTTCGACGTAGGAGCCGATGCGCTCCAGCGCTTTCTCGTTGATGACCGGCCCCACGTCGGTCGTCTCCAAGAGTCCATCCCCCAAAACCAGTCCCGCGGCTCGTTTCTGGAGCTTTGCCACGAAGTCGTCGTGGATGGACCGATGAACCACGATCCGGCTGGCCGCGGTGCACCGCTGCCCGCTGGTGCCGAACGCGGACCAGATGACCGAGTCCAGGGCCAGGTCGAGGTCGGCATCGGACCAGATGACGATGGGGTTCTTGCCGCCCAGCTCCAGGCTGACGCGCTTCAGCGTCTTCGCCGCGCGCTGGGAGATGTCGACGCCGGTCTCGGTGTGGCCGGTGAAGCTTATGAGCTTGACGTCGTGATGCTCGACGAGCGGATGCCCGACATCGGCTCCTGATCCTGTGACGACGTTGATCACCCCTTCGGGAACGCCGCCCTCGAGCAGCAGCTCCACGAATCGGATCATGCAGGCCGGCGTGTCGGAGGCAGGCTTCAGGACGGCGGTGTTGCCGCAGATCAGCGCCGGGAAGAGCTTCCAGGCGGGAATCGCGATCGGGAAGTTCCAGGGCGTGATGATGGCGGCCACCCCGATTGGCTTCCGGATGGCCATGGCGAACTTGTCGGGCATCTCGGACGGGACGGTGTAGCCGAACAGGCGCCGCCCCTCGCCGGCCATGTAGTACGCGACGTCGATCGCCTCCTGGACGTCGCCGCGCGCCTCGGGCAGGACCTTGCCCATCTCGCGGGTCAGGAGGCGCGCCAGCTCCTCCTTGTGTTCGGCCAAGATGCGCGCCACCTTGAACAGGATCTCGCCCCGCTTGGGGGCCGGCATCATCGACCAGGCCGGGTAAGCGGCCTTGGCGGCGGCCACCGCTGCATCCACGTCCGCGGCTGCGCTGGCCGGGAACTCACCGATGACGTCCTCGCGGTTCGCGGGACTGGTCGAGGTGAACGTCTTGCCGGAGCTGGCGGGGACCCATTCGCCGGCAATCAGGTTGCGGTACGACTTGGTCAGGGTTGCGGTCACAGGCAGTCCGCCTCCGCGGCTACTCGGGGGGCTCCATTGTAGGATCAGGCGCAGCCATGACCACCATCCAGGCCACGCCACCCACCGAAGCGCTGATCCAGGCGCGCGCGGCCGCGGCCGAGCACCGCTGGCATGACGCGCTGGAGCTATTCAGCACCGCCGACGCGGCGAGCCTGTTGACGCCTGGCGACCTCGATCAGCTCGGCGATGCCGCCTGGTGGACCGGGGACATGACTTCCGCGATTGCCGCGCAGGAACGGGCATACGCGGGTCACATTGCCGCCAGCGAGCCTGCGCGTGCCGCCCGGACCGCCCTGCAGCTGGCGTCCGAGCACGGCCATCGCCTCGAAAGTGCGGTCGCCTCTGGCTGGGTGAGCCGCGCGCAACGCCTGCTGGAGGGGACTCCGGAAGCGCACGCCCATGGCCTTCTCGAGCGGGCGCGGCGAAACGCCGCTTTGAACCGTGGCAATCTCGAGGAGGCGTTGGAGCACGCCAACCGGGTCTTCGAGATCGGGACGCGACTCGCCGACCGCGACCTCATCGGGCTGGGCATGGAGGATAAGGGCGCGGTCCTCGTCCAGCTGGGCCGGGTCGAGGAGGGGATGGCGCTGCTCGAGGAAGCCATGGTGGCCGCCATCGGTGACGAGCTTTCGCCGCGGGCGGCGGCCATCGTGTACTGCAACGCCACGATTGCCTGCGAAGACGTGGCGGACTATCGCCGCGCGGCGGACTTCTCCGAGGCCGCCAAGCGTTGGTGCGAGCGCCAGCAGATCTCTGGCTTCCCGGGCATGTGCCGGGTGCGGCGCGCGGAGATTACTCGGATGAGCGGCGCGTGGGAGGAGGCCGAGTCCGAGGCGCGGCTGGCATGCGACGAGCTGCGCGGCTTTAACCTGGCCTATGCCGGCGAAGGGTTCTATCAGATCGGCGAGATCCGCCTCCGGCTCGGTGACTACGGCGCCGCGGAGCAGGCCTTCGCCGAGGCTCACGAGTTGGGCCGCGATCCGGAGCCGGGATTGGCCATGCTGCGTTTGGCACAGGGCCGAACCGATGCCGCCCGTAGCCTTCTGCGCGAGGCGCTCGGCGATCCCGCGGTAACCCCTCTCGAGCGGGCGCGGCTATTGCCCGCGATAGTCGAGGCCGCAGCCGCCGCCGGCGACGTCGAGCAGGCCCGGGATGCGGCCGCCGAGATGACCGGCCTGGCCGAACGGTACGGGACCCACGCCCTGCGCGCCGCCGCGGCCGACGCGGCCGGTAGGGCCGCCCTGGCGGGGAGTAACGTCGATGCGGCAGTCGAATCGTTCCGGCAGGCGCGGCGTATCTGGCAGGAGCTACAGGCCCCGTATGAAGCGGCGCGGGCTCGTGCGTGGCTGGGGCGAGCGCTCATCGCCGGGGGGCGAAACGATGCTGCCGAGCAGGAGCTGCGTTCCGCCATCGCCGCCTTTGAGCGGCTCGGGGCTGAGCCGGATCTCAAGGCGGCCCACGCGGAGCTGGAACGCATCGAAGGCGCATCGGCCGGCGAGCGGGCGGCCGGCAAGACTCAGCGCGTGTTCATGTTCACCGATGTCGTCCGGTCCACCGATCTCATCGAGGCCATCGGCGACGAGGCCTGGAGTGCGCTCCAGCGCTGGCACGACGACACCATCCGGCACCTGGTCATCGAGCACCACGGCGAGATTCTCGATCACGCCGGGGACGGCTTCTTCATCGCCTTTGCCGATGCAGACCGGGCGATCGAGGCCGCCTCGGCCATTCGTCGCACGATGCGTGACCACCGTCGCGACCACGGGTTCGCGCCCGCGATCCGGATCGGCCTCCATGCCGCGGAGGCGACGAAGAGCGGGTCCGGCTATTCCGGACGTGGGGTCCACATCGCCGCCCGCATTGCAGCTCTCGCCGAGGCCGGCGAGACTCTCGCTAGCGAGGACGTCCTGGCGGCAACAAAACGCGGGTCCCCTCATGGACCGTTGCGCTCCGAGCAACTGAAGGGCATCCGTGCCCCGGTGAGACTCGCCTCCATCGACTGACGGAGGGGAAGCGAGGCTCAACCTGCTGCACTCAGGCCGCGTCGCCATCCCCATCGCGTCGAGGAGGCGTCGTTATCGGGGCTGGGATTCGAGCAGGCGCTTGGCGTTCTCAAAGACGGCTCGTTGCTGGCGCCTGACGAGCGTCGGGTACAAGGGCCACAGAAGCAGTTTCAAGACTGGGTGTGGCTCGAACTCGCTGGATCGGCTGATCCGGGTTGTGTTCCCAATCCTTTCGAGGGTTACCCGATCGATGGACCGGAAGGGCCGCCCAAATATCGTCACGACCCAGCCGTGGGGGGGATCCCATTCGACGAACCGGGCATTGAGCCGGGCCTCCATCCCGAGGATGACCGCCCGGCCCTGCATCGTCGACCCGACCCCCAAGGGACCGGGCGAGGTCTGCCGCCATCCCAGAAAGCCAGGACGCATTCGCGGAGCGTTGAACATGTCGGTCATGAACGCCCACACCTCTTCAGGCGGGCGGTTGATCAGGATGCTGTTCTCGAAGCGGGGCATCGATTATTCAGCCTTCTAGCACCGCTGCGGTTCGATCAGTCGTAGCTTCTACCGAGGCTTGGCCTCGATCAACGCTTTGGTGTGGGCATAGCTGGCGTGCAACCTACGCCTGACAAAGGGTCCCACGAAAGGCCAGAGCGGCTTCATCGCCGGGTGCAGCTCGAACTCAGATGACATGACCAGCAGGGTCCCATTCGCAGTGGCCTCGAGTGTCAGGCGCGAAACGAGCGACCGGAAGGGCCGGCCCTCGGCGGTCGTCGCAAGGGTACGTGGGGGGTCCCATTCGGTGACATGGAAGATGTTCCGTGTCTCGAAACCAAGAATCAACCGTCGTCCCTGGAGAGTCGAACCGACGCTGAGCGGGCCGGGTGAAGTCTGCCGCAATCCAATGAGGCCGGATCCCGACATGCGCGGGGCGTTGAACATGTCAGTGACGCACGCCCAGACCTCGTCGGGCGGGCGGTTGATCACGATGCTCTCCTCGAAGTGCGGCATCGGACCCTTCCTTTACGATCCTCGAACGACTATCGAGGCAAGTCTTCGATGAGCTGTTTCAAGTTCCGCGTGCTCGCGTCCCATCGGCGCTTGATGAACGGCCCGGCGAGGATCCAGACCACCTTCATAGGCAGTCCCAGCTCCAGCTCGATGGTTCGCCAGACCTTGGTCCCGTCTGTGGTGGCCTCGAAGGTTTGGCGGATCAAACCCGACCGAGCCCGGCTCTTTGTTACCGAGACCGTCATGGCGTGGGGCGGATCCCATTCTGTGATTGCGCCGCTCCACCCCGTCTCGACCCCCAGGATCGCTGCGCGCGACTGCACGGTCGAACCGAGCCCGATCGGGCCTGGCGAGGTCTGACGAGCGGCAAGTGTTACGCCGCGCAGACGCGGAATGTTGAAGAGGTCGGCCATGAATGCCCACACCTCTTCGATCGGCCGACGGATGGTGACCCTCATCTCGTACCGCATGGGTCGGTCCTCAGCCTCTAGCCGGCGACGGCCGGCGCACCGAGCAGCGTCGGCAGAACGCTCCCGAGGAAGTACCCGACGATGCCTGCTAGGGCACCGATGACGAGGATCTCGAGGCCCGACCCGATGGGGTTGCCGTGCGTCCAACGGGTCTTCACCACCCCGATGGCGAACAGCACTCCGGCTGTCGCGATGATCGACGCATATACGGCGATGCCGACCGGCAGAATCAGGTAGGGGACGATCGGGGCCAGAGCCCCAAGCCCGAAGGCCACGCCCATCACGATCGCTCCTTGGATAGGCGAGCCGTGAGCTTCCTCGACCGCGACCCCGAACTGCTTCTCCACCTTCGAATTCAGGAGCACTTCGGGATGACGCGCGGTCACCTCGGCGACCGCGGTGGCCTCATCCTCCGGGAGGCCGTCCTCCTCGAGCATGTAGGCCAGCTCCGCCTGAACGTCGCTGCGCAGATCGGCGACCCGTTCGCGTTCGGCGGCGATCTGGGCCAGCGCGATCTCTCGCTGGCTCTTGCTGGACAGGTACTCGCCCGCCGCCATGCTGAAGATCCCGGCCAGGCCGGTGGCTATGCCGGCAATAAGGACCGTGAACCGATCGTCCGTAGCGCCGCTTACCGCGCTGACGACCGCCAACGTGCTGACCAAGCCGTCCTGCGCCCCGAAGATCGCTTCGCGAATGTCGCCGAGTTGGCTTGCCCGCCGACGCTCCTGGTCGAGGCGGGCGCCGAGGGCTGCTCGGCTGACGTTCATGTAGCCCTTTCCGTCATGCCCACGACGTCGAGGAGGCGGTCGAGGTCCTCGAGGGTGATGGTGCCTTTCTCGACGTGGCCACGCTCGATGACGACGTCCCGGATGGATTTTCGCTCGGCGAGGGCCTGCTTGGCGATGCTGGCCGCCTCCTCGTGCCCGAGGACCGGGTTCAGGGCCGTCGCCACTGCGGGTGACCCCTCGGCGTACTCCCGGGCACGGTCCTCGTCAGCGGTGATGCCGCTGACGCATCGGTCTGCGAACAGGACCGCTGCGCTGGCCAGCAGCCGAATGGACTCCAGCAGGTTGCGCGCCAGAACGGGCAGCATGATGTTCAGCTCGAAGTTGCCGGCCGCGCCGCCGAACGCAACGGCCGCGTCGTTGCCGATGACCTGGGCGCAGACCATGGACAGCGCCTCAGGGATCACCGGGTTCACCTTGCCGGGCATGATGCTGCTCCCCGGCTGCAGGTCCGGGACGTGGATCTCGGCCAGGCCGGCGCGCGGGCCGGAGGCCATCCAGCGGATGTCGGTCGCGATCTTGTACAGACCGATGGCAATGGTCCGCAATTGGCCGCTCAGTTCCACCAGCGCGTCGCGGGCGCCCTGGGCCTCGAAGTGGTTGCGGGCCTCGGTCAGCGGCAGCCCGGTGGTCTCGCGCAGCTCCGCGATGACGGCCGCAGCGAATCCGGGCGGGGCATTGATCCCGGTCCCGACGGCGGTGCCCCCCAGGGCCAGCTCCGCGACCCGGGGGAGCGTCGCGTTCAGCCGCTCGATCCCGTAGCGGACCTGGGCGGCGTACCCGCCGAATTCCTGGCCCAGGGTGACGGGCGTGGCGTCCATGAGGTGGGTACGTCCCGCCTTGACCACGTCGGCGAACTCATCGGCCTTGGCCTCCAGCGCCTCGGCCAGCGTGGTGAGCGCCGGAACGAGGTCGTTCAGCACGCCCTCGGTGGCGGCCAGATGGATGGCTGACGGGATGACGTCGTTGCTGGATTGGCTGGCGTTGACCTGGTCGTTGGGATGGACCGGCTGGCCGAACTGCTCAGCTGCCAGCGTCGCGATGACCTCGTTGGCGTTCATGTTCGATGACGTGCCCGACCCGGTCTGGTACACGTCGATCGGGAACTGGTCGTCCCAGCCGCCCGCGGCCACTTCCTCGGCCGCAGCCCGGATGGCTGCGGCCGCATCGGCATCCAACGCGCCCAGCATGGCGTTGGCGGTGGCTGCAGCAGCCTTGATCCGGCCCAGGGCGTGGATCACGGCCCGGTCGAGGGTGAGGCCGCTGATTGGGAAGTTCTCCACGGCGCGTTGGGTCTGGGCGCCCCACTTCGCGCCGGCCGGAACCTCCACCTCGCCCATCGAATCGTGCTCCAGTCGGGTGCCTTCCTCCGTCATCGGTTCACGGTGGTGGAGGCGATGAACCGGATCGAAGGCGGGATCAGGTAGGGGACGGCGCCGGAGTCGAGGTCGGCCACGATCTCCTTGGCCTTGTTGACGAGCTCCGTGACGCCGATCCCGCCGTGGACGGGCTCGTACCGATGCAGGTGGGCAATGCCTTCGGCCAGCTTGTTGCGTGCCCCGCGGCGGTTGCGCCGCGACAGGTGCAGGAAGCCGGCGGCGAGCTTGATCAGGCCCTGGTAGAAGTCGCGCTCATCGTCGGGCGCCGCCCGCCACAGCGTCTCCCAGGCCTCATGGGCGTGCCAGTAGCGTGCCCCGTTGAAGAGCGCCACGCCCTCGCGGAAAAGGCGGTCAGCTTCGCCCGCATCAAGTGGCGCGGTCCGGCCGCGGGGCGGGGTCTCGTCCGCGGGCACTAGGCTGGCTTCCGTCATGATTCCGATCGTACAGCCCGCGGCGCGCTAGAGGGCGCCCTCACCTTCGGCGTCACAGCTCCGTATCACAGCCATTCGTGCGATCGCGCTACACGATGTCACGAAGCCCTGTGAGGGCATGGGCGGAGCTCCGTCGGGCTGGGGCCGTTCGCGCGGGCGCGCCCGGACTAGTCTCGGTGGCCCGGGGACCTCATTTTCGCTGCGGCCGCCTCCCGTTCGTCGGGGAGCAGCTCATGAATCTGATTTCGGTAGCGGACGCCGCCCGAGCTGCGAGACAGCCAGCGCAGGTAGTCCGGGTCGTGCTTGGCCAGGTCCTTCAGGGTCCAGCCCTGGTATCGGCCAAAATCGACCACGCTGAAGGGAAAATGGCCGTTGCCGTTGGTGGCCGCTTGGGCGGCATACCCGTTGGTCGGCGGAGGCTGAACCGATGCCTGCCCGGGGCCGACTGGCGTGAGCTGGCGCTCCCGGTCATACCTTCGACGGCGGATCGGGGTGCGGAGCAGATCGTAGGCGCGGTTGATCTCCGCCATCCGCGCCGCGTCCCCCTTGTGGCCATCTGGGTGGTATCGGCGGGCCAGCACCCGGAACGCCGCTTCGATCACGAAGTCGTCGGCGTCCGGAACGACTTGAAGGGTCCTGTAGGCGTCGAAATCGGTCGACAAACGCGGGCACTCGGTGCGGAGACTGATGGTATCCCTAACCGCCTGAGAATGCGACGAAAATCTCCCCCTGTGTGTTGACAAATAGCAACACATATCCGGCGCCCACGATCCGCTCGCGG
>Ga0184612_10001492_pt1 | contig 11269 bp, 13 predicted proteins | sample PLM3_60_coex_FD_133163 | JGI IMG/M metagenome (GOLD analysis project Ga0184612, IMG submission 133163) | Groundwater sediment microbial communities from an aquifer in East River, Colorado, USA - PLM3_60_coex | ecosystem: Environmental > Terrestrial > Soil > Riparian zone | place: USA: East...
ACCGGAGGCGTGACCGCCCTGCGGCAGTACGGGGAGGCGCGAGGGTGCGCCCCCTCTGACATCGTAGCGGCCGAGCGGTCCGTCGTCGGAAAGGGGAAACTGTAGACGCGTCGAAGGTTCGGCTCGTCGCGATCGGGTTCGGGCTCCTCGTGGTCGCCGCGTGGGTTTTCGCGCACCTGGCGCTTCTCGCGCTCGGCGGTGGGCTGGTGATCGACTACCTCGTGGGTCGGTCTTCGGGTCGGCGGAAGGCCGTCCTCGACACGGCCCGGGAGATCCTCCGAGAGGTTCCAGGAGAGGACCACGCCATTCCCCGGTGACTGGACCGTCACTGCTCGGCGTCGCCAAGCGCTTCCGCGAACCTGAGGAGCGCGTCGTCGATCGCTGACGCCCGAGCTGCGGAGGTTATCTCGCCCTTGTCGAATGCTTCGGACACCTTCTGTCGGAGTTCGCCGAGCTTCTCAACGGACTTCTCCACGTCCCCGTCCTTGTCGAGCTCGCGGAGGATCTCATCGATCTCGTGACGGATCTCATTGCCGATATCGTGGGTGACCTCGCCCGCCTCGACCCCGTCGCTCACCGTTACGAACACGAGTCCGGCGGCCTCCTGCGGCGACGGTCCGGCGGCCTCCTGCGGCGGCGGTTGCTCCGTTGCGGGCGAGCCAGCACGAGGGGTCGACGGCCGGGCCGCGTTCGTTCGGCCGTCCGAACCCGTGCTGGCGAGCAGCGCAATCAGCACGATGATGGCGAGAAGACCCAGCGGGATGACGACCCTCGGCCAGACGCTCGGTCTCGGCCTCACGCGGTCGCCCACGGGCAGCCGACGGGTCGGTGCAGGTGGCACTGCTTCCATCGGAGCGGTTTGCGTGACTGCGGCATGCCTCATGGCAGCGTCAAGAGACGTCCGCACGTCGTCTCCGGTCTGCGGGCGGTCGGCAGGATCCTTCTCGAGCATCGCGGCGACGAGCTCGTCCATCACGGCCGGAACCGCAGGGTCGATGGAGCGAACACGAGGCGCCGGCGTGTGCACGTGCGCGTAGGAGAGTGCCGCAAGGTCTCCCTCGAACGGCGTTCGGCCGGTGAGCATCTCGAACAGCACACAGCCCAGGGAGTAGAGGTCCGTTCGACTGTCGACCCGGTCGCCTCGCGCCTGTTCCGGCGAGATGTACCGCGCCGTCCCGCGCAGGCTCAGCGTTGCGGTGAGCGCCTCGGGAGACAGGAGTCTCGCGATCCCCATGTCCGCGAGCTTCACGCCGCCGTCAGGCAGGAGCAAGACGTTCGACGGCTTTACGTCCCGGTGGATGACGTCGTGTTCGTGAGCGAACCCGAGCGCCGAGGCCAGCCCGCTCGCGATCTCCGCCGCTCGTTCCGGCGCGAGCCGACCCTCTCGGTCGAGCAGCTCGCGGAGCGTGGGTCCTTCAACGAGCTCCATCACGATGAATCGCTCGCCGCCGTCGACCCCCGTGTCGAACACGGTCACGACGTTCGGGTGGTGCAGGCGGGCGAGGATCTGCGCCTCTTGTTCGAACCGGGCGACTGAGCGGGGACCCCCATCGTCGCGGAGCAGCTTGATCGCTACCGGTCGCCGCAGAAGGAGGTCATCGCCGCGGCGGATCTCGGACATGAGAGTCCGTCCGAGCACGTCCCCGAGGCGGTAGCGCTCGCCGATGATTCGATGCGTCTCGATGGAGGATCATCCTCTTCCTGCAGGCGGGGGATCCGAACCATGAGGAAGTGTAGTCGAGCCGTTGGGGCGGTCCAGTAGGGAGACTCGGCTCAACGACTGGCTCGTCGTGTCGTTGCGAGGAGACGGCGCTGAGATGAATGGCACGCGGCAGGATGACGGCCCGGGACGCATCCGCCGCCGATGATTGACAGCCCCGAAGGGACGTAGGAATGTGAACGCGATGAAGGCGCAGCAACCATCGGAACGACCCCATCCGGGACGTGGCTCCCTGTGCCGCAGCCCTGGACACCCGGCCGAACCCGCCAAGCGTCTCTTGGGTGTACCGTCTCGTGCCGCCAGTGTAAGAGTGGGCCCGGCCTTCTGCGACGCATAGCCTTAGCGCGAGATAGGGCAGGCGGTCATCACTCAGGAGAAGGAGGAAGGGGATCATGGAACTGGAGAAGGCTGATGAGTTGGTGAACGCGGCCTACCGTCGTGTGCAAGACCTAAACCGCCTCTCGCGGTTCTCCGCGCCCATCGGCAAGGCGGAGCTTGCGATCATCGCACTTCAGGCGCTAGCGGAGCTGGGTGCAATTGCAGACTGGACGGTCGGGCCGGGCTTCACGAATTCGATACTTCATCTTCTGGACGACAACGAGCGGGAGAAGTTCCAGAAATTCCAAGAGTTCGTCCGGCGAGCGGGAGAGGAGGCCAGACTCGCAGCCGGGCAGTCATCTTTGATTGGGAACATCTCAGGGGGTGCCGAAATGGAAATTGATCCGGCACCGTCGAGCCATTCGCGCAGGGCGACCCAAGAAGAGGTCTTGGGGGATGAGGACTTAGGAGCGAGGGCGGCCGAGGCCATCGTGTATCAGCTCTACTATGAGATCGTTGAACGGGCGGTGATCCTTGTCGAGCGTTCGGCCGCGGCCCGGTCACGGCTATGGCCGCTCGTGTGGGTAGTTGCGAGTCTGATTCCGCCGCCCGATCTCTCGTTGCGTCGTCCATTCGGAGCGCCGGACAGCTCCGGACCTTAGCGCCTCGGCGCTCGTGGCTCCTCTGTTGGCATTCGTAATGCAACCGGTTCAGGGCGGTGCGCCCTTCACGAAGTCGATTCGGGGAAGATCGTTCGATTGGTTGAAGTACTCCTGCCCTGACGATCCAGCTCCACCCCTAACCGCACTCCAACTCCCGCCTCGCTAACGCCGGCGATTGTTCTTCCCCGGACCGAAAAACCGCTGCGCCTTGGCCGGATCGATCACCTCCATCAAGGTCACGTCCATGACCAGGTCACTCTCGGTGCCATGCAGGGTGATCGTGTCCCCCACCGCGGCAGGTCCCTGCTCGCCGGCGGGCGCGCTCTCCTTCGGGCTGGCTAGTGCTCGAAGAGCTCGTATGCGCGTCGAGCTTCCGGCTCGTGCTCGAAGATGTGAACGACCAGCTCGGGCGTGTGCCGAACCTGGACAGCCTTTTCGTAGCTTGTCTCGATGAGAACCACCCGATCGAGTCGATTCAGGACCTTGACCGCAGAGTCCTCGGCGACGCGATCGGCCGCGTCGCCGACCAGGAGGACGAACCGTTGTCGGTCGAGAAAGGATCCCATGCTCTGTAGTCCAAGTATGGGACCGAGGATGGCCGACAGACGATAGTCCGAACGGGCCACATTGGAGTCACCCGCAACTTGATCAGAGTTGACTTTCGATCAGAGTTAACTTTCGGCCTGGCACGATCGTCCGAGTCGGCGTAGTCGCAGTCGTCGTGCTTGGGGTCGTGGTCGCAATATTGCCCTGGCGGGAAGGAGGAGGACAGGTCGCCTAGACGGCGGGCTCGTGATTCGGCGCGGGCTCAGCGTGCGCCCAGTGTCCGGGCTCGACGCCGAGGCCGGACACCCAATGGACAGTCCGCCAGCAGCGTGAGCAGTCAAGGACGAGCCGTCCGAGCTCGCGTTCGAGTGCGGCCTTCGTCTTCAGGAGCTCCAAGCGGAGCATCTTCGCGTGAACGGTGAGGGGATGGGAACCATCGAGGCCGGCGTCAACAGCCTCGTCCACGAGCTCGCTCGCAGCGGCCGCCTGCTCGCTCAGAACCCTGACGGCCCGCTCAAGGACGCTTTGCTTTCGCCCGACCATGACCGGATGGTAGGCCGCTACTCCGACCTATGCCGACCCCCATCCGCTAGACCTGGAATGTGCCACATGCGGGACAAACCTCACCACTCCTGGTGAGGCCCACGCCGCAGTACTTGCAGTCGTGCTCGTCGGTCCAGTAACCGTAGACCTCCTCGGCGTCCTCGTCCTCTTCTTCATCGTCAGGCGCCCAAGGGCTCCACGTCTCGCCACCGCGCTGCCGAATAGTGATGTCGAACTGACCGCCCTCATGCACCTCGTACCCCGCGGCGCGGAGGTCAGCAGCCCACACCACCAAGAACTCCGTCTCGTCCGCGTGATTTCGACGGTGCTCCACCTTGTCGGGGTGCCGAGCAACGAACTCGAACAAGTCTTGCGTGAGCACCATGAGCACGAGCAGCGCCCTGCCCGTCCGTCGCCGTTCGACCCACGCCGGCACCGTGTAGTGGGGAACGACGAGGTGTCCGTCCCGGTCCTGCAGGGCCTCCAGTCGCTTCGCGAGCTCGGTGACCGCACCGCTAGGACGGCTTGCGCGGATGGTGAAGCTCTCGTATGGCTCCGTTCCGTACTGAACTCGGCTGGCGATACCTTGCAGTCGCGTGGCGTCACCGCTGATGAACCAACCGTCGATGCCAGCAACCGTGTCCACGATCTCGATTGCCGGGTGGCTAGGTGCATCCTCGACGCTGACGAAACGACCGTCGGGAAGCCACTGCCCGAGGTACGGCAGTACCGCACGGTCGAAGTCGTAGGCGCTGTCCCACCGCCGCGATGCGACATCGTTGCTGGTCATGTGAGCGACGTTAGCAGGCGGCGTGTGCGGTCGGTGGAAAACTGCTCTCGCTGGCCAGCCTTATGACCCTGACGCTCCCTGGCTGGTCGCGGTGGTCGTCGCCATCACCGCCCTCCTCGCCGCGGCCATCTGGGTCCGTGACGAACGGTGGTTGCTCTTCGTCGTTGTCCTCTTCGGGCTCGCGGCCGCGGTGTTCGATGTGCGAGAGCTGGTCCACCAGGTGGACGTCGGCCGAGCGTCCTTGATCGCCCTCGCCGCAGTCCTCGCCGTGGTGCACCTGGGCGTATCAGGGCTCGCCGCGGCGACGGTGGGAGAGGGCGGTTGTGGCCACGGCCTGAGGCGAAGCGGCTCGGGACTTTCGTGCGGCCCGTCCTGCGGGGCGGGCCGCCCGCCCCTACAGGGCGGTCGTCCGGGACCGGCCGACTTCCCGGAACCGCCGCAGGGCCACGCCGCACCAGACGATCTCGACGACCCTGAACGCTCACCCAATAGCGACACGCCACGGGCGAGCCGAGCCCGAGCCCTACTCCACCCCCACCGCCGACCACACCGGCACGAGCCCCCACAAGAACCCCCAGGAGACCGTCGGCACGGTCGGCACCGTTGGCACGCCCCACTAGGAGGGCACGCCCGAGGGGGAGGGCGAGGGGGCAGGCGGGCGACACGCCACGGGCGCAAACCCGCACACGGAACCCCCACCCCTGGTCGTGTTTGACACCCGCGCCCGGCGGTCCATACCGTGCGGGCGTGAACGCGCGGGTGGCTGTGCTGGCCTCCGGCAATGGAACCAATCTCCAGGCGCTCATGGACGATCCGGTCGTCGGCCCGTGGATCGTCCTCGTGGTCTCGGACAGGACCGACGCGTTCGCCCTGGAGAGAGCGGGAAAGAGGAACGTGAAGGCGGTCTTCCTGGATCCCCTGTCGCATACCGACCGCGCAGCCTACGACCACGCGCTTCGGGAGCTGCTGGAATCGGACCGGATCGACTGCGTCGCGCTGGCCGGCTTCATGCGGATCGTCGGCCTGGAGGTCGTCGAGGCCTTCCGCGGGCGCATCCTGAACGTCCATCCCGCCCTCCTCCCGTCGTTCCCCGGGGCTCACGCGGTGGCGGACGCGCTCGAGTGGGGGGTCAAGATCACCGGCGTCACCGTCCACATGGTGGACGAGGAGGTGGACCACGGGCCGATCGTGGCGCAGGAGCTGGTGGCGGTCAGAACCGACGACGACTGGGATTCGCTGGAGTCGCGGATCCACCAGGCCGAGCACCGGCTCCTGCCTGCGGCCGTGCGCGCGCTGGTCGAGGGTCGATTGAAGGTGGAGGGACGCATGGTGCACGTGCTGGGGGAGCCGGGCGTTGGGTGACGTTCGACCGATCCGGCGGGCGCTGCTCACGGTCTACGACAAGACGGGCCTCGTCGAGCTGGCGGAGGAGCTGGTGGACCAGGGCGTGGTGCTCGTGTCGTCCGGCGGGACGGCGAAGGCCCTTCGCGACGCGGGGATCGCGGTCACGCCCGTCGAGGAGGTGACGGGGTTCCCGGAGATGCTGGGTGGCCGGGTGAAGACCCTGCACCCGAACATCCACGGGGGGATCCTGGCGGACCGACGAAAGCCGGAGCACGTCCAGGAGCTCCAGGCCCAGGCGATCGAGCCCTTCGACCTGGTGGTAGTGAACCTATACCCGTTCCGGGAGACGGCGGCGGGGGGCGCGCCGGCCGACGAGGTCATCGAGAAGATCGACATCGGCGGGCCGGCCATGGTGCGGGCGGCGGCGAAGAACTTCGAGTCGGTGGGCGTCGTGGTGTCGCCCGATCGATACGCCGGGGTCGTGGAGGAGCTCCACCGGGAGGGCGGACTGAGCCGCGAGACGCGGTGGGAGCTTGCGGCCGAGGCGTTCGCGCACACGGCGGCGTACGACGCCGCGGTGGCGGGATGGTTCGCGGCGCGGGAGGACGCTCTCCCAGCCTTCGTGGGGCTGGCCCTTCGCAAGGTTGGTGACCTTCGGTACGGCGAGAACCCCCATCAACGCGGCGCCCTGTACCAGGAGGTGGCCGGGGCCGGCCCGCTGGCCGGTGCCCGGGTCCTGCTCGAGGGCAAGGAGATGTCCTTCAACAACTGGCTCGACGTGCACGCCGCCCATACGCTCGCGACCGCGCTCCCGAAGCCTGCCGCCGTGATCGTGAAGCACAACAACCCGTGCGGCGTCGCCGTCGCGGCCTCGCTTGCGGAGGCATACGAGCGCGCCTTCGAGTGCGACACGGTGTCGGCGTTCGGCGGCATCGTGGCCTTCAACCAGGAGGCCGGCGAGGACGCGGCCCGCGCCATGGCGGAGGTGTTCACGGAGGTGGTGGTGGCACCGGGGTTCACGGACGCCGCGCTCGGCGCCTTCGGCACGCGGAAGAACCTCCGCGTCGTGCAGGTGCCGCAGCCGACGGACGGCGGTCTCGACATCCGGCCACTTCCCGGCGGGGCGCTCGTCCAGGACCGTGACGTCGCGAACGAGTCCCGCGAGGGGATGGAGGTCGTCTCCGCTCGAGAGCCGAGCCGGGACGAGTGGCGCAACCTTGCGATCGCCTGGACCGTTGCGGCGCACGTGAAATCGAACGCCATCGTGTTCGCTAGGGACGGCGCGACCGTCGGCATCGGTGCGGGGCAGATGTCGCGGGTGGACGCATCCTGGATCGCGGTCCGCAAGGCGGGGGACCGTGCCAAAGGCGCCGCGATGGCGAGCGACGCCTTCTTCCCGTTCCCCGATGCGTTGGAGGTTGCCGCCGATGCCGGGGTGACCGCGGTGATCCATCCCGGAGGGTCGGTCCGCGATCAGGGCGTGCTGGCGGCGGCAGAAGCGCGTGGCATGGCGGTGGTCGTCACCGGCCGCCGGCACTTCCGGCACTGATTCACTCGGGCCTCCCTCTTCGCACCGTGAAGGCCCGAGTAGGATTCCCGCCGTGATGGTGTCCATCATCGACGGCAGGGCCATCGCCTCCCAGATCCGGTCCGAGGTGGCGCAGCGGGTCATGGCCCTGGTGGACGACGGCGTGCAGCCGGGGCTGGCCGCGGTGCTGGTCGGAGAGGACGAGGCCTCCCACATCTACGTCGCCACCAAGCAGAAGGCCTGCGCGGACGTTGGCATCCGCTCCGAGCAGGTCAACCTGCCCGCCTTCGTGACCGAGGGAGAGCTCCTCGCCGCCATCCGCCGCCTGAACCGGGACCCCCAGATCCACGGGGTGATCGTGCAGCTGCCCCTTCCCCGGCACATCTCCGAGCTTCGGGCCCAGTCGGCCATCGATCCGTCCAAGGACGTCGACGGGCTCCACCCCATGAACGTGGGGCTCATGGTCCGGGGGGAGCCGGCCTTCCCGCCCGCCACCCCTTATGGGATCGTCGAGCTGCTGCTCAGGTCCGGCGTGCAGCTCGACGGCGCCGAGGTCGTGGTCGTGGGGTATGGGGAGCTGGTGGGAGCCCCGCTGTCGATCATGCTGGCGCAGGACTCCATCCGGGGCAACGCCACCGTCACCATCAGCCACGTCCGGACCCGCGACCTCGCCACCCACACCCGCCGGGCGGACATCCTGGTCGCCGCCGCGGGCGTGCCGGAGCTCATCACCGCAGATATGGTGAAGCCGGGGGCGGTGGTGGTGGACGTGGGGGTCCACCGCACCGACGACGGCCTGGTGGGCGACGTTCGGTCCGACGAGGTCAAGGAGGTTGCCGGGATGATCACGCCGGTGCCGGGCGGCGTCGGTCCGATGACCGTCGCCATGCTGCTCGTGAACACCGTGACGGCCGCCGAGCTCCTGACCGAGAAGCGTTGAGCGAGACGCCGGGTCGCCTGGGGCGGATCCTGCGCTCGGGCCGGTTCTGCGTGACTGCCGAGGTCGTGCCACCGCGCTCCGCGGATCCGGCCCCCGTCACCGCCCAGGCCCGAGATCTGGTGGGCTACGCCGACGCCGTCAACGTCACCGACAATCCGGCCTCCGCTGCTCACATGGCACCCTTGGCGGGCGTGGCGTTCGTCGCCGACGCGGGGGTCGAGCCCATCCTCCAACTCACCTGCCGGGACCGGAACCGGCTGGCCTTGACGTCGGACCTGCTCGGCGGGTGGGCCCTCGGCGCGCGGGCGGTCCTGTGCCTGTCGGGCGACCCCGCGGCGCGGGGCGACCACCCCGATGCGAAGGAGGTCTACGACCTGACCGTCCTGGACCTCGTCCGTCTGGCAGCGGGCCTCCGCGAAGAAGGGCGGCTGCTGTCCGGCGCCATCATCGAGCGGCCGCCCCGCTACCTGATCGGTGTGGCCGACCTGCCCCTGGCCGAGGGCTACGACCCGGCACGCCTGGAGGCGAAGATCGACGCGGGGGCCGACTTCGTGCAGACGCAGATCGTGTACGCCGTCGATGCCTTCACCGCGTGGGCGGATGCCGCCCGGTCCCGCGGAGTGTTCGACCGGGTGGCGGTCATCGCCGGGGTGGCCCCCCTCCGGAGCGCGAAGCAGGCGCGGCTGGTCGGCTCGCTGCCCGGCGTGAGCGTGCCGGCCGAGGTCCTCCGCGCGCTGGAGGAGGCCGGCCCCGATGCGGAGGAGGAGGAGGGAACCCGCCTGGCCATCCGGATCGTGAACGGGCTCAAAGAGATCGCCGGGCTCGCGGGGGTTCACCTCATGGGTCTGGGGCAGGAGGCGGCGGTCCGGCGAGTGGCCGAGGGTGCGGGATTGCTTCCGCGCCCTGTCGCCTCCCCCTAGACTCCAACGGGGTATCGACGAGGGAGGGAAGCCGCGGATGGCCGAGACCGTCACCATCGAGGGCAAGCACTACCTGAAGCGGAACCCGCTCGGCGTGCTGGGGCTCACCCTGATCACGCTGGGGATCTACGGGCTCTACTGGTACTACAAGGTCAACGAGGAGATCAAGGCGTTCACCAACGACGAGACGATCAGCCCGGTGCGATCGCTCATGGCGTTCATCTTCGGGTGGCTCATTATCGTCCCGCCGTTCATCGCCATCTACAACACGGCCAAGCACGTTCGGGACATGGAAGAGCGAGTGGGTGTCCAGCAACAGATCGAGCCCGCCCTGGCCGTCATCTTCATGCTGCTCATCTCGATCGTGATCGGCCTCTACGTTCAGGAGCACCTGAACCGGGTGTGGGACAAGGCGGCGGGAACGCAAGCGCCGGTCGCGCCGCCCATGCCGCCGCCACCTCCGGCCATGCCACCCGCGTAGGGCGTTCTCGCGGCCAGCGCCGCCGGATCAGCCGCGCTGTTCGATCGGCACGTAGGCCTGATCCCGGGGTCCGACGTACTCGGACTCCGGGCGGATCAGCCTGTTGTCTGCGTACTGCTCACGCACGTGCGCCGTCCATCCGACCATGCGCGCCAGCGCGAACACCGGGGTCATGAGGTCCGTCGGGATGTCGAGGTAGCGGTACACGCTGGCCGCGAAGAAGTCCACGTTCGCGTGGAGTCCCTTCTCCTGCCCCACCACCCGTTCGATCTCAGCCGAGATGTCGAACCACCGGGTGTCGCCCTTTCGCTCGCCCATCTCCTGGGACAGCCGGCGGAGGTGCGTGGCTCTGGGATCCTCGGTCTTGTAGACGCGGTGCCCGAACCCCATGATCCGCTCGTGCCGCCCGAGCTTTTCCTTGACGTAGCGCTCGGCGTTGGCCGGATCGCCCACCTCTTCCAGCATCTTCATGGCTTCCTCGTTCGCCCCGCCGTGGAGCGGGCCCTTGAGGGCGGCGATGGCCCCGGTGATAGCCGAGAACATGTCGGACAGGGTCGAGGCGATCACGCGCGCCGTGAAGGTGGAGGCGTTCATCGTGTGGTCGGCGTACAGGATCAGCGTGGTGTCCAGGGCCGCGGCGTCGGCCTGCTCAGGCTCCTCCCCGGAGAGCATGTACAGGAAGTTTGCCGCGTGCGGGAGCTTGGGGTGGGGTGGCACGACCACCCCTTCAGTCCGCATCCGGTGGTACATGGCGATCAGGGTCGGCGTCTTCGCGATGAGGCGCATGGCCTTGCGCTCGTTCGCCTCGGGACCGTTCTCCCACCCGTCCGGGTCGTACGCCGACGCCGCCGAGACGCCGGTTCGAAGCATCGACATCGGCGAGGTCTGGTTGGCAAGCGTCGGCATCAACCCCTCGAGGAACGGTGAGACCTCGCGCTCGGCGACCAGGCGCTCGGAGAGCTCGTCGAGCTCGGGCTCGGTGGGGAGCCGGAGGTTGTGCAGGAGGTAGGTGACCTCCTCGAAGGTCGAGCTCTTCGCCAGGTCGTGGATGTCGTAGCCCACGTACCACAGGCGGCCCAGCTTGCCGTCCACGTCGGACAACCTGGTCGACGCGGCGACAACCTCTTCCAGTCCCTTCTGCGGCACCACCCTGCCCCCATCTTGAACGGTCGTTCGAAACCCCTTCTCTCGACAAGGGTACCGCGCGCCACCCGTCGCGCAGGGCCCGACCGGTCGCGGAGAGAGGACGCCGCGCCGGGTGCGCTGGCAGAATGGGGCGGCTTGGGCACCGGCCGCCGAGGATCTTCGAAGGAGTCCGAAATATGGCGATGCACCGCGTGACGCTCATCCCCGGAGACGGCGTCGGCCCCGAGCTGTCGGAGGCCACCCGCCGGGTCCTGGAGGCCACCGGGGTCGGGTTCGACTGGGACGTCCAGGAGGCCGGCGCCGACGTGGTGGAACGGTACGGCACGCCCCT
>Ga0184612_10001493_pt1 | contig 11263 bp, 12 predicted proteins | sample PLM3_60_coex_FD_133163 | JGI IMG/M metagenome (GOLD analysis project Ga0184612, IMG submission 133163) | Groundwater sediment microbial communities from an aquifer in East River, Colorado, USA - PLM3_60_coex | ecosystem: Environmental > Terrestrial > Soil > Riparian zone | place: USA: East...
CATAAAGGCCGCCACTTTCCGGCATTTTACCTTTACCGGACACAGGCGAACAATCGGACATCATCAATGGAGTGTGATCGAGTTGAGCAGTGAGAGCCAGGTCGAGGATCGGGACCGCGAGGATCGGGACCGCGCGGCCCGCGCGGCCATGTTTGCCGTAGATCATTTCGTGTTGGATCGCCTCGCCCGGGCGCGGGTCACGGAGGCGTCGAGGAGTCGGCTGATCGTGCAGGCCGCGTTGGGCTATCTGATCGGCGCCGGGCTGATTACGGTCACTGATGAGGCAAGCTGGCCGGAGTGGCTGGATCTGTTGATCCCTGATCATCTTCAGCCGGACGTAGTCGCGGAGGAGACGCGGTTGGCTCGAATGAACTCGTCGTTGCGTTGAGCGTCATCGATGATGGGATGGGGTGAGCGGGGGTGGATCTGCCGGGCAGGGCGAGGGTCGGCGCGAAGTGGCATGACATCCAGCGGCCCGACTGGGTGATCATTGGTGGTCCGTTGCCGGACGGTACGGGTGTGGCCCTGCTCGCCAGCAAGACCCTGACCAGCGCTCGCCTGCGGCAGCTCGCGACCGACATGGTCTACCTCGGGCAGATGACGGCTGGGTGGGCGAAGACTGGCGTGTTCCTCGGCCTGGACGTGTGCATGGACGACTTCGTGATGGCCGCCGGGGCGGACTACTTCGAAGCGCTCGAGGCGCTGTTCGAGCACTTCCTGCTGCCGGATTTCAAGCCGGCGCAGCCCGCGATCACGGCCGAGCAGGTCCTGGAGTTGGAGGCCTGGGCCGAGGAGAAGCTGGCACCCGCGGAGCGTGAGGGATGAACCTGAAGCGGTGTGTTCGCTGTGGCCGGATGCCGCATGATCCGGAGTTCTACCCAGACTGCCCGTACTACGTCGAGCCGGCGTCATGGTGGAGACGCGCGGCGAACCGGGTGCTCGTGGCGTTAACCAGACCGCGGCGGCGCGGCGGACTCGACGTGATCGAAGAGGTCCCCCCGCCACGACCTGCGCCGCCCGGCATCCCGCCAGATTACGAGGGCTAGTGAGCACCCGTCGCCGGCAGGGTGAGCTTGAGCGGGCGGTGCGCCGCGACATGCGCGGGTTGGGCAAGGATGCGCATAAGGGTCGAGCGACGCTGGAGATGATCGCGCTCAGGCTTGCCCGGGCGATCGACGCCCGCGGCGATGATGGGCCCACCACGACGGCGAAGCTGTTGCAGGAGCTGCGGCTGGTGATGGGGCAGGTGATGCGGGTTGACGGCGACGACGATGATGCGGCCGAACTCGTGGCTTCCATGCGCCCCCCTGTACGGAACCCCGCGAACGGATCGGGAGACGCTGGGCCAGGAGGTAATCGACCTGGCCCGACGGTTGGGCCGACCGTATATGCCGCACCAGGAGTACATGGCCAACGTGGCGCTGGAGATCGACCCGGCGACGGGTCTGCTGGCCTACGACCAAGTGCTGATCATCGGCCCCCGGCAGAGCACGGGCAAGACGGAGTTCGTGCTGCCCTACCTCACGCACCGGTGCATCTCGCCCTGGTTCGGGAGCCCGCAGCGGGTGCTGCAGACGGCACAGACGGCTGACGACGCTCGTACGAAGTGGCGCGATGTGTACCGCGAGCGCCTGCTGAAGGCCCGCACGATCAAGAACATGTTCCGGTCGCGGCTGAGCCTCAACCAGGAGGCGTTCATCTGGCGTAACGGGTCGATGTGGAGCCCGGGGTCGACAACCGGCAAGACGGCCGGCACCGGCGACACGCTCGATTTGCCGTTCATCGACGAGGCATGGTCACGGCCGGACTTCCGCACCGAGCTGGGCATGGCCCCGGCGATGGACACCCGGGACAACTCGCAGTTGCTGATCGCGTCGATGATCCCAGGCCTGTCCCGGGCAGCCCCGGGCACGTGGCCGTACCTGAAGGAGAAGCGGCGCGTCGCCAGGGCCCGGGTTGAGGCCGGCGTCAACCACGGCATCGCCCTATTCGACTGGTCGGCGATCGAAGGCTCGGACCCGGGGGATCCGCGGACCTGGTATTCGTGCATGCCCGGGCTGGGTGTGACGGTGCGGGAGGAACGCATCCGGGGCCACTTCGAGAACTTGCCGTTGATCGACTTCTGTGCGGAGTTCCTGGGTTGGGAGCCGAAGGAGACGGTGCCGATGTGGACGACGATTCCGCAGCGGATCTGGAATGACCTGGAGGACCCGGAGTCGTTCCCGGTCGGGGCGGTCGCGCTCTCGGCGGAGATCACCAAGGACCGCCAGCACGGCTACCTGGGCACCGTCGGTAAACGCGACGACGGGCACTGGCACATGGAGGTCGTCGAGCCCGGTCAGAAGATCCCGGTCGGCACGGTCGGTATCGACTGGATGGAGCCGCGGGCGCTGGAGATCCTGGCCGCGCAGGAGATATGCACGACGGTGATCGACAAGCGGCGGCCGTCGGCCAGCCTGATTCAGACGATCAAGAACGCTGGCTACGACGTCACCGAACCCAACGGGCCCGACATCCAGGCGGCGTGTGGCCGCTTCTACGACCGCACCGGAGCCGCCACCGACCCCGACGCCGCCAAACGCGACGACGGCACCCGTATCCGGCACCTGGCACAGCAGTCGCTGGACCGGGCTGTGGCGCTGGTAAAGAAGATCGACGTCGGGGCGGGGGCGTTCACGTTCGTCGATCGCGGGTCGGATGACTCGATTGGTCCGTTGTATCTGATGGTGCTGGGCATGCTGGGGGTCGAGCTGAAGTGGACCCCACCCCTGCCCGAGCCGGAGATCTTCTACTGAGCCTGTATTGGAATACAGCTTCGGCGGGTTCCCGGCCAGGATCGACGCGTTTAGACGCAGGTTGGCTGTAGGTTGCTACGTCCGAATTTGCACACGGTGCGACTATGCTGCGGCCATGGGACGCGTGTGGCTGGCCGGGCTGTGCGTCGTGGCTGGTGTCGGTGTGCTCGCCGGGCCGGGCTGGGCGCTGCTGGCCGCCGCGGTCGTGCTGTACCTGACCCCGGTGCCTGAACGGGTCCGCCACCTCGCACGCAAGGCCCGGGCCTGGACGATGGGCAAGTCGAGGGCCACGCGGCGTTGGCTGGTCACCGGCCGTCACCAGGTGGCCATGGCGGCGATGCCGGTCGGGGTCATACTCGTGCCGGTCGGTGCCGGCATGGCCTTCGGCGCCGGTTGGGCCCTCATCATCGCCGGTGCGTTGTGCGTCGGTGTCGCGTTGCTGCTCGGCTGGGATACTCGGCCGGCACCGTGAGCACGGCGCTGGCCCCGTTCGAGTCCGACCTGTTGGCGGCGCTGGAGATCTCCGACCCCGACACTCGCTCGACTGTGCTGGATCTGCTGGTCAAGGCCCAGGCCCGCGACCGCCGTGGCCGGTGGACGTCCGGCGGCGGAGGCGGTGCCGGCGCGGCGGACGGTGGTGGGGGCGACGGTGCCGGCGGCGGCGGCGGCGGCTCGGTTACGGCGGCGCAGGCGCGTGAGGCGCTGCTGACCAACCTCGACGTGACCATGGCCCCCGGCCAGGTCGACGGCCTCATGAAATCGCTGGCCGGCGGGAAGCCGGTCAACCTCGAGCACCTGCAGGTCACCGGCAAGGGCAACGAGAACATGTTCGCCCGCCACGCCACCGAAACTCCCCGCTCGAAGATGCCGCAGCTGCCGGAGACGGTCGCGGGCATGCGCGGCTTCACCGACGACCTGGCGGCGCGGGGTGTCAAGGTCGAGTTGCGCAAAGGCGTGGACCCGCGGTCGCTGCACGCCACCCAGAACGAGCTGGACGGGGCCAAGGTCGGCTCGATTTACGGCTACATCCGCGGCGGCGGTTGGCAAGCGGACTCGGTCATCATCGCGTCGCGGGAAGGTGCCGTGGTCGACGGGCACCACCGCTGGGCGGCCGGCTCAGCGGCCCGTGTCGCCGGCATGGACTTCGGCATCAACGTCCTGCAGGTCGACATGGGCATCGAGGAGTTGCTGGATATCGCCCAGTCTCACTCGGGCGAGCGCCGGGGCATGGGTGCCCCGCTGGCGGTGCCCAAGAGTCTGAGCTTGTGGGAGCAGGACATGTGGGCGGCGCTGGAGATCTCCGACGCGTTTACACGCGGCGCCGTGTTGGAGCTGCTGTCCAAGGAGCAATCGCGCGACGAGCTTGGCCGGTTCGGGTCAGGTGGCGGGTCGGCTGGCGGCGCCGCCAGCGGGACGCCCGAGCAGCTGCACGACGACGACGCCAGAATCCGCGAGGTCTTTGAATACACCGACGAAGCGACTGGGCTGAGCGTGGGCATCAACGCCATTCGCCGCCAGGGGCCCGGGTTCACGACCTACGTATCGGCGGACATCACCGACCGCGACGGCAACGTGGTCGGCGGCGTCGAGCGGGAGATACGACCCGCCGGCCAGAAGGAGGTATCCCACGGGGGGCTCGTCATAGACGAGCAGTTTCAAGGTCAAGGTTTCGCGACCCGCTACAACGCCCGGCTTGAGGACGCCTACCGCGCGCACGGCATCGAGCGGATCCGGCTGAACGCCAGCCTGAGTGTCGGCGGTTACGCTTGGGCCAAGGCCGGCTACAACTTCGACAGCAGCTCCTCGCGCATGAATGTTGCCGATCGAGCGCGTGAGCTTGGTCGTAAGTTCTCGCCCGATGTACAAGCCAAGATCGCAAAGGTGGCGGACAACTGGAGAGCGTCGCCGATCGAGTTCGCGATGATCGGTTGGCAGCCTGGGGCGACAACCTGGCCCGGTAAGCAGATCATGCTCGGCGCAACGTGGTCGGGAGTGAAAGAGTTGTGAAACGGGCCGAGGCGTTACGCCGCATTGGTGACCTCCACCGTGACTGGTCGCTCAAGCACGGCGACTCCGTGCCGGTCAACCCGCAGGACATACCCGCCGGGGCCACCGACGCGGGGGCGTGGAATGCGGACCTGTCGGCGCCAGCTGAACTGCAGGACGACCTGAACGCGCAGATCGTGGCGATCCTCGATCAGATCGTGGACGACGATGACTAGCAGCGTCCCGGTCGAACCGCCCCCGCCGCCGGATCCGAACAAGGCGTACATCTTCGTCGGGGGTGAGTGGCTGCTGGTGGCCACCGACACCTCCGACGGGGTGCCCGACTCGCTCGAGTTCGAGGCCGACGACGACGCGGACGCGGCGGGCAAGTCGCTGGACCCGGGGGAGCAGGACATCCATCACGCCCTGGTCCTGGTCGACCCGACCACCCGGGCCAAGGTGCTGGAGCTGATCGCGAAGGAGCAGGCCCGCGACCGCCGTGGCCGCTTCGCCGGTGGTGGCTCCGGCGGGGCCGGTGGGGGCGTCGGAACCGGCACCAACATGGCGGGCGGGACGCTGCGCTCCTCCGTTCCGGGCGCGCCTGGCGGGCCGCCGGTGCCACGGGCTTCCCTGGCTGCAACGAAGACAGCGGATGAGGCCGCGGCCGTCGCGTCGGCCGAGCTGGAGAAGGTGATGGGCCGGCCGGTGTCGGTGGACTTCGCCGGCATGTCACCGGCCATGGCCAGGGAGACCGGGGAAGGGCTGCTGATCGCCGCGCACCGGTACCCGAACAACGACCTGCGCTCGGTCACCACCTATGGGCCCGGCGGCACCAGGCCGAGTGACCCACGCGACCCGACGTTTGAGTCGGGGGCCTTCACGTCCGTCGCGCCCTTCCGTCACGGGGACGAAATGGCGTTCAACGTGATCGGCGGCGAGGGTTATATCCGCTCCACCTACAAAGCCTCCGCCAGCATGGGCCAGAACTCAGTACCGAGCCCGACCGGGACCGCCGTGCACGAGATGGGCCATGTGGTGTCCATGCACGGCACCGCCCCGTACACGGTACAAAGTGTGATCATCGATGACGCGGTGATGTCGGGAGGCGCGAAAACCAGCCAGGACGTCGCGGCGCATATTGCCCGCCACGTTTCGATCTACGCCGCCTCCGGCCCGGAAGAGGCACTGGCCGAGGCATTCGCCGACGTGCTGGTCAACGGCGCGAACGCGTCACCGTTGAGCCAAGCGATCCACGCGGAGACCGACACCGACTACCAAGTGAACAGCCCATGACCACGAAGCTGCGCCCGGCCCAGTGCCTGTTCTGCACCCGGCACGCGTTCCCCGCCGCCGGCCAGGGCCAGACGTGCACCGCCTTCCCCGACGGCATCCCCGACCCGATCTGGCACAACCAGGTCGACCACCGCAAGCCGTACGACGGTGACAACGACCAGCAGTTCGACCCGATCCCCGGTATGGAGTTCCCCGACTGGGTGCCCGTGACGTCCCCACCCGGAGGTGACTGAGTGGGTTGGCTCACCAGCAACACATCCAAGGACATCGTGGACCTCCGCGACGGGCGGCAGAGCTTCATGCAGCTCGACGCGTCCGGCGGCGGGCGCAACAACGCCGGCACGGTCGAGCAGGACGGATCGTTTGGCAACTACGCCGCCAACGGCTACGGCCGCAACGAGTTGGCCTACGCCTGCATCCGGTACCGGGCCGAGTCGCTGCCGCAGGCCTATATCCGGGTCTACCAGTCCGATGACGCGACGGAGATCCCGGAGCATCCGCTGCGGCAACTGTTCGCCAACCCCAACCCGGTCACGAACGAGTTCGAGTTCTTTGAGCTGACCTCGACGTACAAGGATCTGGCCGGTACCGCGTTCTGGCTGTGCGTCAAGGGCCGCAACGGGCAGCCGGCCGAGCTGTGGCCGCTGCGCCCCGACCTGCTGGCGGCGTACCCGAACCCGCGGGACCTGGCCGACTTCACCTGGATCTACCGGCCCGACCCGGAACGCCCGGAGATCGCGGTTCCGGTGCCGCCGGCCGGCACCAAGGCGGCAAAGGCGCAGCAGGCGTTCATCATCCGGGTGCGGTACCCCAACCCCAACCCGCGGGACCTTGGCTGGCGCTATTTCGGCATGCCGCCGATGCGGCCGGCGGCGCGGGCCCTGACCCTGGACAACGGGGCAACCGACTTCGTCGACAAGCTTTTGCGCAACCACGCCATGCCGTCGGTGATCATCGAGACGGAGCAGGAAGTCACGCCGAAGGTCCACGAACGGCTGGTGGCCATGTGGGGCAGCGCGTTCGGCGGGGCCCGGCGCACGACACCCGCCTTCCTGCAGAAGGGCATGAAGCTGCACGAGGTCGGGCTGTCCCTGACCAACCTCGAGTTTCCCGACCTGCGGGCGGTGTCGGAGACTCGGATCTGTATGGCGTTCGCGGTGGAGCCCATCCTCGTCGGGGCGAAGATCGGGCTCGAGCACAACGCGTATAAGGACTACCGGGAGGCCAGGACGTCGTTCTGGGAAGAGACCATGCTCACCGAGGAACGCCGCTACATCGAGCCGGTGCGGCAACACCTGGCGCCCCTGTTCGCCGGTGCCGGCCGCCGGTCGGTGAAGGTGCGGTGGGACAACTCCGAGGTGCTCCCGCTCAAAGAGGCCACCGGCGCGTTGTGGGAGCGCAGCGCCAACGCGTTTCGGGCCGGCGGCATCACCCAGAACGACTTCCGCCGGTTCGTGGGCCTGGCGCCGGTTCCCAACGGTGACGTGTTCCTGATCCCGGCCGGGGTCACTCCCACGCCGATCGACGCCGACCCGGCAGCGGCGGTGGAGGCCGCGGGACAGCCACCGGCGGCGGAGGGAGCTCCACCGGAGGGCGGCGCGAGCGAGGCCGCCGCGGCGGCGCAGGCGAAGCAGGAGGCCGGGTCGGTGGCGGCCAGCCTCGGCATGCTCGCCGCGGAGTACGGCATCGAGTTAACGCGCGATGAGCTGGAGATGGCAGCCGCGCGGGCAGGCTGGAGGGCTGAGACATGAACGGTGAATGGCTGCGACTGGGCGTCGGCGGTGTAGTGCCGGTCTCGTGGGACCTGACCAGCAAGGGCGGCGCGGACCACGGCGAACTCGAGGGCTGGGCGTCGGTCTACAACGTGGTCGATGAGCAGGATGACATCGTGGTGCACGGCGCGTTCAAACGCACCCTGGACCGGTGGCGCGCGTCGGGGAACACGATCACCCTGACCAAGGGCCACGACATGAGCAGCGAGGGCGTTATCGGATCGCTCAGCTACGCCGAGGACCAGCCGTATGGTCTGCGGATCCGAGCCAAGTACGCCTCCACCCCTTCCGCCCAGGAACAGCGGACCCTGGCCAAAGAGGGCCACGTCCGGGGGCTGTCGATCTTCGGTCCGATCTTCCAGCAGGCCGACACCGTACGGTCGGGCAAGGCGATCCGTGTGCTCAAGGAAGTCGGGCTGCTGGCGATCGCGCTCACCCCGTACCCCGCCAACACAATGGCGCTGTTGTCGGCCGCCAAGACCGGTACGACGGTGGCCGCACCGCCTGACCCGCGGTGGGAAGAGGACATGCGCGCGGCGCTCCGGATTTCCTCGCCGCTGGTGCGGCGGGCCGCGATCGAGTCGCTCATGAAGGCGCGCTATCCGGAGGCCACGCTGTTGCAAGCCGGCCCGGATAGTGGCGCGGGCGCCTCGCAGGGTGATGATGTAGGCAGTAAAACCGGCCAGATGGACGAGGCAGCAATGTACGCCCTGTCCTTGATCGGTGAATCCGGCCCGGACTCCGGTCCACCCGGCGGCGACTCGAATCCTTCACTCGTCGATTTGGAGGCCATCGCTTCGGCGGAGGCCACACGCGCAGCGCTCACAGAATTGGAGGAGGAGCTGCGCCGGGCGAGCTAGGAGCCCCCGCATGTCCCAAGTCGCACAGAAAGCTCTCACGGCAAAGGCGCTGCAGTGCATCTCGCTCGCGCGCCAGATCCACGACCGGTACCCGGACCCGACGAAGATCTCGGCCGACGACGCGGTCAAGATGCAGAACCTCCTCGGAGAGGCCCAGCGGCTGCGCGGTCTGGCCGAACTCGAGGGAACCCAGGAAGCGATGGAGACCTGGGGCGCGCAGCCCGACCAGATCCCCGCAGCCCTGCGTGCCGAGGCGCAGGTGGCGGCCAGCGGCGGCCAGGTGGAGGGCTCCGGCTACGCCGAGGCCCGCAAGGCCCGGCAACTGGAGATGTTCGCCAAAGCGATCAAGATGAAGAACTCGGACCGCCCGGCCTGGCTCGCGACGCTGGACGTGGTCGAAAAGGCGGCCATTGTCGAAGACGCCACCGGTGAGGTCATCGTGCCGCACGACATCGCCGGTCCGATCTTCAAGACCCTGCCGCACCTGGGTTCGTTCCGCGGCTCCGGGCCGACGGTCCGGCCGACGACCGGCAACAAGGTCGACCTGCGTTCGCTCACCGGTGCGACGGCCGGCTGGGGCAAGCTGGAGATCAACCCCGCGTCCACTGTGGACGCGAACGTGGTGCCGAGCACGCCGGTGGACGTCATCGAGGTCCACGACCTGACCGCCATGTCCCGGATCGGTGTCGACGAGCTGGCCGACACCGACGCCAACCTGATCGCCCTGATCCAGGACATCGTCGGGCAGCAGGTCGCCCAGATGGAGGACGACGCGTTCGCCGCCGGTAACGGCGTGTCCAAGCCGTGGGGCCTGGCCGCCCGCGCCACCAGCGCCGCCAACCAGATCACCCAGGCGGTCACCGCCGCGGGCGGTGCGACCCCCACCGGTGACGACCTCAAGTCGCTGCAATACCGGGTGCCGACCCGGTTCTGGCAGAACGGCGCCTACTTCTCCGCCAACGACGCGGCCGAAAAGATCGCCCTGCTCAAGGACGCCAACAGCAACTACCTCTGGCAGCCCTCGGTGCGGGCGGGCGAGCCGGACACCCTGTTCGGTAAGCGGTTCTACCGCCTGGAGGGTCTGCCCTCGATGGGTGCCCCCGGTACCCCGGTCACCGAGCCGTCGGTCATCTTCGGCGACCCGGCGCTGGGTTATCTGGTCGCTGATCGGCAGTCGATCACGGTGCAGCGTCTCGATGAGCGTTACGCCGAGCTGGGTCTGGTGGCGTTCCTGTTCAAGATGCGGGTCGGCGGGGATGTTATGCGCCCGGCCGCGTTCGCGAAGTACCTGCTCTAACCCCAACCGCGACGGAGCCGGGCTGAACCCAGCCCGGCCTTCGCCCTGCCCCCCAACGGGGTTACGAGAAACGAGTTACGAGAAAGAGGTAACGATCATGGGAGAGTTCCGTGTCACGGTCGAGGCGGTCGCCGGCGGTCACGGCTGCCAACGCGAGTACGGCGACGGCGAGCACGTCGTCGGATGTGAACGGGCGGGCTGCCCGGACTGCATCACCCGCGAGTTTGTGCGGCGGCTCAAGCGAAGCGGCGCAAGTGTCAGCGTCGCGGAGATCGTGCACTGGCCGCGGGAGGTCGGGCAGGTCCGCGACGACCTGCTCACCGGACTGCGGCGGGGCAGCTTCCCCGAGCTGGCGCAGTACCGCAAGGACCGGGTGGAGATGAAGGACGGAAGGGCCCACGCATGAAGATCAAGGTTGTGCGTCAGGTCAGCAGCCGGTGGAGCGATGGCCGAACCTTCTCGGCCATGCCCGGCCGAGAGGTCACCGTCGACGACGCCGACGCCGACGTAATCGCACACATGCGCCACCTCGTCGCGCTCGGCGACGCCGTAGAGGTCGAGGCTGCCCCGCCGACCAATGAGGAGCTGCGCGACGAACTGCGCGAGCGGGAGCTTCCGGTGTCGGGCAACAAGGAGGATCTGCTGGACCGGCTGGCGGAGGCCGACAAGGCGCAGGCGGTAGCGCCGGCCAAGAAGACCGCGCCAGCCAAGAAGACCGCGAGCGGAGCCGGCGAGTGAAGATCGTCTGGCATTCGGTTGCCCCGTGGGTCGGTACCGGTTATGGCCAGCAGACCGGGCAGGCCACACCCCGGATCAAAGCGCTCGGTCATGACATCGCCATCTCCGCGTACTACGGCCTGTGGGGCGGGGTGCAGAAATGGCGGGGCATGAACGTCTACCCCGGGTATGCCCAGGGGTACGGCAAGGACACCCTCATCCCGCACGCCCTGCACCACTTCGGAGCCGAACCGGGCGCCAGCTTCGGTGAGGTGTCCCGCCGCGGACTGATCATCACCCTGGGCGACGTGTGGACCTTCGACATCCCGCTCCTGCCCGGCATGAACGTCGCCGCGTGGGTGCCGGTCGACCACGAGACGGTGCCCCTGTTCGTGCGGAACTGGCTGGAGAACTCCGGCGCCATCCCGATCGCCATGTCCCGGTTCGGGCAACGCAAGCTTGAGGAGATCGGGCTGCGGCCCCTGTACGTGCCCCACGCCATCGACACCAGCGTTTTCTTCCCCGGCGACAAGGCCGAGGCCC
>Ga0184612_10001494_pt1 | contig 11261 bp, 9 predicted proteins | sample PLM3_60_coex_FD_133163 | JGI IMG/M metagenome (GOLD analysis project Ga0184612, IMG submission 133163) | Groundwater sediment microbial communities from an aquifer in East River, Colorado, USA - PLM3_60_coex | ecosystem: Environmental > Terrestrial > Soil > Riparian zone | place: USA: East...
CCTCACCGAGGCCGCGCGAGCCGCCCGTGACCAGGGCCACGCGGTCGTCGAGCCTTCCCATCGGTCCTCCTTCCCGCCCGAGGGGGCGGGGCCGGAACGGCCCCGCCCCCCGAGCAAGATCCGAAAAAACAGATCTCAACTGGTTCGGATCAGTACACGCAGAGCTCGGCCACGCCGAAGCCCTCGACCGTCACGGTGTCGATCTCATCACCGTGGACGGGCGGGTTCGGGATGGCGTTGAAGTACTGCGCGAGCTCCCCGTTCTGCAGGTACTCGTCGAGCGTGCGGATGCTGAACACGCCCTCCAGGTATGCCGCCTGCAAGCCGGTCGCGAACTCCTTGCCGTTCTCGAGGTTCTCCAGGTTCCCGTGGCAGGTCCCGCCGACGACCATGACGTCCTCGCCGGGCGAGTATCCCGCTTCCTCGAGCGCCTGGATGACACCCTCGGCCAGCGAGCTGTTGTGCGCGTACACGAGGTCGATGCCGTCGGCCTGGTGTGCCGCGATCAGCTCGTTCATCCCCTCGAAGCCGGTCGTCGGGTCGAAACCGACGTCGACCTGGTCCAGGACCGTGATGCCGGCGGCCTCCATGATCGGGATCGCCGCCGCGCTTCGGTCGATGCCCGCCTGGTAGCCGGGCACGAAGCCCACGATGACGGCGTTGCCGCCCTCGCTGTGGAGCTCGGCTCCCGAGGCCGCCAACGCGTCGCGCGCCTCGACCACGAGCTCGCCCGCGACCTCGCCGTTCAGCGTGTCGTCGACGCCCGCGTAGCCGATCACGAGCTCTTCCGTCCCGGCGAACGGCGCCTGGTTCGTCTGGATCACCGGCACGCCGCTCTCCGAGAGCGCCGTCAGCGAGGCGACACCGGCGGCGTTGTCCGAAGGCCACCACGCGTACGCGGCGACCTCCTCACCGCTGCCCAGCTGCTGCTGGACCTGGGTGTCCTGCTCGGCCTGATCGAAGTTGTTCTCGATCAGCTTCAACTCGTACCCGAGCTCGGCGGCGGCCTCGTTCGCACCGCGCGCCCACTCGGCGATGTACGTGTTCGTCACCGTCGGGATGAACCCGACGATGAGCCCACCTTCCGTGCTCCCGGTTTCGCCGGTCGCAGCGGTCGGACCGGTCGTGTCTCCTTCGCCCCCGTCGTCGCCGCACGCAGCCGCGACGATCGAAAAGACGAACAGGAGCACGAGCCACTTGGACCAACCCGTCTTCCTCACGTGCACCCCCTCGATCCGTCCGTTCCTCTTGTCCCCCGACGTCTGGTACGTCGAAGCTCAGCCACCGCGCTCGGGGATCCCCGAGGGCGGAACCGGGTTCTTGTCGCGCAGGAAGCTCGCCACCGCGGAGACGTCCGCGTCGCCGAGTCCCGCGTCCACCGTCTGGTCGAGGACCTCCAGGTTCGTCTGCGCCTGCAGAAGGTCCGCGCCCACCTTCTCGCCGAGCTCCAGGATGAGCCGCAGGTCTCGGGACGCGAGCTCGGCCCGGAACGCCACGGGCACCTCCCCGGGGCGCTCGAACGCGGTCCGGCGATAGTGGACGAACGGCGCCCCGACCGCGCTGTTCGCGAAGACGTCGTAGGTGAGCCGTCGATCCAGGCCGGCGCGCTCGGCTAGCACGAGCGCCTCGGAGACCGACTGGTTGAGCCCGTAGACCACCGTGTTGACAGCGAGCTTCATCGTCGCGCCCGACCCGGACGGCCCCACGTGCATGATGGATCCCATGGCCTCGAGGACGGGGCGGACGCGCGCGACGGCCTCCTCACTCCCGCCGGCCATCACGAGCAGCGTCGCGGACTTCGCCGTCGACACGCTGCCGGAGACCGGCGCGTCGACCAGCTCGAACCCCGCCTCCTCGACCCGCGCTCCCAACTCCGCGGCGTGCTCCGGTCCGATCGTGCTCATGTCCACGAACACCGCTCGGGGCCTCGCGCCCGCGAGCAGCCCCATCTCGCCCAGATAGACCTCGTCGACGGCGCGGCCGTCCGCGAGCATCGTGAGCACCACCTCGGCGAACGCGGCGACCTCGGCCGGCGAAGCGCACACCGTCACCCCCTCGCTCGACCGGGCGAACGCGTCGGCGCGCTCCTTGGTTCGGTTGTGGACGAAGACCGGGAAACCGGCGAGCGCGATGTTGGCGGCCATCGGCCAACCCATCACGCCAAGACCGACGAAACCGACCGCCAAGCGTGAGCCACGGGGCGACATGCCGCTCAGACCGTCAGTACTCATTGGCGATCACCAGGTCGTCGGCGGGGAACAGGGTGATGACCTTGGCGCCGTTGGCCGTCACGACGACCTCTTCTTCGATGCGGGCGGCGGAGAACCCGTCCGAGGACGGCGCCCAGGTCTCGAGGGCAAAGACCATCCCCTCCTTGAGCTCCATCGGGCTCTCGAGCGAGATCAGACGGCTGATGATCGGGCGCTCGTGCAGGTTCAGGCCGAGGCCGTGACCGAACTGGAGCGCGAACGCCTCCATCTCGTCGGGGAAGCCGAGCTCCTCCGCGGTGGGCCACAGGCGCGCGATCTGGTCTGTCGTGACGCCGGGCCGGACCATCTCGATCGCGGCGTCGAGCCACTCGCGCGCCCGCTTGTAGGCGTCACGCTGTGGGGTCGTCGCCAGGCCGACGTTCAGCGTGCGGTAGTAGCACGTCCGGTAGGCGTTGTACGCGTGCAGGATGTCGAAGTAGACGGTGTCGCCGGGCCGGAACATCCGGTCGGAGAAATCGTGCGGGTGCGGGTTGCCGCGCTCGCCGCCGACGGCGTTGATCCCCTCGACATGCTCGGACCCCAGCTCGTACAGCAACCGGTTCACATCGGCGACGAGGTCGTTCTCGCGGACGCCGGGTTTCATCTCCTCCCAGATCAGGTGGTACGCCGCGTCCACCATCGACGCCGCGGTCGAAAGGAGCACGATCTCGTCCCGGTTCTTGATCTCGCGCGCGTCGAGCATCGTCTGCTGTCCGTCGCGCACGTCGAGCCCCTGCCCCTGCAGCTCCAGGACCATCGGGAGCTCGGCGATGTCGAGACCCACGGGCATGTCGCCGACCCCCTGCTCGCGAAGGATCGACACGATCTCGCCCACCGCCCTGGTGAAAAGCCCTGCTTCCGGCGGCACCGAGCCGCGGAGCCCCACCATGCCGGACCGCCACGACTCCGGCGGGAACCACGGCGCGTGCAGCCGGTGGTTCTTCGCGGCCGAGCCGAAGTCCCAGAGGATGGGCTCGGCGCCCGTGCGCGTGATGAGCGCGTACCGCGCGGCCTTGTCCCGTCCCCACTCGCCGATGTGCGTCGAGGTGAGATAGCGGATGTTGTTCATGTCGAACAGCAGCAGCGCGCCGAGCTCCGAGCGCTCGAGCGCCTCGCGGACGCGCGCGACGCGGTACGAGCGCAGCCGGTCGAAGTTCACCCGCTCCTCCCAGTCGACCGCCATGACGCCCGGCGCCGGGATCGCGCCGGTCGCGAACGACGGCGGCAGGGTGGAATCAGACGGCATCGGCGTGCTCCTCCTCGAACGCCATCCGGGTGGGACGGGACGCCTCGGTCCAGGGATCGACGAGTGTCTTGATGCGCCGGCTCCGGCCCTCCGCGAGCGGCTCGAGCCCATCGGGCACCAGACGATCGAGACTGAGCGCCGTCGGGGCGACGTCGCTCCACGGTTCGAGCCGAGCGGCGAGCAGTCGAAGCGCCTCGGGCAGGTCCGCGCCTACGACGTGCGCGTTCGTGCCGTGGATCGAGAGCTCGCGGAGCGTGATCGAACGCAGGTCGATCTCGCGCAGGTGCTGGTGGAGGCCGACCGCCACCACGCGCCCGCCGAGGCGGACGGCGCTCAGCGCGGCGTCGAGTCCGGCGGCGGTTCCGGTCACCTCGTAGACCACGTCCGGTTCGCCGGCCCGCTCGCGCAAGACGTCGGCGATCGGCGCGTCGTTCGGCCCGAGCGTGAGCTCGGCGCCGAGCGCCTGGGCGATCGCCAAACGCTCGTCGTCGAGGTCCGCGGCGACCGTCCGAACTCCGGTCGCCGCGAGCGCGTACGTGAGGAACGCCCCGATCCCACCGGCGCCGATCACGAGCGCGAGCTCCCCAGGACGCGGCGAGCCCTGTCGCATCGAGTGCACCCCGATCGCCATCGGCTGGCCGAGGGCCGCCGCGTCGGGCGTCAGCCCCGGCGGCGCGGCGACGCAGGTGGCGGAGGGTACGGCGACGAACTGCGCCAGGCCGCCGTGACGCTGGAGGCCGACCGTCGCGTAGCGCTCGCACAGGTTCGTGCGGCCCTCGCGGCACCGGGCGCACGTGCCGCACGAGATGCCGGCGCCCGTCACGACCAGGGCTCCCGGCGTGAACCCGTCGACCCCGTCCCCGGTCGCCACGACGGTCCCGGCGATCTCGTGCCCGGGGATCATCGGGCCCAGGTGGCCAGTGCGGGGGTCGCGTTCCGCGACCGGGAACATCCGCGGCCCGGCCGAATACTCGTCGGCGTCGGTGCCGCAGATCCCGGAGGCCGTGACCCTGAGCAGCAGCTCTCCCGGCCCCACGAAGGGCTCAGGCACCTCCTCGATGCGGAGGTCGTGGTTCCCGTGGAAGACGGCGGCTCGCATCTCGTTACAAACGATTGGTCACGCGAGCGAACCCGATCGACGCCTCAAGCACCCTAGCCCCCTGCCCGTGTGGCCCCTCCGAAGGGCGCATCCAAGCATCCTCCGGGGACGGATGTCAAACGTTTGCAGCGCCGACCGGGCCCCTCAGCGCACGTCGCGGAAGCCGGCCGCCTGCATCACCCGGCGCGTGGCGGCGATCGCCACTCGAGCCGCCTCGTCGGTGGGGCGGGCGTTCTGCTCGTCCGAGAGGATCTCGACCGTCACGGGTACCCCGACACCCATCTCGTCGAGCAGGCGCAGGAACCCGACGAGGTCGAAGCTCCCCTCGCCGGGAAGGCGACGACGCCGGGTGGTGTCCTCGATCAGGTCGCCCACGACCTCGGCGTCGGCGTCGGAGATCGCGATGCACACGATGCGCTCGGGCGGGATCGCGCGGAGCATGTCGTCGTCCGCCGCCCCGCGGAAGTGGTGCCACACATCCAGGTTGATGCCGCCGTTGGGCCGGCCGGCGGTGCGAACGATCTCCCACGCGGTCGCGGCGTCGGGGATCCCGCTCCAGGGGAGGAACTCCAGCGCCACCTGCAGCCCGTGATCCGCGGCGCGGTCGCAGATCGCGGCGAAACGCTCGGCCGCGAGCTCGAGCGGCGGCATCTCGCCGGGCGGGTTCACGTCGCCCATGTTGAGGTGATGGGCGCCGAACGCGTCCGCCGCACGGTAGAGACGGTCCTCGAGCTCCCGCGAGAACGCCGCGCGCTCGTCGGTGCAGGCCCAGTGATAGAGGAACTCCACCTCGGGGACGCCGATCCCGTGGTCCTCCAAGATCCCGCGAAGGTCGGCGTCGCTGCGACCGCGAGCGCGCATCGCGTCGTAATCGTCGATCAGGATCCCGATGCCCGCGTACCCGGCGTGCGCCGCCGCGGTAGCGCGCGCCTCGAAGCTCGCGCGCGCGGCCTCGCCCTCGCCCGCGCCGGCGCGAGAACCCGAGAGCGTGTAGTAGCCGGCGACCAGGTCGTGCGGTCCGATGTCGCGCTCGTGCGCTCCGGAGTCGGCGGTCCCGCTCACCCCATGTTCCGTTGCACGGTGTCGACGATCCGCTCGACCCTCGGGATCGCGAGGTCCTCCAGCGAGTCGGCCGCCGGGAGCGGCACGTGCGGAGTGGTGATCCGAACGATCGGCCCGTCCAGGCTGTCGAACGCTTCCTCGGCGACGATGGACACGATCTCGGCGCCCCAACCGCACAGCCGCGGGTTCTCCTCCACGGTGAACAGCCGGCCGGTCGCGCGCACGGCGTCGAGGATCGCGGTGACGTCGAGCGGGACGAGCGTCCGGAGGTCGACGACCCGAGCGCCGATCCCCTGCGCCGACAGTCGCTCGGCCGCCGCGAGTGCTCGAGGCACCATCGCGGCGAGCGCCACGATCGTGACGTCGTCGCCTTCGGTGAGGACCGCCGCGCGGCCGAGCTCCTCCACGTGCTCGCCGTCGGGGACCTCGCCCTTCTCCGGATAGAGCGACTTCGCCTCCAGCACGATCACCGGATCGGGATCGCGGATCGCGGCCGCGAGCAGACCCTTCGCGTCCGCCGGCGTGCTCGGAGCGACGACCTTCAGACCCGGGATCGCCATCGCCCAGTTCTCGACGGCCTGCGAATGCTGCGCGCCGAACCGGAGCCCTCCTCCGTTCGCGGTGCGGATGACGAGCGGCAGCGAGACCTGCCCGTCCGTCATGTACCGGGTCTTCGCGATCTGGTTCGCGATCAGGTCCCAGCACGTCGCGAAGAAGTCCGAGAACATGATCTCGGCGACCGGACGCAGCCCCATCATCGCGGCGCCCATCGCGGCTCCGATGATCGCCTCCTCCGAGATCGGCGTGTCGCGGACGCGGCGAGGTCCGAACCGCTCGAACAGACCCGGTGTCGTTTTGAACACGCCGCCGGCCGCGCCGATGTCCTCGCCGATGAAGTAGACGCGGTCGTCGCGCTCCATCTCCTGCGCGATCGCCTCGGTGACCGCCGCGCGGTACGTCAGTTCCGCCACGAGCTGCCCCGTCGGCCCAGACGTTGGTCTCGAGCGACTCGGGCGACGGAGGCGGCCCGGCCTTCGCCTCCTCCGTCGCGCGGTCCACCTCGGCGTCCATCTCGGCGTCGATCGCGTCGAGCGTCTCCGCCTTCACGTCGAGCCCGAGCAGGCGCTCGCGGTACAGATCGAGCGGATCGCGGCGCATCCACTCCTCGATCTCCGCGTCGGGGCGGTACTTGCCGGGATCGGCGCGCGAGTGACCGCCGTGCCGGTACGTCTTCGCCTCGATCAATGACGGCCCGCCGCCGCTCCGCGCGCGCTCGAGGTAGTCGAGCGCGATGCCGTACACCTCGTCCGCGTCGTTCCCGTCGACGATGAGCCGCTCGAGCCCGTAGGCTGAGGCGCGGTCGGCCGCCGGGTGCTCGACGGCCGTCACGTCGGAGATCGCCGTGTACTCCATGTAGAGGTTGTTCTCGCAGACGAACACGACGGGCGCCTTCCACACGACCGCCATGTTCAGCGCCTCGTGGAACGCGCCGATGTTCGTCGCCCCGTCGCCGAAGAAGCACACGGCGACCTGCCCGGTCCCGAGCTCCTGCGCGGCCCAGGCCGCCCCGAGCGCGATCGGCATGTGCGCGCCCACGATCGCGTAGGAGCCCATCGCGCCGTGGTCGACGTCCGTGAGGTGCATCGAGCCGCCCTTGCCGTGCAGGACCCCGTTCTCGCGACCGAGGAGCTCGGCCATGAGGCCGGTCATCGACGCACCGCGCGTCAGCGTGTGGGCATGGCCGCGGTACGTGCAGAAGGTGAGGTCGTCCGCGCGCATCGCATCGCCGAACCCGGCGGCGACGGCTTCCTGGCCGAGCGCCAGATGGCTCGTCCCTCGGACGAGGTTCTCCATGAACAGCTCGTACGCGCGCTCCTCGAACTTGCGGATCGCGCTCATCCGGCGGTAGAGCGAGAGCCGGGTGTCGGTGTCGATCGCTCGCTCCGACCAGCGGTGTCCCTCGGTGCCAATCGTTTGCACGGGGCGCACGATAGCACTCCGCCCGCGGCGGACGCGGTCCGGCATCGCGTCAGACCGAGCGGCGTGTCGTTCGCGCTCGCGCGAGGATGCGTTCGGTGGCTCTGCGGCTCGCCTCGTCGATCATCGCGCCGTCGACGCCGACGGCCCCGCGACCGTGAGGATCGGCGTCCAGGGCATCCACGATCGCCTGCGCCGCTTTGACCTCGGCTTCCGTCGGCGTGAACACCTCGTTCACGATCGCGATCTGCGAAGGGTGCACGACCCACTTCCCGTCATACCCGTACGTGCGAGCGAGCGCCGCCGCCGAGCGGACCCGCGCGTCGTCATCGAGCGCCACGACGGGCCCGTCGATCGCGAACGCACCCACCGACCGGGCCGCGACGAGGATCCTCATGCGCGCGTAGTGCCACACGTCGGCACTGTCGGCGGGTGGCCGGTCGTCGAGCGTCGGAACCCCGAGCGAGGCGGCCATGTCGATCGGGCCGAACACGAGCGCCACGAGGCGATCGGTCGAGGCTGCGATCTCCTCGACGCTCGCGAGTCCGCGGGCCGTCTCGATCAACGCCTCGAGGCCGGCGCCCCCCACGGCGCTTGCGACGGAGCGCACCTGTTCGGCGGTCTCCACCTTCGGGACGACCACCGTGTCGATCGAGCCGGCCACCCGGGCCAGCGCCGAGAGGTCGAGCTCGCCGGCGGCCGTGCCGACGCCGTTGATCCGGACCGAGACGATCCGCTCGGCCCAACCTCCGCGTTCGAGCTCGGCGACCGCGTTGCGTCGGGCCTCGTCCTTGTCCGCGGCCGCCACGGAATCCTCGAGGTCGAGCATCACCTGGTCGGCGTCGAGCTCCCGGGACTTCGCCACCATCTTGAGGCTCGAGGCCGGGACGGAAAGACACGTCCGCCGCGGGCGGGCCTCTCGTTCGGCCATCAGGAGCGTTCACCACCGGACATGGCGCGAAGTATCCCCGAACTTCCGGCTATCGTCGCGCCGAGCCACGTTCGAGGTGAGGGCTGAGGAGGACACGATGCGGGTGCGCAGGGTTGGGCTCGTGACGAGGATGTTGATCTATGCCGGGGGAACACCGACTCGGGCTAGCGACCTCCCCCTCTAGCGGCAGACTGATACCTCTCGATTAGCTTGTGCTTCTCGCCGTCGGGCCTCCCTGAAGGGTGCATTTATTCCGATCGTTGCCATGACCAGGGGTTTCCCTCTGACCCCGTTTGGCTAGTCCTGAACCCGGAGACCGTTCCCATGATGTCTGATGGATTCCTCCTGCGGTCCGGAGGTGAGACATAGGGGCCGGGGTCACCGGACAATGTTCACGAAACAGGTACCTGGGTCGTCGACGACGCGATCGCCGACCCAGGTCCTCGCGTCTCCACAGACCCTTGGGGCGGCACCGGGAGCCCGCGCCGCACGGCGAGCCGGCGGTCTGAACCGAAGTTGCGGCTGCATCACAACCGGAGAACGATTCGAGTGTGGAGCGCCCGGACACACGGTACGCGTGGACCGGCGACATCGCGCTCGCCTACCAGGTCCTCGGCGACGGCCCGACCGATCTCGTCTACCTTCAGGGGTGGATTTCGAACGTCGAGCTCAATTGGGAGAGCCCGTACTTGGCTAGGTTCCTCCGGGGGCTCGCCTCCCTCGGTCGCCTCGTGGTGTCGGACCGTCGGGGGTGGGGCTGCTCGGACCGTTTCTCCCCGAGCGACATCCCACCACTGGAGACGCTCATCGATGATCTCGCGGTTGTGATGGATGCCGTCGGATCGGATCGAGCCGTCCTGGTAGCGTCGATGGAGAACGCAGCGGTCGCAACGCTGTTCGCGGCGACTCACCCTGAAAGAACATCGGCCTTGATCCTCATTGATCCTTGGGTCACGTTCACCAAGAGCGAAGAGACGCCGGGAGCGAACTCACAGGAGGATTGGGATCGGGTCGTCGCGAACATGCGGACGGAGTTTCCCCTGCCGGCGTGGGTGGAAGGTCACGATGAACGCGAGCGGGCATGGCTGACTCGCTACATCCGGGCTTCGGTCTCCCCCGGAGCAGCCATCGGTGAGTTCCGTCGCTTCCAAGCCACCGACGTTCGCGGGGTGCTGCCGCTAATCCAGGTTCCGACGCTTGTGTTCGCCGATTCGGACGGAGTGGACGACGTCGACCCTGCCAACGCCAGATTCGTTGCCGAGAGGATCACCGACTCGCGTCTGATCTTCCATGCGACGGGGGGCTCCGCCGATTGGCAGCACTGGTACGACCGGGCGGAGCCAATCGTCCGGGATTCGGCCAGCTTCCTCGGAGCCATCCGAACGGAGGAAGCGTCATTCGAGCGCGTGCTTGCCACGGTTCTCTTCACCGACATCGTCGGATCGACTCAGATGGCTACCGAACTCGGGGGACAGCGGTGGATTGACGTGTTGCAGCAGCATCACGCGATCGTCCGCGCGCTGCTCTTTCGGTACCGCGGTACGGAGGTGGATACGGCAGGCGATGGCTTCTTGGCCACCTTCGACGGCCCGGCGCGGGCGATTCGGTGCGCCAAGGCGATCGTCGAAGGGGTGCGTGCGCTGGGCGTCCAGGTCCGCGCAGGCTTGCACACCGGGGAGTGCGAAACGGTTGACGGCAAGGTCGGCGGCATCGCCGTCCACATCGGCGCCCGGGTCGCGTCACTCGCAGCTCCTTCCGAGGTCCTCGTTTCGCAGACCGTGAAGGACCTAGTCGCCGGATCGGGTCTCGCCTTCGATGACGCCGGCGAGCACGAACTGAAGGGGGTACCTGACCGCTGGCACCTGTACCGGGTCATGGAGTAGGTCACTTACGAGAGATCAATCTTGGTCATTCGACATCGTCACACTTCCTGCCGCCGGAAAGGCCAAGTCGAGTCCCAAGACCCGAGCTTCGCCGAGCTGCTGATCGACTGCAAGGAGGACCGGACGCTGCGGCCGTGCTCGTCGGGATGCTGCGGGAGGCCGAGCGTTCGGGTCCTTCCTAGGATCCGCCTAGAGCTAGCGCCGCACGGCGAGCCGATTCATCTAGTCCGCCTTGTGCCCGAATCAACGCCGCGGTCGGTCGACGCGGTGCAGCAGCGTCCCGATCTGGCACCCACACGTTGATGGCTCCGCACTCCCGTGAAGCCCGTTCATTGCACCGTGCGGGCTCGATCGTGGTTAGTCGGTCCGTTTCGTTGGCCATCTGGTGCCACACAGGTTGTCGATACGTTCGCGAAGTCGGCTCGCGGGCTTCTCGTGGTCGTCTCAAGGACTACGCCCGCGGCAGCGCCGCTATCGAGGTCGCCTTTCCCAGGCCGTCGCCCGGCACCGCGCTCGCGGGGATACGGTCCCAGGGCGCCCGGCGCCCGGCTCGGGGAGCGCGCCGGTGGGCGCCTCCCCGAGCCGAGTGCTCGCGAGTGCTAGTCGACGGGTCGGAAGGCGTGCCTGAGATCGAAGGCCGCGATCTTGCGGCCGAGGACGACGCCGGCCACGCCAGATTGACTCCGGCCTCGTGCCGTCGATGGGGTCGATCGGCGACTGCTACGACAACGCCGTCATCGAATCCTTCTGGGCACGGATGCAGGTGGAGTTGCTCGATCGGCAGCGATGGAGCACCCGCATCGAGCTCGCGAAC
>Ga0184612_10001495_pt1 | contig 11258 bp, 9 predicted proteins | sample PLM3_60_coex_FD_133163 | JGI IMG/M metagenome (GOLD analysis project Ga0184612, IMG submission 133163) | Groundwater sediment microbial communities from an aquifer in East River, Colorado, USA - PLM3_60_coex | ecosystem: Environmental > Terrestrial > Soil > Riparian zone | place: USA: East...
CCCCGGCCACGAACGGCCGCTCCTCCGGGCGCACCGTGAGACCGCCCGCGCCGCGAAGGCCCACCGCCGGGGGCGTCGCGAAGCGCTCACCGGGCAGGGCCCCAGGTTCAGCCGAGCCGTCGGACGTAGCGCTCGTAGGCCCCTCCGGGCCGGCGTCCGGTCCCGCCCGCGGCGCACCCTCGCGACCCGAGCCGCCACGCGTCTGGCGCCATCCGCCGGAGGCCCCGGGTCGATATCCCGGCCGGAACCCGCCGCGGTCTGCTTCGCGATAACCGGACCCTGCCCCGTAGCCGCCGGTGCGGTAGGCCGAGTCGCCCCGCCAGCCGGGCTCCATCCGCCATGGCTGGCCGCTGCCGACCAGGCCGGCGAAGCGCTCCGCACCGAGCTGCTCGCGCGGCGACGGGCGTGGCCGCGCCTGGGAACGGTGGACGCCCTCCTCGTCCCGCCAGCGCAGCTCCGGCGCGATCGGATCGCCGCGCAACATCGCATCGACCGTGTCCGCGACGTCGGGATGGGTGGTCACCCGGTCGCGATCCTGGATCTCGATGACGACATCGAAGGTGGGCGGCGCCTTGCGCTCCAGGACGCTCTTCTGGGTGCGCCGCCGGCGTGCCTCCTCATCGCCCAGGGTGACGCTCTGGATGCCGCCGATCAGGTCGGACAGCGTGGGATTGAGCATGAGGTTGTCGAGCGTGTTGCCGTGAGCCGTGCCGATCAGCTGCACGCCACGCTCGGCGATGGTCCGGGCCGCCACGGCCTCCAGCTCGGTGCCGATCTCGTCGATCACGATCACCTGGGGCATGTGGTTCTCGACCGCCTCGATCATCACCTCGTGCTGCATCGACGGCGTGCGAACCTGCATCCGACGGGCCTTGCCGATGGCCGGATGGGGAATGTCACCATCGCCCGCGATCTCGTTGCTGGTGTCGACCACGACGACACGCATGCCAAGGTCGTCGGCAAGGACACGGGCAGCCTCGCGGAGCATCGTCGTCTTGCCGATGCCGGGGCGGCCCATGATCAGGATGCTCTTCCCGCTTTCGACGAAGTCAGAGATGATCTCGATCGTCCCGAAGACGGCCTTGCCGATCCGGCAGGTCAGGCCCACGACCTTGCCCGTCCGGTTGCGGATGGCGCTGATCCGGTGGAGCGTGCGTTCGATGCCCGCGCGGTTGTCCTCGCCGAAGCTGCCGATATGGTCGACCACGTGGGCGATGTCGGCCTCGGTGACCTCTCGCCGGAGGAGCGTCACCTCACTGTTCGGAAACCGCGCCTCAGGCCGACGGCCCAGGTCCAGGACGACCTCGATGAGCTGCTCCTGGTCGGTCAGCTCGTGGACAGCCGCGACCACCTCCTCGGGCAAGGCCGAGAGGAGCAGGTCCAGGTCATCCATGGTTTCTCGACTGTGCTCCGACGGTGCCATTGCGCCTCCCTGGAGACCGGCCATCCGGTCGCCCTGTTGGTGCGTGTCCTGATCCGCGGGCATACGCGCCTGCCTTGCCATGTGACGTGCCCTCAGCGGACCGCCGGCACGAGAGCCGGCTCGGCGACCCGAACGAGGGTCTCCTTCATCAGAAGCGTCACGGTGGCGATTGCCGTGAAGCCATGGTCCTCCAGAACGCGGTCGATCGGATTCTCGTAGGTGCGAACCGGCGCGATCACGCCGTGGTCGTGGCGATGGCCGCTCTCACGGCCGGTCCGTGACGCGATGACGCCAAGCGCATATCGGACGAGGTCGGTCGTGTCCACGCCCGGACGGGCGAGCACCTTGAGGTAGTGCGGCTGGTCCTCCTTGGCAACGCCGATCTGGACGAAGCCGTCGAGCAGCGTGCCATCGCGTCCGCCGCCGGATGCCTCCTGGACGAAGGCCTCCACATCGGCGAACCGGAGGATCGGCGCCAGTGAGGAACGGGGCACGCGCCAGGCCGTCCCCTGGCGCTCCCAATCGGCCAATCGGATCGCCTCCAGGCGCTGGACCGGCTGGGGCGTCGCCGTCGCGTACAGGCGCGACAGGGCCAGCGCGTCGATCGACGCGGCGGGCCGGATGTTGTGGGCTAGGGCGTCGTCGTCGGACCACGGCTCGGGCAGCTCGGCGTCGGCGGAGCGGGACAGGACCATTTCCTCGCCGTAGCGGGCGAAGCCGGCCTGCATGAACAGCTCCACGTTGCCGTCCGCGTCGGCGCACGCCACGTGGAAGCGCACCGCCCCTCGCCTGGCGCCGTCGCGCAGCAGATGCTGAACGAGGCGGAACCGGATGTCACCGGCCTCTGCCTGACCGATCGCGTCCAGCTCCACGATTGTCCAATCGTCGCTGTGGCTCTCGCGCTCGACTCGAAGGAGCCCGCCCAGGCGACCATCGTCCTCGAAGACGTACAGGAGGTCGTTGGGGCTGAAGGCGCCCAGTGGCAACCGGAACAGGCTGAACATGCCGATCGGCGGGCCGCTGACGGGCAGGCCCAGCGAGCGGGTGGACTGCCCATCGTTCTGGCACAGCCGGGACAGCTCGCCAAGCGCCGCCAGATCGGTCAGGCGGGCCATGCGGACCTTGCCGGATCGGGCGCTCATCGGGTCTGTGCCGCTCGGCGCGTCGGGTGATGCCGCCGGCCGCTACCTTCGCCCGGCTCGTCGTGCTCGGCCGCCATCGTGGCCACCCGGCGGTGGAAGCGCGTCTCACCGGCCAGCTCGGGATGGAACGCGGTGGCGATGACGTTGCGCTGGCGAACGGCCACGATCCGGCCGTCGTCGAGCCTCGCCAGCACATCCACGCCGGGCCCGGCTCGCTCCACGATGGGCGCCCGGATGAACACACCGTGGACCGGCTGCGACCCCAGCATGGGCACATCGACGTCGGCCTCGAAGGAGTCGAGCTGCCGGCCGAAGGCATTCCGCGCGACGGTCACATCAAGGAGCGGGAAGACCGGCTCTTCGCCGCCGCCGATCTCCCTGGACAGGAGGATCATCCCCGCGCACGTGCCGAACAGCGGCGCGCCCGTCTCGGCGAGCCGGGCGATCGGCTCGCGGAGCCCCCAGCGATCGATGAGGCGGCGCTGGGCCGTGCTCTCGCCCCCCGGCAGCACGAGGCCCGCGACATCCTCGAGGTCGGCAGGTTGCCGGACCTCCACCGTCTCGATACCGATCGACGCGAACGTCCGGACGTGTTCGATGAACGCGCCCTGGACTGCCAGGACACCGATCTTCATGGCTGCGCTCGGGTTGGGCGCTCGCCGAGTGGACGGCCTACCAGCCTCGGACCGCCAGGCGCTCCTGCTCCGGGATCGCTTCGAGGGCGATGCCACGCATTGGTGCGCCAAGACCCTTGCTCACCTCGGCCAGGATCTTTGGGTTGTCGTAGTTCGTCGTCGCCTGAACGATCGCGTTCGCCATCCTCGCCGGGTCTTCGCTCTTGAAGATCCCAGAGCCAACGAACACGCCCTCGGCACCCAGTTGCATCGCGAGCGCCGCGTCGGCCGGAGTGCTGATGCCGCCGGCCACGAAGTTGACCACCGGAAGCCTTCCGTCGCGGGCGACGCGCTGAACCAGGTCCAGCGGCGACTGGAGCTCCTTGGCGGCGACGAACAGCTCGTCTTCGCGCAATCCCTGCAGCCGGCGGATGCCGGCGTGGACCGCCCGGATGTGGCGGACGGCCTCCACGATGTTGCCCGTGCCGGCTTCGCCCTTCGTCCGGATCATCGCGGCACCCTCCGCGATTCGGCGGAGCGCCTCGCCGAGGTCCCGGCAGCCGCACACGAACGGGACCTTGAACGCGTGCTTGTCGATGTGGTTCGCCTCGTCGGCCGGGGTCAGCACCTCCGACTCGTCCACGTAGTCGACGCCGAGCGCCTCCAGGATCTGCGCCTCCACGAAATGGCCGATCCGGGCCTTGGCCATCACCGGGATCGTGACGGCGGCCATGATCCCCTCGATCATGGACGGGTCGCTCATGCGGGCCACGCCGCCGGCCGCCCGGATATCCGACGGCACGCGCTCCAGGGCCATCACGGCAACCGCGCCGGCCTCTTCGGCGATCTTGGCGTGTTCGGGGGTGACGACGTCCATGATGACGCCGCCCTTGAGCATCTGGGCGAGCCCCGTCTTGGTGGCCCAGGTGGACGTCTCGACGGTCATGCTGAGGTGTTCCTCTGGTCTGCCGCGCCCGCTGCCCGTCGTGCTGGCCCCGGGGTCCTCGCCCGTTCGAGTCGGTCGGGTCGCAACGCGCTCCTGAATTATTGCACGAGGCGCCCGCCCGCCCGATCGGAGGCCGAGCAGTACCAGACTAGTAGACGCACTCCCAACAGACGATCGCGGACCAGAGGATCGTGTAGGTCGACGAGCCGTACTGGTTCGAGGCGCGAACGAGATACGCGGAGTAGGGCCCGGGGCCTGGGAGTTCGCCCTCCTCGCTCCAGCTGATCACGGTCGACCGTTTGCTGCCGTCGAGCGTGGCGATCACCTTTACGGCCCGACTGGGGATCGTCGTGCCCGAGACGACGCACGGCTTCTCGTTGTTCGCCTTCGAGTCACGAAGGCACGAGATCAGGCCGTAGACGCGGAACTTCGTCGCGTAGCCTTTGGGTTCGACCCACGTCGCGCGGTACTCGATCAGTTTCGAGTAGGGCCCCGTCACGGTCTCCTTGACGAGCTTGTACTTCGCGCCTGAAGGCGCCGGTGGCGGGACCGCATATGTCACCGTCCGGGTTCCGGCGGGCGCTTTCGTGACCGCGCCTGACACGTCTGTCGCATCGAACGAGAAGCTGACGATGCCGGGCACTACGCCGAGCCTCAGCAGATCGGCGGTGCAGGTCCATGTGCCGGCCGCGTCCGTTGCCGACGCTGTGCATGCCACCTTTGACCGGCCGGCTGTGGTCACGGAGTACGAGATCGTGGCGATGGATCCAGCGGCGGTCACGGATAGCTTCACCTTGTAGGTCTTGGCCGTGGCGCTCGCGTTCGGGCTCGCCCACGAGGCGGCGGTCGCATCGGGTGTCGGCGAGGCGAGCGCACCAGGACTGGCACCGGCGCTGGCGGCCACGTTGAGGGTCGCGGACGGCGCTCGGCCCGAGGCGGTCGGGCTCGCGGCCGAGCCGCATGCGGCCAGCACCACTCCACACAGGATCAACCCGGCGAGTTGGGCCGATCGGCTCGGGCGTTTCATGTTGGTCAACCCCTCAACGGCCGTCGCTGCGCGACACGTCCATGCTCAAGACGCGGCGCGTGGCCCATTTGCGACGCGAATGGTCGGCCACGCAGGTACGCTCGACCCATGCTGAGGCTAGCGCGAGGCGACCTGCGATCACTCAACCGCGACGCGACCGGCGGGCTGGCGATGGCGGTGGGCGGCCTTGTGTGGACCGTCCTCCTCGTCGAGTTCGTCACGAGGCCCACGCTGCGGACACCTTTTGACGGCGCGGTCGTGGCATTCCTCGCCGTGGTCGCATTGCTCATCACCGGCGGACTGGGCCTCCGCCTGTGGGGACCAGGCGGAGGAGCCGGCCGGATTGCCCTCATCGCCGCCGCGCTGGGCATCGTCAGCGTCTTTGGCCCGTGGTCCATTGCCGGTATCGGCCTGCTCGTCTTCGTTGGGGAGATCACGGCTGCCGCGGTCATCGCCGTTCGAGCCGGCCTTCGGCCCGCCTGGGCCTTCATGTTCCTGGCCGCCGCGACCCTGATGATCCTGGGCAGCGCATCGGGTCAAGTCTTGTTCCTGATGCCGTTTGGCATCGCATCCGTGGTCCTGGGCGTTGTCAGCACGAGCGCGGCGCGCGGTTCGGCCGGGGCGCAAAGCCGTGCGCGGCTTCCGCTCGGCCTGGCCGTAAGCGTCATCGTCGCCGCGGTCGTCGCACTCGTCGCGGTGGGCGTCCCGGCCCGGCTCGCGAATCAGGCTCCGAGCGCCCCCATCCGGACCACGGCCCTGCCGATCCTGCACGTCGTGATCGACACGGACATGCTCGGTGACGACTGGATGGCGATCCTCTACCTCCTGTCGGAGCCGGCGGTCGACGTTCGCGCGATCGCGGTGGACGGAACGGCCGCAATGGGCTGCGACGCGGCCGGGGACGCAGCGCGACGTCTCCTGGCCGTTGCGGGCCGTGCCGACGTGCCGGTCGCCTGCGGCCGGGACCATCCATTGGCCGGGAGCCACTTCTTCCCCCCGTCGTGGGGCGCCGATGCCCTGGCGCGGGTCGAGACGCTGGGCCTGCCGCCTCATAGCGATCGACCGGTTGACCGCAACGCCGTCGACCTCCTTGCGGGCACGGCTCGGGCGGGAACAGAGCCGATCGTCCTCGTCGCGCTGGGTCCGCTGACCAACGTCGCCCTCGCGCTGCAGGAGCCGGGCGTATCGACGCATATCAGTCGAATCGTCGTGATGGGTGGTGCGCTGGATGTCCCGGGCAATGTCGGCAGCAACAGCCCGGCCGAGTGGAACATCTACGTCGACCCCCATGCGGCGAACGTCGTCCTTGGCTCGGGTGTGCCCGTCACGATGGTCGCCCTGGATGCCACGGACCGGGTACCCGTGACTCCCGCGATCGCGACCCGCCTGGGCGGCAACCAGCCAACGCAGGCGGCGACGATCGTCGGCCGGATCCTCGCTGACCAGGCCGACTTCATCGCGAGCGGGCAGTACTCGTTCTGGGATCCGCTGGCGGCCGCAATCGCGCGCGACGACAGGCTGGCCCGTCTCGTGAGCGAGCGCATCAGCGTCGTCGAGGAGGGACCGGAGAGCGGACGGACCGTGCGCAACGGCGCTGCGCCGGCAATCCAGATCGCGGTGAACGCGGACGCGGTGGGCTTCGAGCGGACGTTCATCAATGCACTGTCCGGCCGGGCGCCCTGATGTCCGCCTGACCACGGGGGTGCGGGCGCGCGATCTCCTGCGCAGCGGCAAACCCTCTGATGACGACGCGTCGACCACCTCCGTGACGGCGCCGTAGCGTCGGCTAGCCGACACGTCTCCCGGCGTAACGAGGCGCCCCCACGGCCGTCATCTGCGGTATCGGTGGAGCGGCTTCGACCAATCCGGAACCGCCACCGCGGAGGCGCCGATGGCGCCACAGAAGGGGAAAGCGATGCGCACGTTCCTGACCGTCCCGATGGCGGGACTTCTCGTTCTGGCGGTAGCGGCGCCGGTCGCCGCGGGCCCGAACGTCGGCAACTACAGCAGCTCGGTCGAGCTCGCCCAGGCGGACTGGGGATCGTTCGACAAGGAAAGCGGGGGGTACACGTACGGCTACCTCACGGTCAGCCGGGAGCAGGGCAGCTCGCAGGCGTTCGCCGAGTACAGCCAGTACAGCGAGCAGTACGTCCAGTGCACGGGCGCCGAGACGCCCGACGATCCGGGCGACGACACATTCGGCACGAAGACCTCCAGCACGTGGGGCTTCGGCCCGGCCTCCCTGTCGATCGGCGCCAGGTTCTCATCGGCCACGGCCAGTGCCACCCTGGAGGCCTACGCGGAAGCGTTCGATGAGTGCACCGGCGAGTGGTCGTCCGAGGATGTCTCGGCCCTGTCGATCGGGCTCGACCTGACCGCCACGTCCGGGCTGGTCAAGGAGAGCGGCCGGGGCAGCTTCCATCTGCCGGGCGAGATCAACAACCATTCGTCCTACAAGGCCTCGTACCGCCAGGCCGAGGGATCGGTCGACGGCGCAGACGGGCACCTGGACGCGTTCGGCCAGATCGGCAAGGTCACCTGGACGGAACACAGCAACGGCTGAGGCTCCGCTCGGAATCATGAAGGGCTCCCGAGCCAACGCTCGGGAGCCCTTCGATTCTGCCGCCGCGCGGGGCTAGCGGCCGACCGTCCGAACCACCCCTGCGATGAGCTTGGTTGCCCGGCGCGCCGCGGACGGCGACAGCCGGCTCATCGCATCCAGAAGGGGCACCACGTCCTCGTCGGGTATGGTGACAAGCAATCGGACCAGACGCAGCGCGGTCTCATCGGGCACCCGCGCCACCAGACGGAGCGCCCGCTCGAGCTCGCGCGGCTCGAGCTGCGGGACGATCCCGATCGCCCGATCGAACAGCCGGACGAAGTCATGGAAGCTCGTCAGCCAATCGCGAAGCGCCGTCAGCTCCGAGTCCCCGCCGTAGTCGCGAGCGGCCTTGGTGGCTTCCTTGACCGCGTCGGCGAGCACCGCGATGACGGGATCTCCCTCGCGTAGCTTGCGCTGCGCGACGACGCGGCCGAACCATCGCCAGTGGTCGCCGATGGCCGCGTAGGCGACCCCAGCCGGGCCGCGCCGACCCACCCGTCGCGGTTCCTGCACCCGAACGACGAGCCCCCAGGCCTCGGACTCGGCCAGGGCCATGCTCGCGGCTCGGTGACTGAGCCCCAGTGCCTCCCGGACCTCCCGCTCCGTCAGGGGGGCCTGGCGGGACAACAGATATCCATGCACCCGCGCGATCGCCGGGGCAACCCCCCAGGCGGCGCCCATGTGGCCCCACGCATCCGCGAGGCTCCGGCGTATCGCCTCAGCGCGCTCTGGCGCCGTCTGGCGTTGTTCGGGGGCCGGCCTGTTCCCAGCGTCACGCCGCTTCCGCCCCGGAGCGGAGCCGCGCGAGGCGGTCGGTGTCGGCACGCAACTCTCCTCTAACCTGCGCCTTGACAGTAGCGCGTTATTGGTTCATAACTTGCTAGGCAACGGTAGCAGATGGCCCGGAGGCCCGCCACATGATCGCCCATAGCCGCACACCGCTTCAACGCCAACGCGGCTGGCTGCCACCCGAGGGGGACCTCCCGACAGCGTCGCGAAGTGAGCTCGTCGCCGCCCGACGGCTCGGCCTCGTCCTCGCCGTTGCCGTCGCGGCCGGGCTCGACCTCATCGTCAGCGTCATCCAGCCCACGACATCGCCGCTCGATACCGCAAGCGGGTTCGTGCTCGGGGCTTTTGGCATCGTTCCCATCCTCGCCGCGGCGCCGTGCGGATGGTGGCTCGGCCCGGCCGCAGCACGGACGCGGCGCCTGGGCGCCGCTGCGATCGTCATGGCGATGGCCATCGGCGTGATGATCATGGGCGACATCCTCACGGTGACCGGCATCGCTCTCGGTTCCATGTTCGCTTCGGGAGCCTCCTACCCGGCCGGCGAGCTGGCCGCGGGTCTCGTGGGGATGTCCCTGGTTGGTGCCATGGTCGTTGGCCCGTTCGTGGTCGCCCTCCTGACGCTTCCCGCATCGATCGCCTGGATCGTGGCATTCAAGATTGCGTGGACCGTTGTCCGGGCGCGCGCGCGACGGGATGACGACGTGATGGGGACGTGATGCGGGTTGTCATCGCCGGCGGGTCCGGCCTCATCGGACGGCGGCTCAGCGCGTCACTCAGCGCCGACGGTCACTTCGTCCGGGTCCTGACCCGCAACGTTGATCGAGCTCGGCGCCGGTTGCCGCCAACCGCGGAGGCGGTCGCCTGGGATCCCCAAGGTGACCGAGGCATCATCTATGATGCCCTGCGGGGCATGGACGCGGTCGTGAACCTCGCCGGCGCCTCGATCGGCGGAGCGCCCTGGACACCCGGCCGGAAGCGCGCGATCCTGGAAAGCCGACTCCAGGCCACTGAGGCGATCGTCAAGGGGATCGAACGCCTGCCGGTCGGCGAGCGCCCAACCGTCCTCGTCAACGCGTCGGGGATCGACGTCTACGGCGACCGGCGCGATGTCGAGCTCGCCGAGGATGGGCCGACCGCCGACACGTTCCTCGCCCGTGTGTCGATTGCATGGGAGGCCGCCGCTCGGGCTGCCGAGCGGCTTGGCCTTCGCGTGGTCCTGTGCCGGACCGCATTCGTCATCGCGGCCGAGGCTCCGGCCTTCCGCCTCCTGACGCTGCCCTCCCGCCTCTTCCTCGGCGGCCGGCTCGGGCGCGGCGACCAGCCGTTCACCTGGTTCCACGTCGATGACGTCGTGGGCCTGTATGCGCTGGCACTGCGAGATCCGTCGATTGCAGGCCCGCTCAACCTGGTGGCGCCCGAGACACCACCGCAACGCGACGTCGCCCGGGCGATCGGCCGCGTGCTCGGTCGCCCTGCCGCGTTCCCAGCCCCTGCCGCGCTGTTGCGCCTGCTCCTGTGGGGCCAGGCCGACCTCCTCCTCCATGGGCGGCGGGCCGTGCCGGCGAAGGCGACCGCCGCCGGCTACGTCTTCCGCTTCCCCACGATCGAGGCGGCCCTCCGCGAGGCCCTCGGCCGTCCGTGATGGAACCGACCCGGCACCACGAGCTCGCCGCGTATCATCCGGCGAATGACCGTCCTCCGAAGCCGCCTCGACCCGGCGAACGCCGAGACGCAGGCCAACCGCGCGGCGATGGAGGCGCTGGTCGCCGAGCTGCAGGCGAAGCAGACTGAGGTCGCCGGTCGCGGGGCCGGCGGCGACGACCGCTCGATCGACCGCCACCGGGAGCGGGGCAAGCTGCCGGTTCGAGAGCGGATCGACCGCCTGATCGATCCGGGATCGGCTTTCCTGGAGCTGAGCCCGCTTGCGGCCAACGGCCTGTATGACGACGAAGCCCCGAGCGCGGGCATCGTGACCGGCGTCGGACGTGTGGAGGGAACACTCTGCGTCGTCGTCGCCAACGACGCGACCGTCAAAGGCGGCACGTACTACCCGCTGACCGTCAAGAAGCACCTCCGGGCACAGGAGATCGCGCTCGAGAACCGCCTGCCGTGCATGTACCTGGTCGACAGCGGCGGCGCCTTCCTTCCGCTGCAGGCCGACGTCTTCCCAGATCGTGACCACTTCGGACGGATCTTCTACAACCAGGCTCGCCTGTCGGCTGCCGGCGTTCCCCAGATCGCACTCGTCATGGGCAGCTCCACGGCCGGCGGTGCCTATGTGCCGGCGATGAGCGACGAGACGGTCATCGTCCGAGGGACCGGCACGATCTTCCTGGGCGGCCCGCCGCTCGTGAAGGCAGCCACCGGCGAGGAGGTCACCGCCGAGGACCTGGGCGGCGGCGATGTTCACGCCCGGACCTCAGGTGTCGTGGATCACCTCGCGCTCGACGACGAGCACGCCCTGGCCCTCGGCCGCGAGATCGTCCGCAACCTCAACCGACGGCCGCCGCAGGCGCCCTGGGATCGAGACCGACCTGAGCCGCCCGCCGTCGCCCCCGACGGTTCAGACGGGGGCGCGCACCTGTATGCCGCGGTGAGCGCCGACCCGCGCCGCCCGATCGACGTGCGCGAGATCGTTGCCCGCCTGGTCGTCGGAAGCCGGTTCCACGAGTTCAAGCCGCTCTATGGCGAGACGCTCGTGTGCGGCTTCGCCCA
>Ga0184612_10001496_pt1 | contig 11257 bp, 8 predicted proteins | sample PLM3_60_coex_FD_133163 | JGI IMG/M metagenome (GOLD analysis project Ga0184612, IMG submission 133163) | Groundwater sediment microbial communities from an aquifer in East River, Colorado, USA - PLM3_60_coex | ecosystem: Environmental > Terrestrial > Soil > Riparian zone | place: USA: East...
CTACAGCTTCCTTCGCCGCGGGAGGCCCTACACGATGCCGGTGGTCGATTCGAGCGTCGGCGCAGCCAAGCAGGAGATGACATGAACGAGCGACAAGAGCACGTGGACACCCTCGTCATCGGGGGCGGACAGGCTGGCTTGGCGGTCGGGTACCACCTCAGCCGACACGGTCTGCCCTTCCTAATCGTCGATGCAAATGAGAGGGTGGGCGACGCTTGGCGGAACCGGTGGGATTCCCTTCGGCTCTTCACCCCCAACTTCTTAAACGGGCTGCCCGGCATGCCAAACCCCGGCGATCGCTGGGACCTCCCGACCAAAGACGAGTTCGCCGACTACCTCGAACGGTATGCCAAGGAGTTTGACCTGCCGGTGCAGACCGGAGTCAAGGTGAAGAGGCTGGCCCGGAACGGACAGCAATTCGTAGCGACAGCCGATGACCGGCGTTTCGAAGCCGACAACGTCGTGGTGGCCATGTCGTCGTGGCAGCAGCCACGGGTGCCCGAATTCGCCTCCGAGCTCGACCCCGGGATCGTCCAGCTCCACGCCGCCGACTACCGCAACCCCGGCCAGCTCCGAGAAGGGGATGCGCTCGTGGTCGGGGCGGGCAACTCGGGGGCGGAGATCGCCCTCGAACTGTGCCAAACCCATCGGGTGTGGCTGTCGGGACAGCCCTTTGGAGTCCTCCCGTTCAGGCCCACGAGCGCGGTGGCACGGGTGCTGATGCCGTTCGTCGGGCGGATCATCTTTCATCGAGTGCTCACCACGGACACCCCCATCGGTAGGAAGGCCCGTCCCAAGATGCTCGCCGGTGATCCACTGATCCGGGTCAAGCCCAAGGATCTGGCAGCGGCAGGAGTAGAGCGGGTGCCGCGGACCGTCGGGGTGGTCGAGGGCCTACCACAACTAGAGGACGGGCGCCGCCTCGATGTCGCCAACGTAGTGTGGTGCACCGGTTTCCACCCCGGCACCTCATGGATCGACCTTCCTGTGCTCGGCCCGCAGGAGCCGAAGCACAACCGAGGCATCGTCGAGGACGAACCGGGTCTCTACTTCGTCGGCCTCAAGTTCCTCTACTCAAAGTCGTCGGAGCAGATCCACGGAGTAGGACGCGACGCCGCCCGCATCGCCGGGGCCATCTCCGTTCGCCACAGGGAACTCAATTCGGGGAGATGATGGGGGCACAAGGGGGATATGTCGGTCTCGTGGGCACGGCGGCCGATCTGCGATCGATCTGAATCCGACTCTGCGACCGGTCTGAATCCGCGAGGCACAGTTCTGTCAAACGTGGCCACGGGATCGGCCCTCCCTTCGCCGACGGACTTCGCGACGGGGTGATGAGTTCCTGCGCTTCCTCAAACAGGTCGCCAGGGCCTACCCACGGGTGCCGCTGCACATCGTGGCCGACAACTACGCCGCCCACAAACACCCGAGGGTGACCGCCTGGCCGGCAAAGAATCCCAGGATCACCATGCGCTTCACCCCGACCTCGGGATCCTGGCTGAACCTTGTCTCCGTTAACCGGCCTTCTGGGGGACGACTCGCCCAGGCCGCTTGAGGTCCCACACCAGGGCCTGCGCAGCGGTGACACTCGGGTCGGGTGTCCCCTGGGAGGGGCCATGGAGCACCGCGTTGTACCGACCAGCGACGGTTACCGTCTTGCGGGACCTGGGGCGACGTCGAGTTGGCCAACCAGTTCCTGGGCGTCTGGTGCGCCAGCCCAGTCGGTTGCCGGAGACGCTCGAGCCGGACGACGTCGCGGCGTTCCTTTCCGATCTGCGCACCGTGCGGGACCGGGCGATGACGCTGCTGATGCTGCTGGGCGCGTATGTCGTCCAGGAACCCGGGCGCGCCAACGAGTGTCTCCACGATGGCGACGGTCAGGCCGTCGACCCCGGCAGTGTTGGCGCCCTGATTGCCCGCGACCCGGTCGAGCGCCGCGAGCAGCGTCGCCGGGTCGTGCACGAAGTTGAACAGGTCGTCGAACCTGCGGCCAGGATCGGCCGCCGCCCAACGGTGAAACTTGGCCTGCATCTCCGCTACCCGCGACCACGGACCCACGAGAGTCTCGTCGGGGGTATCGCCATTCGGCGGCGTCGCCGACGCGTCAAAGTCCTTCGCGATGGTCCATTAGAGTGCACGCTAGTACGATGACCCAAGGACGCTTCCGCACGTGTTCATTGAGTGGGCATCGACAAGGTCACCGGCTCACCTATGGCCTCGGCTCAACCGGACCCTCCTGATGATCGGGAGGTGTTGAGTGTGGAGGACTGGGCGGAGATCGGTAGTCGTCATCGGGCTGAGGGATGCCGATCCGGGCGATCGGTCGTCGGCTGGGTGTGGGTCGAAACACGGTGCGTCGTGGGCGTTCGCCGCGGATGGTCGGCCGCGGCATGTGCGGCCGTCGAGGGGGTCCATTGTGGACGCGGTGGGGCAGCAGATCCGGGCACTGCTGCAGGATTGGCCGACGATGCCGGCCACGGTCATCGCGGAGTGGATCGGCTGGGACCGGTCGTTGACCGTGCCGAAGGTGCGGGGGCTGCCGGCCATCGCTCACGCCGCCGGACCCAACCTCCCGCACCTCTCACGAGGATCAGTGCTGCGCTCCTTACCGTGGCGTGTAGATAGCGCCGCCGTTCGACGAGAGGACGATCATGACGTTGCCGGTCCATACGCAGCCGGTCGCGGAATGTGCGGAGGGCGGCGAGGCAGGCAGCGTTGACCAATGGTCTGATGTCAGGTCGTAGGACCATCCGCGAGACTGTGGTAACGAGGAGCCCGGTTCCTTGCCTTCGGGAGCGGTCTGTCCGCCGACGACGAGCAGCTGCTGGCCGGTCCACACGGCGCAGTGTGTGTGGCGGTTTTCCGGCATGGCGGCCAGGCGGCGCCATTGGTTGGTGGCTGGGTTGTACGCCATCGCGTCAGCGTACGGCGGCGACCGGAATGAGCCGATACCGCCAGCGATCACGACTTCGGCGCCGGTCCAGGTGATGCTGGCCCGTGCCCGCGGAGCCGGCAGCGCAGGTAGGCGCCGCCAGGTTCTGGTGCTCGGGTTGTACGCAGCCGCGTCGTCGAGGAACGTGCCTTCGATCCCAACTCCGCCCACGATGACCATCTCGGTGCCAGTCCACACCGCGTTGGAGTGGCGCCCCGGCAACGGCGACGCAGGGATCCGCTGCCAGGCGTCGTGGGCGACGTCATAGACGGCGCCGTCGGAAAGGGCGTCGTCACAGCAGCCACCTCCCCACATGATGACCTGACGTCCGGTCCACAACGTGATCGATGCCGCTCCGATGATGGGAGCACGTAGCGGCCGCCAGCGGTCCGTGGCGGGATCATAGGCGCCGTTGGCTTGTCCCCAGATCAGCATTTCGGTGCCGTCCCACACCGCGCGGATTCCGCCCTCGCTGCTGGTCACCTTGTACGGGAACGCGGGCAGCGTGCGCCAGGTGTTGCGAGCGGGGTTGTAGGCCGCGCCGACGCCGCTCACGATAGGCCCCTCCATGCCGCCTCGGCTGACAGCGGCAAACACGAGCAGCTCCGTCCCGCTCCACACCTCGACGAAGCCGCCGTAGCTGGCCTTCACTGGCGGTTCGGGAACGGGCCGCCATGTCCCCGACGGCGCCGACGTCGTCGCCGGTGTCGGAGTGGGCGCGCCACTCGGGACTGGCGGCCGATCTGCGCTTCCGCCGGCCGCGGCACATCCCGCGACCGCCATGGACAACGCCACCACCGCCACCAGGCAAGGGCGAGCGGCGGCCCGGGCGGTAGATCCCACCAACGAACCGGCCGAGCAGTCGTGCTGACATCTCAACCATTCCCTCCTTTTCGAAGTAGGCGGCCTCACGATGCGCCTGCGGCGAAACGACAACTTCACCCGGGTGTAACGGTTGTGTCACCGCGACGGCGGTACGTCCGATAAGCGCGTCGGCGCCATCACACGTCACGATCGACAGGTGACATGAGATCGTCCGAACGTTGTGCGCCGCGAGTCGAAGTATCCGACGCGGGCGGACGCCTGGCACCGAGGCTCGGTCGGCTCACCTTGGCCGACCGCGAGGAGATCAGTCTTGGCCTTCGTACCGGCGAGACGTTCACCGCGATCGCGGCCCGGCTCCGCAAGGCGACGTCCACGGTGTCGCGGGAAGTTTCCGATAGCGGCAGCCGAAGCGACTACCGCGCCTGGCGAGCTCATCAGCGCGCCCGCGAGCGGGCACGACGGCCCATGCCGCCGAGCAAACGATGCCGCGGTGACACAACCGTTACACCCGAGTGAAGTTGTCGTTTCGCTACTGGCGCAGCGTGAGGCCAACCACTTCGAAAGGATGCGAAATGAAACGCCTCACCTACGTTGTCGCCGCTGTCGCGATCGGCACGCTATCCCTGACCGCCGGCTGCGGGCCTGGGTCCGCCAGCTCGCCCGTACCCGCGGCGGCCGGTCCCACGGCAACTCCGCTGTCCCCGCAGCCCTCGCGGCTCGACCCGAACGTCAGTCGCCCGGTACCGACGGCCGTGCCCGCGGTGGCACCGAAGCCCGATCCGCTGTGCCCGAGGACCGGCGTGTCGGTGGATGGCCTGTTGCGTGCCATACGCGTCGGCCATCACACCACCTACGACCGCGTCGTGTTCGAGTTCTGTGGCTCGTCCGTTCCCCAGCACAATGTCGGCTACGTGGCGGGGAAAATCCACATGGATCCGTCCGATCTCATTTTGGCGCTGCGCGGTCGGACGTTCGTTCGCGTGGTCTTCCACGGCGGCACCACCGACACTGCCCGGTACGCGCCTGACCCTGAGACGGCGCCCCGCTACTCCGGGCCGCTGCGGCTTACCCCCAACTACGCGCTGCTCAAGGAGCTTGCCGTCGCCGGGGACTTCGAGGCGGTGCTGAGCTTCGGCATCGGGATCGACCATGTGGCCGGCCTGCACGTGCAGACGCTCGCCTCGCCGCCCCGTCTCGTCATCGACTTCCGGTCGGCGTAATCGTGCCCGAGCAACACCTCTGGACGGACGTCCACGAATGAACGGCAACCCGGACCCCTCTGTGACGCGATACCCTGACCCTGCTATGGAGGGCCATGTGTTGATAGTGGAGGACGATGCCTCCATTCGCGAGGTGACCGCTCTTGGTCTGTCGCGCGCTGGACTGCGTACCAGCACCGCGATCGACGGACGCGACGGCCTGGCGGCCTGGCGCAAGCACGAGTTCGACGCGATCGTGCTCGATGTCATGCTGCCGGGCCTGGACGGTTACGACGTGTGCCGTGAGATCCGCAAGTCGAGCAGCATTCCGATTCTCATGTTGACCGCTCGCACCGACACGATCGACGTCGTCGTGGGGCTCGAGGCGGGAGCCGACGACTACCTCAAAAAGCCGTTCGATGTACCGGAGCTGGTGGCCCGGGTACGGGCGCTGCTGCGTCGAGCCACCGCTCCGATCGAGGAGACGCGCATGTCCATCGGCAGTCTCGACATCGACCCGGAGCGATTCGTTGTCCGCAAGGACGGGCGCGAGGTGCCGATCACCGCGACCGAATTCCGGCTGCTGCTGGAGTTGGCCCGGCGCCCGGGCCGGGTCTTCACCCGGGAGATGCTGCTCGACCGCGTCTGGAGCTACTCATACCTTGGCGATTCCCGCCTGGTCGATGTTGCGGTGCAACGGCTGCGGGCAAAGGTGGAGGACGATCCCGCTCATCCACGATTGATCAGAACTGTGCGCGGCGCCGGGTACAAGCTGTCGGCCGAGTGAGGAGCGTGATGGCATGGCCCGCCGTGCCGTCCAGCCCGGGCGTCTGCGCCGCCGGCTGACCATCGCCTTCGTGCTCGTCGCAGGAGTCTCGGCGGCGGCCCTGGCGCTCACGTCGTACCTGCTGGTGAGTCGCGCCCGTCTCGCCGACTCCCTCCAGCAGGGCAAGGCCGACGCGCGCCAACAGCTCTTCCTCGCCCACGACCAGTTGCAAGGCAAGCAGCTCGGCGACGACGAGAGCGCAAGCCTGCTGAACAGTTTCGAGAACACCGAGCGCCCGGTGGTCCTGGTCAGGGGCGAGCAGATCCAATGGTCGGACGCCAGGCTCAGGCCCGCGGTGGACCCGCCGACGCGCGCGATGGCGGAGCAGGGTCAGCTCGCCTACCAACGCTCGACCGACGACACGGGACGCCATCTGCTGATCGTCGGCGGACCCATCCCGGGCTCGACGGGCCAGCTGTACGTGGTTCGTGTCGAGGACCGCGTCTACCAGGATCTCGAGCAGATGCGAACCGCGCTGCTGGCCGGTTGGGCGCTGGTGGTCATACTGGCCGCGGGCGTGGGCCATATCCTCGCCCGCCGGACCCTGGAACCGGTAGGACGTGCGAGCGCGGCCGCGCGCGCAGTGGCCGAAGGCCTGCTCTCCACCCGACTGCCGGAGGAGGGACACGACGAGTTCGGGGCTTGGGCGGCCTCTTTCAACCGTATGGCCGAGGCGCTCGAGGCGAAGATCGTCGCCCTCTCCGAGGCGCACGCCCGCGAGCGTCGTTTCACCGCCGACGTCGCCCACGAGCTGCGCACGCCAGTCACGGCCCTCGTGGCCGAGGCCTCGCTGCTGCGTGATCATCTCGACCAGCTGCCTGCCGGCGCCCGCCGCCCGGCTCAGCTGCTCGTCGCCGACGTGGTACGCCTGCGCCACCTCGTCGAGGAGCTGATGGAACTATCCCGACTCGACGTCGGGAGGACGTCTCCGTGCGGCCAGTAGACGTCACCGCCATGCTCCGGGCCATCGTCGACACCGGTGGATGGCGCGACCGGGTCCAGCTCGCCGGCGAGGCGGTGACAATCGCCACCGACCCACGACGGCTCGAACGCATCCTCGCCAACATCGTCGCGAACGCGGTGCAGCACGGAGGTGGCGACGTACGGGTGGTGGTATCTGCGGACGCGGCCGCGGTACGGGTGCGGGTGTCCGACAACGGCCCGGGCATCCCCGCCGAGCAGCTTCCGCGGCTCTTCGACCGGTTCTACAAGGCCGATCCTGCCCGCAGTGGCGCCGGCAGCGGGCTGGGGCTGGCCATCGCATGGGAGCACACGCGGCTGCTCGGTGCCGACCTGCAAGTGTCGAGCGTGGTCGGTGTCGGTACCGAATTCTGCGTCAGCGTGCCTGTTACACGACAGTTACCTAGCGGTGAAGCCACGGTGGAACAGGACGCGGATGGTGAGGCTCATCGTTCCCTCGAAGGAGGACCGCCGTGAAGCGACTCATCGTCGTACTGGCCGGCACCGCGTTGCTGGCGGCCTGCGCACCCGCCCAGTCCGGCTCGCTCGGGCCGGCGCCCACCGTGGCCCCCGAGATCACCGCATCCCCCGCCCAACCCACGGCGTCGACCTCGGCATCGTCTAGCGCTGTCGGGACTACGCCGGCCGGCACCGTTACCGTCCAGGCCTGGTTCACCCGCGGCGGGAGGCTGTTTGCGACCCGCCGAACCGAGCCGAGGACAGTCGCGACCTCCAGGCTCGCACTCACCAAGCTCGTCGACGGGCCGACCGCAGCGGAGGCAGCGGCCGGAATGGGCAACGCCATACCCCCTGGCACCGTATTCACCATCGAAGGCATCTCCCGCGGCGCGGAGACCGTCGACTTCCCGGCGTCGTTCTACACGGGCAGCCGGGACGTCGCCCGGTTGCGGCAGGCACAGGTGGTCTACACACTCACCCAGTTCGCGACCGTTTCCCGGGTGGGCTTCAAGAAGAGCGGCGAGGCCACCGGTGCGCCGGTCGGCCGCGCCGACTACGCCGACCTGCTACCGGCCATCGTCGTCACCAGCCTGGTCATCGGTGAACTGGTCACCAGTCCGGTCACGATAGCGGGCACCGCGAACGTGTTCGAGGCAACGGTGAGCATCGGAATCCTCGATGCACGCGGCGTTGAGATCGCAACCACGTTCACCACCGCCACCTGCGGTTCCGGCTGCCGCGGCGCCTACTCGGCGTCGGTCGGCTATGCGCTCAACAACGAGCAGCGCGGAACCGTCGAGGTATACGAGGTGTCGGCCAACGACGGCTCGCGGATCAACGTCGTCGACATACCCGTCGTACTGGCACCGACGCGCTGACCGCAGCGCCAGAAGGCTCTCACCTCGAGTAACCCACAGCATCTAGCGGCCCGCTATAACCCCGGTGGCGGTGTCGGCGCGTGTACCAATTGGCGACGGACGCCCTCCTCGGCCGCTGTAGCGTGCGCCCTTATTCGCACGCAGCGCGGCCCTGGCAGCCGATCGTGGAATCTCCGGTGCGCTACAGCCTGTTGTGGCCCGTCCTTCAACCGATTAGCCAGGCCCACGGGTCGAGATTGTCGAGCCTTCGCACAAACTCCGTGAGCGCCCCGACGACGTCGTTGTGTGCCCGCGAGAGGACCAGCTGGGTGGCCGCCCGCTCAGGCTGCGGCACGCCGTGCGCTCTAGCCAGTTGGCGGCCGCGCTCATCGAGCCGGCGGACACCATCCGCGAGTAGCTGTCGGAGACACCGCGACGATGACGCCGGCCTCCTCGGCCACCTCACGCTGCACGGCGTCCTCCAGGTCCTCGCCGATGCCGGCGGCAACTACGTTTTGCTCATGGCGTGTGTCCGTTGGCACGATCGTCGCCGGTGGTGTGGCCTTCGCCTGGCGTCACCCGGGGAGTGCCGGTCCCGACCGGCTGGGTCGGCCACTCCGCGGTGTACGCCTATGCGGCAATGGTCGGTGGCCGCCTACGTGACGTGCTCGGGCCGGACCTGGTCGGCGTCTACCTGCACGGCTCTGCCGTGCTCGGCGGCTGGCATCCGCACGTCAACGACGTCGACCTGCTCGCCGTGGTGGTCGGCCCGCTCGAGCAGGCCGCCAAGACCGCAGTCGCGGGTCGGCTGATCGAACCGACTCCGCCGTGCCCAGCCGCCCGCGGTCTTGACCTACACGTGGTGGCGGCCGCGGCCGTCAGGGCGCCGACCAGGTCGCCGTCGTTCAAATTGCACGTCGGGTTCGCGCCAGGGACGGACAGGCACGCGCCGGGCTTCCCGGTCAACGTACCGACGACAAGGGTGGTCGACGGGAGCGGCACGGCCGGCGACCCGGATACGCCTCGGTCCGGTTGGGTGATCGGCGTCCTCGCCGCCCCGGTAAGTAATGGCGATGGGACTCGGCCTTTTGTCTGCGTCGTCTACCTGTCAGTCCGCCCGATCGACCTCCCCGTTGCCGGGACGGTCGTGCTCAGGAGTGGACCAATGGACGGGTCCAGCGCGCCAGCCGACACGACGGCCTGGTGCTATCGGGCGACTGACCGCTACCCCGTCAGCTGTCGCTTCACTAGCATCGCGGACGTGACGTACGGAAACCCGCGCCCGCGTCAGGGCTTCACCGACAAGCTCGCCAAGTGGGTTGCGATCATCGGTGGCATCGTGGCGATCTGCGCTGCCGTCGGTATCCCCACGCAGCTCGGTGCGTTCGGCAACTTCCGCATTCCGGGGCTGCCCGGCCGCGACGTGGCGGCGGCGATCTCGCTCTCGAAGGGCCAGGGACGGTCGGGCACGCAGCTGACCGTGAGCGGCACCGGCTTCTCGGGCGGGGAGATCGTGGACGTACGTTTCCACACCGAGAAGATCGGAGAGGCCCAAGTCGGCGATGACGGTTCCTTCAGCACCGATGTGACGATCCCGGGGTCGTTCGATGCCTTCGGCGGCGGTCACAACTATGACATCTCCGCTACAGGGCGCGAGAGCATCAAGCACGCCAGCCAGCCCTTCAAACTTCTGGGCGGGGGCGGTGGCGGACCGAACACGGGCCCGGCCTCCATCTCCCTCTCCGACGGCAGCGGTCCCTCCGGCACGGAGCTCACGGTGTCGGGCGAGAACTTCCAACCGGGCGAGGAGGTGAAAATCTCCTTCGCGACGACCGAGATGGGCCGAGCTGTCGCGGACAATGATGGGCGGTTCGAACTGTCCGTGACTATTCCGGGAAACCAGGATGCGTTCGGGTCACACCAGGTCGACATCGCGGCCAATGGCCAGCAGAGCATCAAACACGCGGACGCGCCGTTCCAGCTGACGGTGTAGCGGTCGAGCGGGCGAGGTTCATGAGGAACCCGGTGTTGCTGGTCGTACGACGGAAGTGGTCGAGGAGCTGCTCGAGAGTCCATGGCGAGCCAACGCGACAGAAACGCAGCTCGCCGGGCCGGCAAACGATGACTCTCGATGCCTTGGCGCACGCGGCGGCGTCCCGAGCTTGCAGCTGTTGGCGACGCCCTCAGTCCGCGCGGAGATCATCTACTACAAGATCACTACAGATCTGTGCCACAAGTGATGTCAACTCGTGCCAGACGCTGGAAGAGTTTCCGCTGGTGACAGTGGCGAAAGGTTTGATTGAAACGCATCTATCTTGGCTGCCGGTGTATGGGGTTCAAACCCTCTGGACGTGCACTCATCTGCTTGATATGCGAGTGGGTCAGCCGACGAAATTCGCTATCAGTGCGGCGGTCCGGTCTGGGTGTCCGAGCCAAGGCGCGTGTCCTGCTGGTAGCAGCTCCAGCTGAGCATCGGGGATGGTGTCAGCTGTGGCCCGGGCGATGTCAGCTCCTCCGAGGGGGTCGCGTTCGCCCCAGATCAGCAGGGTCGGCACGGTCAGCTGTCGTAGCTCCCGGGGCTGCAGCCTCATCGCCCGTCGGAATCCGAACGGCGAGATGGCCGCGCGGAGCTCAGCGAGGCTGACGTGTGAGGCCAGCGGGTCGTGGCCGGCGGCGACCAGGGCCTCGATCTGGTCCGGGTAGTGGACGATGGCGTGCTTCTCGCCCATGCCGCCCATGTTCTTTACCGCAGTCCTCGGCGTCGACGGTATTCTGCGGGACAGAAACTCCCCGACTTTCGGCGTAGCTACCACCCGCAGGGGTAGCGGCACGCGGGTGCCCGGGAGCAGTGGCGTTGCCCCGACCAGCACGAGTCGACGGACCCGTTCGGGATGGGCCAGCGCGTACCACAGCGCCCACGTTCCGCCCATCGAGTTGCCCAGTAGCGTGGTCTCGTCCAACCGGAGCGCGTCGAGCACGCGATCTAGGCACTCGACTGCGCTGTCGCGGTAGCGCTCGCGCGGCAGATCGACGGGATCGCTCAGACCGAAGCCGGGCCGGTCCACGGCGATTGTCCGCAGCCCGTGCAGACGCTCGAGCAGCGGGAGAAACAGTAGCGCTGTGGGGCCGCTCCCATGGAGAAGTACGAGCGGCGCACCCTCGCCCGCCTCGATGACATGGACCTGCCGGCCGGGGGTGC
>Ga0184612_10001499_pt1 | contig 11251 bp, 14 predicted proteins | sample PLM3_60_coex_FD_133163 | JGI IMG/M metagenome (GOLD analysis project Ga0184612, IMG submission 133163) | Groundwater sediment microbial communities from an aquifer in East River, Colorado, USA - PLM3_60_coex | ecosystem: Environmental > Terrestrial > Soil > Riparian zone | place: USA: East...
CCGGCGCCATGATCGCCGCATTGGTCATGGGCGTCGCGGTCAGCAGCATGCACTACACCGCGATGGCGGCACTCCACGTCCAGCTCGACCCGGGGCAGTCGATCCTGTCTGGGGCAACCGCAGGAGAGTTCATCTTCCCGCTGTCCCTGGGGTTGACGTCGTTGCTGTTCATCGCCTCGGTCTTCATCGCTGTCTCACCTCTCGAGGAGGACCAGTTCGAGTCCGAGTCGGCCGCTCAGCGTCGCGCAATCGAGGAACCCGCGGAGTGGTCCTGGACGGGCACGCAGGATCGAGAACCGACGGTCGAAAGCAGCCGTAGCGTACGTGGTCGCTAGGCGAGCCACTGCTGGACGAGAGCGTCGAGACGGGCACGCTCGGCGTCGCGGAGACCGCGCAGTGGCGGCCGGACGTCTTCGCGCACCGCGACGTCACGCAGGGCGAGCACACGCTTCAGCGCTGCGTGCCGCGGGAAAGCATCGAGCATGTCGCGCAGCTCGCCGAGCCGGACGCTGCGACCTTCTACCGGGACACGTACCGCGGCCGCGACCAGCTCGGGGAACGCCGTCGCCAGCGCCGACACGGCGCCGGCCGCTCCGTGTGCGATGCCCGTGCTGATCAGGTCCTCAGCGCCGACGAAGACGTCCAGGCCGTCCATCAGATACGGCGTCACTAGGTCGAACGGGGCGTCGGACACCTTCATGCCGGCGAGGTTCGGTGCACGATCGCGCAACCGTTCGACAACCCGGACCGGCACCGCGTACCCGCTGACCCGCGCGAACTCGTAGACGTAGAAGGGCGTGGGCGCGCAGGCGCGGGCGGCGGCAGCGAAGTGCGCGAGTAGCGGAGTCGTCGTCAAGCTGGAAGTACGGCGGGCCGATGACGGCTACGGCGGCCGCACCCGCAGTCGCGGCATGCTCGGCGAGCGCGATCGTGTCGGCTGTCGTCTGGGCGCCGCAATGCACGGCGACGTCCAGCCGGCCGGTGCCCGCCGCCAGGAACAGGTCGGTGAGCCGTTTCCGCTCCGGGACGGAGAGCAGGATCCCTTCGCCCGTCGTCCCCATGGCGAGAAGGCCGTCCAGGCCGCCGGCAGCGAGGAAGTCGGCGAGGGGACCGACGGCGCCGTCGTCGAGGGCCGTGCCCCCGTCGCGCAGCGGCGTCACAGCTGCGGCCAGAGCACCTCTGATCACGGTCGAACTCTATGGTTTGGCGCTGCCGCCGACGTTCGCGCGGTCGAGGCTTGACCCTGACACAGTGTGAGGCCGTAGACCGGGAGCGGCAGGCCGAGCTGCAGTCACGGATCGCAACCGACACCGCCCGGTTGGCGCAGGTCGAAGCGAGGCTGCAGATCATCGAAGGGGAGGGCGCCATGCTGGCCGACGACGTCCAGATCAAGCGCATCCCGGGAGTCAGGGTCGCGGAGCTCATCGGCACCGCAGCGAGCTTCGAGCCTGAGTCCGTCGGTCCGGTCATCCAGCCGCTGTATGACGAATTGCGCGGCCGGCTCGACCGTGCCGGGCTGGCTCCCACCGGCGCGGCGATCGCCTCTTACGAGGCGTCCCCGGATAGCGACGGGGTACTCGTCCACGCCACCCTCCCGGTCAACGCCGATCCCAGCGACGACCACGGCTTCGCGATCGTGGATCTGCCCGCGATCGAGCAAGCGGCCACGATCATGCACCGTGGCTCGATGGACGGCGTCTTGCCGACCATCCAAGCGTTGGCTCGCTGGATCGACGCCCATGGATACCGCTCGGCCGGCTATAACCGCGAGCTCTATGTCGAGTGCGGCGATGACGGGGATGCGTGGCTGACGGAGCTCCAAGAACCGATCGCGGCGAACTGACGGGGCTGGCCGAGTCATGCACGAGACGTTGTTCCAGTCGGCGACTGATGCGGCACGAACGCTCAGCCGCAAGGAGATCTCTTCTCGTGAGCTGACCGAGATGCTGCTCACGCGGATCGATGCCGTCAACCCCGCGCTGAACGCTGTCGTGGAGTCCCGGCGCGAGGCGGCATTGCAAGAAGCGGCCGCCGCCGACGAAGCGATCGCGCGTGGCGTCGAGCTGGGACCGCTGCACGGCGTACCCATGACGATCAAGGACAGCTTCAATGTCGCCGGACTGCACACCACCTGGGGAAATCCCGCCTTCAAGGACTTCGTCGCGGACTCGGACGCAACGGTCGTGCAGCGGCTGGAGCGCGCTGGCGCGATCATCGTCGGAAAGACCAACGTGGCCCAGATGCTGGGCGACTTCGGGCAGACGGCCAACGCGCTCTACGGCGTGACCAACAATCCGTGGGACACGACGCGCACGCCGGGCGGCTCGACCGGTGGAGCCGCCGCGGCGCTGTCTGCCGGGATGACGTTCCTCGACTACGGATCGGACCTCGTCGGCTCCATTCGCATCCCGGCGAGCTTCTGCGGTGTCTACGGACTGAAGCCGAGTGTCGGGATCGTCCCGTTGACCGGGTTCCAGCCGCCAGGGCCGCCGCCGCCTCCCAGCGACATGATGTACATGTCCGCGGTAGGCCCACTTGGCCGATCCGCCCGCGATCTCAGGACGGCGTTGAGCGTCACCGGCGGGCCCGAGAACCAGACGGCGAAGGCCTACTCCTGGACACTGTCGCCACCGCGCCACACCCGGCTGGAGGACTTTCACGTCGGCGTGGTGCTCGACCACGACCGGGCCCCGGTCTCCAGTGAGGTCATCGCACTGCTGTCCAACGCTGCGGACACACTCGCCCGAGCGGGTGCGACGGTGGTCGAAGGCTGGCCCGATGGCGTGGACCCCGTCCGGCTTTACGAGTCGTTCGGGTTCCACGTGCAGTTGTTCTTCGCCTTCCAGCAACCTGGTGAGGACTTCGCGAAATTCTCAGAGGTCATCGACCACGAGGCCCGCCGCATGGCGGCACGCGCTGCCTGGAACCGCTACTTCGACGACATCGACGTGTTCTTGTGCCCCGCAAACTTCACGCCCGCCTTCCCACACGACGCCAGACCCTTCGAACAACGCACGATCACGACGCCCGAGGGTGATCGGCCCTATCGCGACCAGGCCTTCTGGGTGTCTCACGCGTCACTGCCAGGCTTGCCCGCCGTGGCGGCACCCATCGGGCGTACGCCTGGCGGACTCCCCGTTGGCGCACAGATTGTGGGTCCGCTCTACGAGGACGACACGGCGATCATCTTCGCCGAACTGCTCGCAGATGTGGTCGGTGGATACGAGCCCCCGCCCCTCTAGTGCGTGATCCGGTTCAGTGGTCTGAACGCGCGGCGCCCCGGGCCGCGTCGAGAGCCGCGGCGAGCCGGTCCGGGTGCCGCGTCGACACCAGCCAGTACGGCACCGGGTCCGCGGGGTCGTCGACCCTGACCCGCACCATCGGCCGGATATATCCGCGGACCAGCAAGAAGGCGCGCGGGTCGGCCTCGGGCCCCCGGGCCGAGTGGGCGCGGGCCGGATCGAGAGGCTCGACCGCGCCGACGGCCCACAGCGGCAGCCGCGCGGGACCGGCGACGAACGCGTCGTCCTCGACGGCGACGACGGCTCGGCCGTACGCCAGCAGGCCGCCGACGATCAGAAGGAGCACCGTGAGGGTCACCGGCACCGACACCCGCGGGCCGTAGGCGTGCTGCACGGCCAGCCACACCGAGACCGACGCCGCGAGCGGTATCAGCCACCACGACGGAGGCACCCGGAGACGTTCGCGGTAGCGACGCACGTCAGCAGGGTCCCACCCGTCGCCATAGCTGCCGCGTCTAGGGTGACGCGGTGAGCCAGGACGTGAATGTCGAGGACGGGCCCCAGGTCGATTCGGGCGCCGTCACCTGGTGGCTCGCCGACCCCGATCACGCGTTCACCGGCGTGCGCCTGGTCCAGGAGATCGGGCTTCCCGCTGACCGCCTGGTGTTCGCAGCCGTCCCGGGCGGCTGGTCGCTGCGCCTCCCGCGCCCACCGGTACGGCGCATGGAGTACCGGCTGGCCCTGCGCCACCGGGACGGCCGGAGAGAGGAGGTCTGCGCCCCGGGCAACCCGCGCCGGGCGCGCGGCGCGTTCGGCGACAAGTCGGTCGTCGAGTTCCCGGGCTACGCCCCGCCGGCCTGGCTGGCCGCACCCACGGTCGAGGGCGGGTATGTCGAGCTGTCGGTGCCGGCCCGCGGTCTGCCCGTCGACGTCGGCGTTCGGCTGTGGTCGCCGGCAGAGGTCGCGGCCACGGAGCCGCTGCCGTTGCTCGTCGTCCATGACGGACCGGAGTACGACCGGCTGGCGGCGGTCACCACCTTCGCCGCGGCGATGATCCGATCTGGTCAGGTTCCGGTGCACCGTGTTGCGCTCGTCGCGCCGGGCGACCGGAACGCCTGGTACTCGGCGAACGTCCGCTACGCCCAGGCCCTCGCCGGAGCCGTGCTGCCTGCGATCCGTACGGCGGCCGGTGTCAGCGGGCCGGTGATCGGCATGGGGGTGAGCCTCGGCGCGCTGGCCATGCTTCATGCACAGCGCCGCCACCGCGGGCTGCTCGGCGGCCTGTTCCTCCAGTCCGGATCGTTCTTCGACCCGGCGCTCGACCCCCAGGAGCGTGGCTTCTCCGGCTTCACACCGGTGACCAGGTTCGTCGGCCGGGTCCTCCGGGGAACGGCACCCGGTGATCCGGTGCCGACGACCCTCACCTGCGGCACGGCCGAGGAGAATCTCGACAACAACCGGCAGCTGGCCTCGGCCCTGCGGTCGCAGGGGTACGACGTCCGGCTCGTGGAGGTGCCCGACGCCCACAACTACGTCGCATGGCGCGACGCGCTGCACCCCGCGCTCACCGATCTGCTCGGAGCCGTCTGGGATTGACGGATCGGTAGCTTGTGAACGTGACCCGCCGCGAGTTCGCGATCCTACCGGACGCGCCGGCAGGCTGCTCCGGCGAGATCGTCGCGTACGGGCACTACGGCCGGCCGTTCCTGGTCTTTCCGTCCGAGCAGGGCAGCCCGTGGGACTTCGAGAACAACGGCATGATCGACGCCGTGCGGCAGCTGCTCGACGGCGGTCGGGTCAAGCTCTACTGCATCGGCTCTCACGACGGCGCCACGTGGTCGAACCAGTCGATTCCGCTCGAGGAGCGGGCGCGACGGCACGACGGGTACGAGCGGTGGGTGCTGGGCCAGGTCCTGCCGCTGATCGACCACGACTGTGGGGGTCGGCAGGAGGTGGGCACCGTCGGCTGCTCCCTGGGCGCCTATCACGCGTTGACGTTCGCCCTGCGACACGCGGACCGGTTCCCGTTGGCGCTCGGCCTGTCCGGCAGCTATGACCCCACCGCGTGGAACGGCTGGGGCGAGCGCGGTGACGCGGCCTATTTCACGAACCCGACCGACTTCGTCCCGCATCTGCACGGATCCCACTTGGACTGGTTGCGCTCGCGGCTGTGGGTAGTGCTGGTCGTCGGGCAGGGGATGTGGGAGGACACGACAGGTTCGCTGCCCTCGACCCGGCGGATGGCCGGTCTCCTGCAGGGCAAGGGGATCCGATGCGAGCTCGACGTCTGGGGTCACGACGTCCCACACGACTGGCCGTCCTGGCGCGCCCAGTTCGCACACCACCTGCCGCGCTTCTCCTGAGAAGGTGATGCCATGGCCTCCGGCCGGAACCGCACCGAGCACGTCATCGGCCTGCTCCTCGGGACCGAGGAGGACTGGCCGCGAGCGTTCGAAGAGCTCGTCCGCCGAATCGGTGCCGTTCCCGGTCGCGACGGAGAGCCACACACGCTGGAGACCGAACGGATCACGATCGAGCCGTTCGACCTGCGCGCCGTTCCCCACTATGACCTGGTGATCGACCGGCTGGCGTACTGGTACTACGTGCCGCGCGAGTGGCTGAAGAAGATCGCCCTGGTGGACGACGTGTACCTGCTGAACAGCCCGTTCACGTTCCAGTCGATGGAAAAGCATGCGGCCTACTGCGCGATGATCCGGCTCGGGCTCAAGGTTCCCGACACCTGGCTGGTCCCATACAAGAACCCGGTCGACAACGCGAGATACGCCTACACGGCGGCGAAATACAACCTGCCCTTCGACCTGGACGCCGTGGCCGACCGGATCGGGTACCCGCTCTTCATGAAGCCGTACGACGGGGGCGCCTGGGTCGGCGTCTCCCGGATCAGCGGCCCTGAGGATCTCCATCGCGCATACGACGAGTCCGGCGAACGGCTGATGCACCTGCAGGCGTCGGTGGAGGGCTACGACGTGTTCGCGAGGTCGCTCACGATCGGCGCGGAGACGATGGTGATGAAGTTCCAGCCCGAGCTTCCGATGCACGAGCGCTATGCGGTTGAGCACGACTTTCTGTCGCCGCAGGCGGGCTCGGAGGTCCTGACCATCTCACGGCTGATCAACGCCTTCTTCCGGTGGGAGTTCAACTCGTGTGAGTCGTTGGTCCGTGCCGACGAGGTCCACCCCATCGACTACGCGAACGCCTGTCCGGACATCGCGGTCACGTCGCTGCATTATTACTTCCCGTGGGCGATCTCCGCGTTGGTGAAGTGGTCGGCATTCTGCGCGGTCACCGGCCGCCGCTCGCGTCTCGATCTGGACACGGGCAGGTACTTCGAGGTCGCCGACCTGGACGATCTCTCCTACGACGAGAAGCTGAGCCGTTACGCCGCGTTGGCCGAGGAGTATTTCGAGTCCGACCGCTACCGCGAGTTCTGCGCGACCTCGCTGGCCGACCTAGACGACATCGTCCTGGACTGGGTCGCGTCGTCCGACTTCGACGCGCTGCTGGTCGACACGGTCCGGTCGACCTATCCGCCGCACGAGCAGGACCGGTTCGTCGCCCACTTCCGCGGCCTGCTCGCCCTCTGGGTGCGCGACAACGCCGCATGACCCGCGGGTAAGGTCACCGTCCGTGACCGAGCGTGCCACGCCGACGAGGGGCGTCCCGACGGACGCGGTGCTGCCGCCGCGCCATCCCGACGCTCCTGCGCCCGGCCAGCAGATCGCATCGCACTATCACCTCTGCGTAGGCTGCGGACTCGATCATCCGACCGGCCTGCGGGTCGTCGTCACGGCGGGCGACGGGCTGACCCTGTCGGGCAGCTTCACGGTCACCGAGGACCACCAGGGCGCGCCCGGCCTGGCCCATGGGGGAATGCTCACGCTCGCGTTCGACGAGGTGCTCGGTTCGCTGATCTGGCTGGTCGGCGTGCCGGCGGTGACGGGTCACCTCGAGACCGACTTCCGGCGGCCCGTCCCGGTCGGCACGACATTGCACATCACCGCGCAGGTCGACGGCCAGTCGGGCCGGAAGCTGTACGTGAGCGCCGCCGGGCGAGCCGACGCGCCGGATGGGCCGGTCGCGGTCCGCGCGAACGCCGTCTTCGTCATCGTCGGCGCCGAGCATTTCGTGGCACATGGTCGCCCAGAGGACGTCGACGCGGCGCTGGCCCGCGACGACGTCCGTCGGGTCGCCCGGGCGTTCGAGGTCAACCCGTGACGGCGCCGGTGGAGATCCTGGTTGTCCGCCTGGACCCCTCGCTCCCACTTCCCACGTACGCGCACCCGGGAGACGCGGGTGCGGACCTGGCGACGGCGGAGGATGTCACGCTCGCGCCCGGTGAGCGCGCGACGGTCGGCACGGGCATCGCCGTCGCCTTGCCCGACGGATACGCTGCGTTCGTCCACCCGCGATCCGGCCTCGCGCAGCGGCTCGGGGTGAGCATCGTCAACACGCCGGGCACGGTCGACGCCGGGTACCGCGGTGAGATCAAGGTGGTGCTGGTGAACCACGACCGCAGCGTGCCGGTCGTCTTCCATCGGGGCGACCGGATCGCCCAGCTGGTGGTCCAGCGGGTCGAGCGGGCACGGTTCCACGAGGTCGAACGGCTGCCGGGCTCGGTTCGCGGCCCGGACGGGTACGGATCGACCGGGGTTTCACCGACCGCCCGCGACGGAGGGATGTAGGCCGTGTTCCGACGCCGACGTCGCGACGACGGAGCGGGGGACGCCCAGCCCGCCGGCAACGACGCTGCGCAGCCCGCCGCTGAGCTCACCGAGGCGGGTGAGCCGTCCGAGGTCGGCTCGGACGAACAGGCGGAGTCGTCGGCCAAGACTCCCCGGCCGCATGGTCCGTTCGACGTCTCGGAGATCGATCTGGCCGACCCGGCCGGGCGCCGCGTCGACCTCGGTGGGCTGCTCGTACGCGGTGACGAGGGCCTGCAACTCCAACTCCAGGTCGACGAACGATCGGGCACAGCCACCAGCGTGATGATCGTGCACGGTGATGCCGCGGTACAGCTCATCGCGGTCGCGGCTCCGCGGAGCTCGGGCATGTGGGACCAGACCCGGCTGCAGATCGCCGCCGACGCGCAGCGGCGTGGCGGCACGGTCACCGAGGCCCCTGGTCCCTTCGGCACGGAGGTCAGGCTGGTGCTGCCGATGACCACTTCGCAGGGGAAGAGCGGCGTCCGACCCTCGCGTGTGACCGGTATCGACGGCCCTCGGTGGATGCTGAGGGCGACGTTCCTCGGCAAGGCGACGACCGACGCCCAGGAGTTCGCCCGGCTCGTCAATGTCGTCCGCGACACCGTGGTGGTGCGAGGCGACCGCCCGATGGCGCCCGGCGACCTGATCCCGCTCAAGGCGCCGGAGGGCGCGGAGCCGCCGGCGGAGCCGCCCCCCGACCAGCCGCCTTCGTCGACGTGACCCGCAGGCGGGTAAAATCGTCTTATGGACGATGGCAAGACCGGCGGGCGCGGCGGCGTTTGGCGGGCGTTGACGCGGTGGGCGGCCTCCGAGTCCGAGATCGACGCCGCCGAACTGCGGAAGAACTCCCGTGGCGCGGGCTGCGTCCATCTGTCGCAGGTCAGCGACCGTGAGCGGGCCAAGGTGCGCGGCGTGTTGCACACAGTGACGCTTCAGCCGCGGGCCGGCGTCCCAGCGCTGGAGGCCGAGCTCTTCGACGGGTCGGACGTTCTCACACTGATCTTTCTCGGTCGTCGGCGCATCGCCGGGATCGACTGCGGGCGTGGTTTGGTCGCCAATGGCCGCGTGACGACGGTCGACGGGCGCCGCGTCATGTACAACCCGCAGTATGAGCTGCTCCCGGCTGGAGCCGCGTGACCGAGCGGCGCGGCGGCTTCCTGGCGGCGATCGCTGCGGACGACCGGTTCCGGGCCGGCAATGCCCTCCTGACTACAGGGGCCTTCCTCGACGCCAGCATCCCGCTCGCATTGTTCACGGTCGTGTACGCGGCCGCGGGGCGCAACCTGGCGCTGTCGCTCTGGGTCGCGGTCGGTGCGGGTCTGGTGCTTGCGCTGGTCCGGTTGCTGCGCCGCGAACCGCTGCAGAACGTGGTCGCCGGTCTCATCGGGCTTGGGATCGCGGCCTTCCTGGCGGCCCGGACCGGACGGGCAGAGGACGTGTTCCTGCCTGGCCTGCTCATCAACGTCGGGTACGGCCTCGCGTACCTGATCTCGATCGTCGTGCGCTGGCCCCTCCTCGGCGTCTTCGTCGGCCTCGTCACCGGCCAGGGGATGTCCTGGCGTGACGATCCGGCACTCTTGCGCGCATACATGAAGGCGAGTGCCGTGTGGGTGGCGATGTTCGCCGTCCGGCTGGCCGTCCAGGTGCCGCTCTACCAGGCCGGTGACGATCGGCTTGGCTGGCTGGCCGGTGCTCGCCTGGTGATGAGCTGGCCGCTGTTCCTGCTGGTGGCGTACGTGTCCTGGCTGATCATCCGGCCCGCGTACCGCGAACACGCGAAGCGGCAGGTTGACTCCGAGCTGGCCTGACGACGGTGCCTTCGGGTGCCTGCCTGGTTCACGTGGCACGCTGAGCCGCTCCACAAAATGGGCAAATCCGGCGCTGGAACGACGGCGCGGCGTGCCACGTGCAACGCCCTGGCGTGCCACGTCGTCGGCGGCGCTGGTCCGCCCGATGGTCACCCGTTGGTGAGCCGCTAGCGGTTACGGCTCGACGAGTCGCCTGGAATGAGCAGGGGCACGCCGTACATGGCCCGCGCTACCGCCGACTGACGGACGATCCGGTCGATGACAGAGTCCGGGTCGTGCTGGACTTCGGCGCCGGTCCAGCGGACCACCACGAATCCCCGCTCCTCTATGCGGAGCTGCCGCGTCTTCTCCCTGACCAACGTCACGCCGGGGTCGTCGCGCGGATCGGTGTACTTGACCCTGCCGTCCGCTTCGCCCACCAGTCGGTACGCCTCCCAGACGAAGTCCGAGCGGACACCGTCACGACCATTGCCGACGACCCATCGGTTGCATTCCGGGAGAGGAAGTCGGCGGTCGACGAAGAGCGCGAACGAGCACGACTCCAGCCCCGACTCGCGTCGGCCGGAGGCGTGGTCGGCGACCTGCCGAACCGCCGACGCGCCGCTCCAGCCGCGCATCCAGGCGGCGATGCGATCGAGATCGGACTTCGTCGCGAGATTTCGCGCGAGGGCGGCGTCGGCCACGACCAGACCTGCCCCGAAGCCGTGTAGGCGGGTCACGTCCAGTGCAGTGCGGGCCGACCGGAGAACGGCCATGCCCCATTCCGAGCCGATGTCGCAGGGCTCGACGCGTGCCGTGCGAAGACGAAGGTCGGGGTGATAGGCGCGGCGGCCTTCGGGCCTGGTCGCCTGTGAAAGTGTGACGCGGTCCGGCTGACCCTGGGGCACGGGGAGCCCGGAGAGCAGCGCGGCAGAGTAGTGGCTCGCCCACCCACGCCGGCCCAGCGAGATCCAGGCGGCCCGAGCCTCGAGCGCATGTCGGGCTGCCGGTACCGCGGCGCTACGTTGCCAGAGGTCCGCGTCGCAGAACATGCCCTTACGTATCCGGATGAGCCGTCCCTGGGCGACCGCGTGCCGGATCGCTGCCTCGCTCAGACCCGACCTGCGCGCCTCCTCGAGGCCGAAGACGATTCCAGGGAGCTCCATTGCCGGCCAGCGTGGCCGATTCGGCAAGAACCCGCGCCCGTCATCCACAGGCACCGAGGGCGGCAACCCTCGGTGCGGCGGCTCCGTGCACCACGTGCAGCATCAGGCCGCCGCACACCACGTGGCACGTCGAGCCGTTCCACAAAGTGGGTCAAAACAGGCGCTTGGGCAACGGCACAGCGTGCCACGCACGACGGGCAGGCGTGCCACGTCGCCGTCGACGGCGTAGCTGCGCCGGCTTCGCGCGATGCCTAGGTGGTCGGAGCGCCGTGGGGGGAGAGCAGGTCTTCGAGCTGCTGTTCCCGGTCCGGTGCCGCCACGAAGAGCAACTC